>Ga0209500_10001624_pt1 | contig 16634 bp, 29 predicted proteins | sample S_140212_EF_Meta_FD_187323 | JGI IMG/M metagenome (GOLD analysis project Ga0209500, IMG submission 187323) | Freshwater microbial communities from Lake Simoncouche, Canada to study carbon cycling - S_140212_EF_MetaG (SPAdes) (version 2) | ecosystem: Environmental > Aquatic > Freshwater > Lake ... | reverse complement strand
CAACTTTTACGTTATGTATATCAACTTGATAGTTTAGCAGGTCCAACGTTTTTATTATAATATCCTTCTCGTTCTTACAAGGAATAACTATTGTTACAAGATTTGATAACTCCATATATTATAAATAGTAGTGAAAATATTCATTAATAACAAATTAAAAAATAATTTTGTTAATTAATCAAATTTAGATGGATAACCTTTATTAGGGATAATAAAAAACGTTTTGTTATAATTATCCTGTTTTCTTAACATATTTAAATATTCTTGACAATCTAAAAAAGGTGATGAATGATTTGAATGGTAAAGCATTATCGTAATATCACTAGTATTAAAAACATTACTAATTTCTGATTGAAGTTTTATATCAAAATTACCACTATGATAAAGATCATTACCCACCAGTAAAACCATAGGATTATTATTTTTACCTATTATAACTAATGAAAAACAAATATAATTAGGTAACCCTCTTGAAAAGAGATATCTTTTAAGTGGTTCAAGTAACTTTATAGATCTTGTGTCATTAATTTTAAGCTCTTCTCTTAATATTTTTTTTATTAATTTTTTCATAATTGTAAATTCCACGTTAAAAAATTATCTAACCCCATTCTAAAAAAATATCTTGATATTTAAGTCCAAATAAATTTATTTTTTTGGAAATAAAGTCAAATATAATTCCTTTTATTTCATCATCTAATTCCCACCATAACTCATCATCTATTGAGTCGTGATCAGTTAAATCATATTCCTCACCATTTGTCATTAAAGTTACACTACCATGAGTAATATCAAAACTTGCATATATATCGGGATTTCTAACATATAATTCAGTAGTTTGTAATGGTTCGTCAAAAGTTAAATCAACAATATTAAAAGAAAAATCATAACCTCCAACAGAAACCCCCATATCTTCAACATCATCTGTTGTAAATTCTTTTCCTATTAAATGATTTTGTAATTCTCGCATTAATTCATCTATACCCCCCATATATTCAATATAATACTCAAGTATTTCTTTTTCTTTATTTGAAAGTCCATGTTGTTTTAAAGATTTTGAATTGAGAGTTGGGGTTTCTCCTTTTCTTTTTTGTGAATCCCACACTTTAGTAAAATACTTTTTTAATAGATTGGTTTCTTCTTTTAATGTTTTTTTTATTAATTTTTTACTTGAGGATTCCATCTGTCGATTGTGTGTATTATTTTGTTCATCAATATGAAAAATTAAATGAATATTGTGTGTTCTTATAATATCTGAAGCCACGGTTGAAATAAAAAAATCGTCGTAGTCTATCCATTCAAAAACACCACTAAAGTTAACATCTATATAAACATTAAACATAGGATATTTACCAAGGGGTTTTTTTATTTTTTCAACATTTTTAACATTAACATTTCCAAGAGTATCCAACACATCACAGGTATCAAAATTTAACCAATCAGGCCAAGTCTCGTTATCTGAAGTTTCACAAATATTTTTTATTGTGTTAATACTTTTATTAACTATTTTATTAAATGTTTCAACTAAATTACTTTCATTGATTGATCCTTTACCCTCTCTTTTCATATTATAATAATATTGTGCTAGTAATCCATCATATATGTCAACCATATATTTAATGAAATCAGAAACATCATATACAGGTACAGTATATAATTCAATTTCGTATTTGTAGTGGAGATAGTTTTCTAAAGTTGCTTGGACCAATTTCCATTTGAACTCTTCTAAACTTTTGGAATCATGGTAGATATAGGAAATACCTTTCCTCATCATTTTTTCAAATTTATGGTGGTCAATTCGTCTCTTGAAGAATGGTGGTATATTGTGATCGTTACTCATATAGTTTATAAATACTTTGAGTAATAAAAAATGTGTTACCTTTGTGAGGTTTTACTTACGGATGAGTAAGCATCACACTTGGCATGTTTTGATGACTTACAAGCAACCATCGTAAGAAGTAGTAATAATATAATTATTTTTTTCATTTTATTTTTTGAAGTTAAATACAAATGGTTCATAAGTTTCTTTATAATAGTTACTTTTCATTTTTCGGTTTACTTCTTTGTCTGTATAACCAATCATGTAAGCTCTATCAATTAAAGAGATTTCTTCTTCTTTTAAATTATTAATTTGTTCTTTTAAAGATGTTAAATGTAATTTTAAATCTTCAGGAAAATGTTTTTCTTTTTCCTGAATAATATCAATCATTTTTTTAGTAATTAGTCCCATATGTTCTGATTTTTAAATAAATATAACTAAACTAAACTATCTTCACACCATATTGGTGTTTTTTCTCCAACATAAGATCCAACAACATTATAATAATAATGTTCTAAGGCATCTTCTTCATCCATTCCTTCATTAATAAATATTTCAATACATTTTGTTTTTGAATATATAAGTCGGTATGATCCTTCCTCAATACCAATAATTGCATCATCAAGTCCATCAGCCTTTAATATTTCTTCATCAGGATAATTTTCAACAATTGAATCTAATATAATACTACCATTTTTATTATTATCACTCATATTAAATGTTTTATTTAAAAATAAACATTTTTTTTTAATGAGTCAACTAATTTTTTTCAAACCACTCTCTCATTTCATCTCTGACAGAATTTAATGCTTTTTTAGCGTAATGTATAATAGCAGGAAAATAGTTTGTATTGTAGAAATCAATCAGTTGTTCAATTGTTTTAAATTTTTGATCTATATCCATAAAGTTATGGATCTCAACATCCTCCTCATATTCTTCTATATCATTCCTATAAAAGTCTATGTCCACAGGTAGTATATTGTTTCCATCCCAAAACATTGTGGCATAACCTACTAATGCTTCAGTTTTATTTTTACCAAAATAAATTGTAAAATCCCATGTGGATGATTGACGATCAATTGCAACATTTATTTCAACCTCATCATCTTTATAATTAGAATTCAATTCTTTTTTATCAAAGATATAATAAGTTAATATATCATTACATTGTTGAGGTGTAAATGATTTTATTTTATTTAAACTTAACTGATCATCATCAGATGAAATAAAATCAGGTTTAATAAGTTTATTTGCAGCATTAATCGTCAAACCAAACTTTTTTATTGTGTCATAAACTCCAATCTTATCAACAGATTTTGAAATCATTTCTTTTGTTCTTTCAAAACTATTTTCAGATAATAATTTTTTATCATTAAACATTAACTTTTTAATTTCATTAACATATCCCGATAAAGGATTTTTTATATCCAATGGTGAGTTCAATATCCAATCCTCAATTTGAAAAAATCTTTTTAAAATCTGATTAATAGATTCATCCATAAATTCTTTTGGTGGTGTTGGACTTTCAGTTATTTCATCATTACTATATGATAACTTTTCAGTAACCTGTTTGTTTGCCAATCTATAAATTTTTTGAAATAACTCATCATTATTATTTTCAAACGCCAATGGGATTTCAAATCTTAACCCAATAGTGTAACTATATCTTGGGTTTTCACTTCTAGATCCTCCCATTATATTTTTATAATAATAAAGTTCAATAACAGTATTATATTGACGGAAATTAAGTTCAGTTGGGGGGTCTGTTTTGTAACTAACATAACCAACATTTTCATTGTAAGTCACATCTTGAAATTGTATTCTATCATTTCCGTCTCTTTCACTAGTAACAGATGTTTTAAGATATTTTAGAAAGGGTATTCTTTTTTTAAGGTATTCTTCAGTAACTTTAATTGATTTATCTTCAATTTCATTAACCATATTATAGTTCTTCCAAAACTTATTTAATTCAGTTTTATTATATTTTTTTGACTTATTATCCCAACCACAAGAATGACAAAGATTAGGATGTTTATCCTTTTTTTCTTTATCCCAAGAGTGTTTACACTTAGAACACTTTATTTTACCTTCTAAAAGTAGTTTTGATTGTTCTTCAGTTATAATAATTTTCATTTATCAATTTCTTTAGTAATATTATCTTTAACCATAAATATTACGTATTTTGAGTTTTTTGGATAAATTACTAAATCAACTGCTTTATGTTTTCCATTATTATAACCAATAATAAATTTATTTAATTGAGATTCGTTTGACTTTGATTGAATTGTACTTATACCTTTTTTTGTTTTAATAATAAAATCAACAGAAAGCAACATATCAATAAAATCGCCGTTTCCACCTTGATATAAAAGTTCAGCACCTTTAGTTTTAAGTTTGTTTATGATATTATTTTCCAACTCTTCACCATAAGAACTGTTAACTTCTATATTGTTTGTAAAGTTAAGTAATTCCATAGGTGAGGTTAAATATGTTGTAAATAATTGTGGAATTTTATGTTTATGTTTTAATAAAATATTTTTAGATTCCTCATCAGAGTCTTTTGAAAGTAGTGTACCAACAAAATCAACAAAATCACCTTCAGGATATGACCGAATAAGTAATTCAGTTAAAATATCCGCTATATCTGAGTAATTAGTATTTAATTTATTAACATAATCCCAAACACCATTAGAATCTATTTCTCTATTATTGTTAGTGTAAACAAGTTTTCTATTTGGTAGATTTTTAATGAAATTATTATATTGTATTTCTGATATATTACCGTTATTTTTTAATAAATTAATTCCAAAAATATGTTTGTTAATCTCTTCCTGTCTTATATTAATTTTTAAAGGGTCTAATATCTCATCAATAATTTTTTCTATCCCTAACCCTTCATTTTCGTATAACCAATACTTAAAACTATTTAATCTTCTTTCTATTTCTAATCTTTTGTTTTCAACCATATTATAATTTTATTTCTACAAAGATAAAAAATTATATTTGATTAATCAAATAAAAAGTATTATTTTTAGTCTAAATCATCTTCCTTTATAATGATTGATAAATCAGATTCTATCCATTCATCACTGTATAACTCGATTTGTATTGTCAGATTGTCTCTATCTAAAAGAATTGTTCCCGATGATCCTTCATTTATTTCCCAACCACCAAATGAAGATTCAAGTTTTTCATAAAAAAAATTTTCAAGTTCATCAGGATAACCAATTGTTCCGGATTTTCCTGCAACATCACTCCCATTTTCTTCTAACTCTCCACTATCTCCTCCACCAGAAAAATCAACTTCAAAGTAATTTATATTATTTTCATCTAAAAAATTTTGAACTAAAGGCATAGTACTTACATCGTATTCATCAGATTCTTCCGCCGTAGTTTGTTCCTGTATTTCGCTAGTTATTTCCATAGTTTTATTAATACGATCAACAAGTATAGTAACATTATAATAATAGTCCCCATTATAATTTTGAGAGTTTTCCCAAATTTCATCCGTATATTTTTCAATTATTTTTTCAAAAAATGAGTAAAAGTTAGATGGTATGGTATACTGTTTATTACCAACATAAAACTTATCATCAAAATGATCAATATTTCTTCCATCCATTGTAAAATTAAGTCGAACATCATCACCTTTCAAACTTTTTAGATAAACTAAAAATCCATAAAATTTATTTTTCATATTTTTTTATTATATAAATATATTAATCATCGAATTTAAGATCTAAAGTTCTTGTCATCCACATAGGTTTTTGTTTATTTTGTATTGCTTGTATCCATTCTCTTGCACTTGGTATATAATCAAAACAATCTTCCTTCACATGTTGTTCTCCAACATATCTTGTATAAACAACTTTTTCATCACTATTAACAAACGAAGATCCAAATATCTTTTCCATTTCAAATATACCCTCTGAATGATGTCTAAACATTCTGTGATATGAATGACCTACCCAAGCTTTTGTTTCATCCATCCAATTATGTAAATGAATATAATCTTCAACTTTACCCCCAAACTTTTTAACAGAACTTTTTGAGTGTAATAAAGGATGTGACATATAATATACTTTTATTATAAGTATAAAAAAAATATTTATTATTTAAAGTATTTAATTTTTAAGTATTGACCATATTTATATAATATGGAATATTTAATTAAAAAAATATTAAAAGAATATGAGGAGGAAGAGGAAAAAGCGTTTCCAAAAAATGTTTCTTTATTTTTTAAATTTTTAAATGGTTATAGAAAAGGAGGAAATGTAACACTAAATGACTTAGGTAATTTTATGTTGTCTAACATGAAAACTTTTGGTTTAAAACCTCAAGAATATCAACACTATTTAAATCTTTATACTCAAAATTTTAGAGAAGATGGTCAATATATTTTAACCAAAAAAAATGAATTAAATACCGAATATAATCAGTCGAAACCAAAACGAACGTCTAATTCAAAAGCTTCAGATTTAGTAAGGGATTTACAACCATTTAAAGGATCAAACTTAGAGGCTAAGTGGAAACAAGATTATAAGGGTAATTGGGCATATGTTGTCTATTCTTGGAATTGGTATCCAATATATATGTATAAATATAAAAAATGGTTTGAGGTTGATAATCGATATTCTTCATCAACAGGTAAACATATGTCAGCCACAAGTCCTGGAAGGTATAACAGTCAGTTAAGAAAAACAATGTTTATTGTTTCACAAGATGAAATGTCTAATCTTTTAAACGGTCAAGAAACATCAGAAAATATAATTAAAAATAAAAATAAAAAATTTATTGACATTGTTGGAAAAGAAATTCATACCTTAAAACAAGTTAGATTAGGTTGGGATCCAAGAGTTAGAATATCATTTAATTTTATGAAAGTAAGTATGGAAGAAAATGATCCTCGTATTGATGTTGAAGTTATTAATGTTGATAAAATGGACAATAATAAAATAGATAGATCTTCAGGTAACTTTTTAAAAGGTGAAATGGTTGGAGTTTCAAAAGAATATATAACCGATTTAATGAAAGAATACATCTCAAGATATTCTTCCTCTATATTAGGAAGAGATGTTTCAAATGAAATTAGTGTAATCGTAACTTACTTAGATAATCCAAATATAAACTAAAAAATCGGATCTAGTCCGACTTTTTTTCATTAAACTAACATAGTTATCCCATCATTTCAGTAGCTTTGTACACCGCTAATTCTTTGGTTTTAAACCCACGTTCTTTAATGTTTTTACCATGTACGATTTGATAAGTAGTTGAAGCAACTTCTTTTTTATCACCTCTACCTGGTTGTTTTCTCATAACATCTGTTGCGTAGACATCTAAAAAACCAACTTTACAAATGTAACGACCTTTTGTTGAACCTTTTCCCATTTTTTTATTTTTTGTTTTGATTAATACTTTTACAAATATATAAATTTATTTTCTATTTATCAACAAAATTTTAATTTTATTCTAAAAGTATTACCTATATTATATATTTAATTACTTTATTTAAGAAATTTTAATTTGTAAAGTGTAGAATTTATTAGTTCCTGAATTGTATCTATTTGATTTTGGATATAACTATCGTCAACCGAATCTCTATTTTCTTCAATCATATTCAATAAACTTGTAAAGTATTTTAATACTTGGTTTTTGTTTTTATAAGATTGATTCTTAAATGATTTGTAATTAGTTAAAAGACCGTACTTACCTTGATAAGACTCTATTACACCATCAACAAGTACATCAATCCCTTCGTAATATTTTTGTAAGGCTTTGTGTTCAGAATATGATTTAGTTCCTAAATGGAAAATATGAATTTGTGTTTGTGAATGTAATATTTGACAAACCATTTCACAGAAATCTTCATTATGACTGGAAGATTCTGTATCTTCGTCGTTGTTATCCTCTTGATCATTATCGTCCTCACCCTCTTCATCATTATCGTCCTCATCATCTAACAAATCGTCTTGTTCATACAGTCCTTGTTTTTTTAATGTTTCAAAAACTTTTTTAGTTAAATTTTTATCATCCATAATATTTGTTTTTATTTACTTATTTTTTAAAACCAGTTCTTTGGGTTCCATTTTGATTTTTTAGCATCTTCCGCAGCTCTATTTAACGCATCTTGAGCGTCTCTTGCTTGTCTATCAAGTTCATCTTGTGCCGCTCTCGCTTGTCTATTAAGTTCATCTTGTGCTGCTCTCGCTTGTCTATCAAGTTCTTCCTGTGCAATTCTTGCCAATCTATCACTTTCTTCTTTAGCCGCTTTCGTTTGTCTGTCAAGTTCTTCTTGAGCTTCTCTCGCCTTTCTTTCAGTTTCTTCTTGGGCAATTCCCGCAAGTCGTTCAGTTTCCTTTCGTGTTGATTCGGCTAATTCTTGTGCTTCTGCCGCTGCACGTTCTGATTGTTCAGCCGCCAGTCTTGCATCTTCGGCAATTTGGTTTGTATCAACACTTACACTTAAATCAACATCAACACCAAGTAAAACTGCAACTTCACCACTAACTCCGACAGTTGCAACTCCATCCACAAAAGTAGCTTCACCACCACCACCAACACCAACTTGTTCTCCAACCGATACACCAGCACCTGCGGTTACTGAACCTTCTCTTAAATCTAAAGTTCCTTCACCATCTACACCAACTGAACTTCCTGCAGACACACTTCCATTTGCTACCACACCTTCATCACCTGCTCTTACTTCTAAACTTGCCTCATTTCCTGTTTTAGCGTAAGCATCTACAGTACCATTAACTCCAAATCCCTCATCGTTAGCCTGACCTTCTACTGTTACATGAACTTTGGTTGTGTCTGAATAATTGGCTTCCACATAAACGTTATTACCATCTAATCCACCATCTACTGATGCCTCTGTTCCAGTTTTAGCGGATGCCTCAATACCAATTGAGGCGTTTTCATCTCCTGTTTCTATTCCTGCGGATGCAGTAGTTGTATTATCAAATGATGCGCCACCTGAGGTTTCATCTGAATGTGTTTCTGAGGTTTGGTTGTGTTTAAAATTTGCGTGTTTTTTCATAATTTAATTTGTTTCTAATTCATTTATTGACTCTTCAACATACTTGTCTCTTTGATCTTGAAGATAGTTTATTCTTTGTAAAAGGATTTCTTTATCCTCTTTAGTTGTCTTATCTATAAGTTGATCTTTTTCTTCGTATTGTACTTGCCAAAACGCAACTCTTTCTTCCATCATACGATGTTGGTAATAAATTACACCTAACATAAGTATAATAACAAAAGATTGTTCTTTTAATTTAGATAAAAATGTATCTGCGAATCCAGAAATTGGGGTTGTATTCTCTGCCATAATATTTGTTTACATATAAATACTCACAGTATAATAATACGATAAAAAATAAAACATAAAAATTAATAATTATTAATTTGTGTTTGAATTTTTTGTTTTATATCCTCATTTAAAATTGTTTCATTAATTAATATTTGTTCTAATAAATCTTTAATTTCTAATTTAGATTTTTCTTTTGATTTATATCTATTTAATAACTCAACATTATATAAATGATATGAAACTTCGTCAACTTTTTTTAGTTTTAAAAAATATTTTTCAACCCTTTGGTCTAATTTTCTTTTTTTTTCTAAATTTGTAATTGTTGGTAATGCTTTATTTAATTCATCTAACCTACCTTTAAGGTATTGAATTTCTCCTTATTTTGTAATTTCCTGTTCTGTCATTTTATTTTTATATCTAAATAAAATTGAAAACACAGGAGTGATCCCATAGTGTACAAATATCCATTTTCGTACGAAATAACCAATCCTAACCCTAAACCAGGAAAAAAACTACTAATAAAATTTATTCTATTTTCTTTCATAATTTATATTTTATTTAATATCTAAATTTTCAATTAATGTATATGTAAATGAATTACCGTGTATATCTTTAGCCTTTCTACAGATTTTCATAAATTCCTCAAAATCCGCAGATTTTTTAAAGACTTGACAACCTTCAGACCAATTTTCCACATATGTAGAATCGGCACCTGCTTTGTGAATATTTATTCCAAAAACACCTTCTTGTATTAATTTTTCGTCATATACCATATCACGGTTTGCGTCTCGATATACTTTAACTGGTTTGTTTTGTCCCAAAGCTTCATATTTTCCCCCATGTAATCTAATAATGTGAGAACCTCTGTATTGACCTTCAACAAGTCTAGCAACTCCAGCTTTATTACCAAATTGTTTAACACCCTTTGTTCCTGGATCTGTAGTTGCCTTCCAACAATGAAATTGCCATTTACCATCTACTTTATATGAAATTGTAAGACAGTCATCAAACAAATTTGTAACTTTATCCCCAACTATAGAATTTCTTACCCCTACAATGTTCACATCGTAGTCTTTTGTACCCTCAAACCAAAGATATCCCTTTGATTTTACGGCTTTTTCAATTTCTTCTTTAGTATAACACATAATTTCTTTTAATAATAAATATAGGTTATTATTAAATAATAATTTTTTTTAAAAATTTACATTTTTATTTGTTGGTATAATCACTCCATTCCCAACCTAAAAATAGTTTCATACATTTTCTGTGTAACCAATTTGGTTTTTTCTCTAAATGAATGTGAAATCCTTTTCCGGTGCCCATAAAATAACTACCAACATTTTTATTTGTTATTAGTTTTTTGTATTCCAAATATGGTTTTTCTGTATGAACTATTTTATGAAAATTATTAAGTCCAATTTTATCAATTTTAATATCTAAAATTTCTCTTTTCTTTTTTGGTTTATAATATTTTTTCTTTGGCTTATTTTCTACCTCAGGGTTTCCTTTAGTAATTGTTTCTTTTAATATAATTTTTTCTGTCATTTTTTTTATTTTTAATTTATTTTTAATTTGATAATGGTGCTTTAATTTTTTCGTGTGATCTATAATTACTTAATTGTATATCTTCTTCTAATAAACATTTACAAAAATTGTCATTAGTAAATGAATTAAATATTTTTATTGCATCTAATAGTCCTATACCACACTCACCTGATTCAGTTGGCCAAAACTCTGTGTTGATGTTTAGGGTTGGTAGTGTATATGGTTCTCTTGTTCGGGTTGGTACATTCCATTGGTCAATTTCAGAATGTGATAATGTGTTACTGTCTCCACCATTATATATTTGATTAAACATTTCTTGAGTAACCATTTCTCTTCTTTCATCTAAATCTAATTCTCTACCAATCTGTTCTTTTGCTTGTTCAACGTGATTCAAATACAAATGTGTATCACCCAAGTTACCAATCAATTCATCAGGAACCATATTAACTGACTTGGCAATAATTTCCAATAACAATCCGTAAGACGCAATGTTAAATGGTAAACCTAAGAATGTATCTACTGAACGTTGATTCCACATTAAAGAGATTGCTCTGGTTGGAATATTAAATTTGTCACATTCTTTATGAACCTCATTATCTAAATCTATACTAACATTACTTTTTATAAAATCAAACAGTTCATTTGAATCCAATAAATTAATTTGTTTAGTGTTTTTATACGTGATTCTTTCACTAGCACTCAACTCTCTTGTATAAACTTGAAATCCATAATGACAAGGTGGAAGAACCATTTGGTCTAATTCTCCGACATTCCAAGCATTAACCATTAATCGTCTTGAGTCTGGATTGTTCTTAAGGTCATTGATTAGATTTTGGATTTGGTCTATACCACCATACATTGGAGGTTCATAGTCACCATATCTTTTTTTACTTCCCCAATCTCTCCATTGCTTGCCATACACAGGTCCGAGGTCACCCCACTTCTTAGCAAACTCATCATCTGTCTTGATTTTGTCGATGAACTCTTCCATAGTCATTAACCTAGTACAATTTTGGTTAGGGTCATCAACATGAACACTATAATCAGGTTCTTCAATAGACCCTACAATTTTACAATAGTTCTTATAAGCATCACCATCCCAAATATGACAATTGTTATCAACAAGGAACTTGATGTTTGTATCACCACTCAAGAACCATAACAACTCGGTCACCATAGTTTTCCAAGCCATTTTCTTAGTTGTAAGAACTGGAAACCCATCTTGCATATTATGACGAATAGTATAACCAAAAATACTTTTGGTTCCTGTACCTGTTCTATCCTGTTTTTCAACTCCGTAATCTAAAATAGTTTGGAGTAAATCTTGGTATTGTTTATCTAATTTGTTCACCTTCTTCTTTGTTTAGTAATTTACGACCTTCTTCCCATATTGAGGACCCACACATATAAGGATGTTCAATAACATCTTCAAGAAATTCCTCAAGTTCTTTTATTCTATTATCCTTTTCTTCGTCCGTCATCATTATACTGTATGTTCTATTTGTACTCTTACACAATTCTGAGGCAATCTACTTAAGTGTCTGTAATTGTTGATATATCCCATCATATTACCACTACCAACGGCATTTGCAGAGTGAACCACAACTTCCACAACAGGTTTACCATCCAACCATTGGTTAACCAACCATTTGGTACAATCCATACCAGTTTTTTCTGTGATGTTATCGTAATTGATTGTATAGTTTTTTACAACACCATAATGCCATTCTCTCATTGCAGTATCACCTAAGTCGTGATCTAACGATATCAATTCAATGTTCTCCATCCCAATTGAGTTTATCTTTTGAACAAACTCATCGTAAGAACGAACAACAACCCAACTTGGGTCTACTGGTGTACGAACATCATCTAAATAAATTCTAACTTTTGTCATATTGCAAATATAGTATTATTTTTTTATTATACCTAATTCTATTCTGTATTGTTTTATTTTAACTCTTGTATCCTGAAATTCATCACCATCACTAGCTTGATGTCCTTTCATAACCGCAGAAGTAATAATCATTTCATTATCCAATATATATGACATTTTTTCCTGATCCGTTAGTTCACAAGGTGTTACTTCATTCCTAATGTAAGTTCTGATCATTTCTTTAATTTTATTGATCTGTTTGGTAGGATTAGTTTTACCATTATAACTCATAACAGAAGAATCGTAAACATACTTACATAATTGATGTAGTTTATCTATTTCCATTATATTAATTCAAATTCTTTTTTGACTAACTTAATTTCTTCTTCCAATCTTTCAAGTTCTTTAGTTACCATTTCTTTGATAAGGATTCCATTATAAACACTTACCTCATCTTTTCTATTAAATGCTCCTGAATGAGTAAACCCAATTGTAACACCTAAACTACAGGATTTAAGTACAGATTCTAATTTATACTTCTGTCTTTCCAATCTATCAATATCTTCTTTAACTTTTTTTGCCTGTTCAAATTTATCTATCTCCATTTTTATATTTTTTTTTTAAGTATTTATGCCAAACTTCTTGTTTCCTACCATTAACAAAGAACCAACCTAAGTTTATTTCAAACCATTTGTTAAACCGATAAAACATTTTATTAATCATCGTTATAAATTTTTTAATCACACCACCGATTCTACCTTTATGGTGATACGTATCTTCATGGGTTTCTTTAACACCATTTTGAACAATATCATCAACCCCAAGAAGAGTACGTCGTAGTGTGGGAATAGTCTCCTTTACACCTTCTTGAATAATATCTCCTATTCTTTCATCACCATCTAACCAATCACCATCTTCGGTATGTTTAACACCATTTTGAATTGTGTCCTCAACTTTACCAGTTTGTTTACCACTTTTTAATTTGGTTTCTTTCACCCCATTTTGAATTGTGTCTTCAAGCATAATTGATTGAATACCAAGATCGGCTTTGGTGTGTTTCACCCCATTTTGAATGGTATCTTCAACTCCAACGAACTCATGGAACCGTTGCGCATGGGTGTGTTTCACCCCATTTTGAATAGCATCTTCAACTTTTGATGGAATACGAACGCCCGCATATCCGGTGTGTCTCACACCATTTTGAATGGTATCTTCAATACTAGTATTATTCAATCGGATGGAAAAATCGGTTTGTTTAACCCCATTTTGAATGGTGTCTTTAACAGATTGGATCTCTTCAAAATCATCAAATACGCTAATCTTCACCCCACTTTGAATTGTTTCTTCAACATATTTATCTTGATCAAAAAATGGATCACAACAATCTTTAACCTTTGACATATTCAAAAATCTTGACTCAAACCATTCAGTTACATATTTTTGATTTTCCGAAATATCTAAAGAAATTGCCTTAAATAAATTTTTAAATAAATTGTAGTTATACCACAATGTTTTATCTTTGGTAAATTCAATTGCCCATTTTGATTCTTCAGTTTTAATTAACCAAAGAGATTCATTATGATTATATATATCCATACCATCAATGGTATCATTAATAATCTCAAATAAAAATTCTTTTCGTTTTAATTCCTTATAATCCATCTTCTAAACTGTTTGGTAAATATAATAATGTTGGGTTCTTCTTTTGAATATCAATCTCAGGATATTGTTTCTTAAATTCTAAAACATCAAACTTATCGGTTATTAAATGGAATCCATTTTTAGTTGGAATAACGTATTTAGTTTTAGGTCCTTCAGGTTTACATCCATTAATAGTCACTTGAACATTTCTTAATTCTTGAATATCCTTAGTGTCAATGTCAACAATCCATATCTTCTCTTGAGTTTTAATTTGCCCAACAACAGAATCAAACAACCCTTTCTGGTTGGATACACCATCCCTGATACGTTCAGCAAGTGACGATAACATATTTAACGAAACATCCTTATGATTTTGTTTTTGTACGTGAATATACGCCCTCGCCTTAAACATCTCACATAGTTGTTTGATCTCATCATATCTACGTTCCAAATGGTCAATAGATTCAATACAATAAGTTTTAATAGTCCTTACAGATTGGTGATTGTCTCTCTCACCTTCAGGTTGATCTTTCTTACGTTTGAATACATACAACATATAGAAATCTCCTTGTTCAGAAAAATTCAATAAAGTTTTTATAATTTCTATGTTATCAATCATTGTTGTGTTTATTTATATAATATTTTACAAATATACAAATATTATTGAGGATTTTGTTCCTCATATAACATATCTCTTAACATTTTATTTTCCTCAACCAAAATCTCACATTTTTTATGTTCTTTTAACATTGAATATGAAATCATAGATCCAATAATACAACCAATAATAATCCCAATTATTGCAGCAATTTTACTACTTTTACTTTCCATTTTTACATTTGTTTTTTTAACAATTCATTTCTTTTTAAAGTTAATTCAAAACCTAAAGAAGAACTAACAGACCAAATTAAACTAGGGTTAACTTTATTACGACTCATTTGATCCTCAAAATTCTTAATTAAATTTTTTGCTCCAAAAATTTGTTGATAGGTCTCACAGGAATCAATTACCTTTCTCACCCATTTCTCTACGTCTCCGTAATGTGTACTTCTCTTTTCCATTATTTCTTATTTAATGAATTATCTTTTAAAACATATGGTGGGTAAATTCTTACTTCAGACCCATCACTATTAAAGTAATATGCCGTATCACCATCAAAACTAATAGTATCTGTGTACCATATAGCATCGTGCATTGGGTTTATACCTGAAGTAGGTACGTAAACCTTACCCCGAATCTCATACCTATATTCTTTTATATTACAGGAAGTTAATCCCAGTAAGACAATAAACATTAATTTTTTCATAATTTTTCTTCTTTGATTTTTTCGTGTTTCTCTTTGAACTTATTGAATATCTCAATCAACTCATCAACGGAATCAAATGCCCATCTTTCTGTTTCAATAACAAAAAAGTCACCACCACCACCATCATCAGTTTTGATTGTTAAGAACTGATCTTCAGTTGTTTGACAGTCAGCATCTTGTGCAAACGTAACCTTGAACTCTTGACTTAATATTTCAGCTTTTTTAACCATATCTTATTTTTATCAAAGATATGTATTATTTTTAAATAAACCTAATCTTACCTTCAAAATTTTCAACCTCACATAATCCTTCATCTACAGATAATATTCTATCAATGTCTTCAGGAGTTAAATTTAATTTTTCAGGTTTAGCATGAATCTTAAAACTTCGTGTTAAACTTAATTTAGGCTCCTTTATCAAATTTAATACGATTTCATTTTCACATTTAACGATCATTGGGTATTGTCCATTTACGGTTACAATAGCATCATCGCCAATAAATATCTCTTCGGTAGATCCAAGATATGGTTTATCATCAATTACAAATAATTTTACTCTAGTCATTTTTCTTTTTGTTATATATATGATTATGATTCCAATTACCACACTGATCACAAGATTCATAATCCATTGAATTTTCAACATCATACTCAAACTCATCCCCGTGACTAATAATTAACTGAAGGATTTCAGTCCACTCATTCATACTTAATTTATTTTTTATTAATCTTAACTTATCAATCAATTCATCCTGTAAATCATTAATTACCTCAGGACTCCTATTATCATACTCATGAATAAATAGTGATTCGTCATCTATCTCCACATCAACACCAAAACAATTCTCACTTAAACTAATCTTGTTCATATTCTTAAATCATTTTTATAGTTCATATCCATAATATAAATCTTTAAATTTTTAACTAAAGATTCGGCATCACATTTTTCATACATATCAGGATATCTTTCGGACAATTGATTTGTGTCTTCCATATCACGACAACTTGTTAATATATCTAATAACATAGATCTTAACATATGTTCCTTATCATATGAATCCTCAATCTTTCTTTGGAGTACAATTTCCTCAAGTTCTCTTGTATATTCAACAAGTTCAATAACTTCAGGTTCATCCATTAAATGT
>Ga0209500_10001620_pt1 | contig 16664 bp, 22 predicted proteins | sample S_140212_EF_Meta_FD_187323 | JGI IMG/M metagenome (GOLD analysis project Ga0209500, IMG submission 187323) | Freshwater microbial communities from Lake Simoncouche, Canada to study carbon cycling - S_140212_EF_MetaG (SPAdes) (version 2) | ecosystem: Environmental > Aquatic > Freshwater > Lake ... | reverse complement strand
TGTTGAACTGAATCAAAAATCTGGTGAAAAATGGGAGCGTGGTGCATTTGCAAATGCTGTAAAGAATACCTTTTGCTCTGCATTTGATGTTGATCGTGATTTTATTGAAAAGTGGAAGAGAATTGATTCTCCTCCTCCCGGCTTTTTATTACCTATTAGAAAAGGGTTACAGAACATTGGAGACGGATTCAGGCAAATTGTCCCTGATATTTGGATTAAAATTGCACTACGAGAAGCAATAAATAATAATATGATTATATCTGATGGAAGATATATTAATGAAGCGAAAAGCGTTAAGGAGAACGGTGGTATTAATGTTTTAATTTACAGAGATGGATTTTTAAATGATGATCCAAATCCATCTGAGGCTCAATTACGACCATTAATTCTTTATGCACAAGACTATTTGTCAGATGGAGTCATTAATATTAATAACCTAAGAAATTACCCAGAAGGTATACAGTATTTTGATGTTTTTATCAGAAATGAAACAGATAAGAACACATTTTTGAAAAAATCTAGAAGCATCTTGGTGCCATTGTTGAATTCTGACAATTAAATAGGATTTCTGCCTTTTTTAAACATTTTCAAGCCTCGTTCGGTGACTACGATAAACTCCCAACTTCTTTTTTTACAGTATTCATTTGCTGCTTTCCACTTGGCTTGGTTTTTTGGTAGTTTTCTTTGGTAGAAAGGTTTTATTTCCCATAGTTGTTTTTTGCCATCGTTATATTCTACTAATATATCTGGGATATAACGATGGGGGGACCCTTCAAAGTTATAGTCAATTTCAATTGGTTCGACATTATATTTTAATACATCTTTTTTATCTTCTAATATTTTATAGAATTCTAACTCCATACCAGAACGAAAGAATAAGTCTTTGTTATTTTTTTTGCTAAAGTAATTACCTTGTTTGTAGGCAGGTCTTTTCTTTTTTTGTTTTTTTATATCTCTGATAATAATGGGTTTGGTTGGATAATTTTTTGGCAATCCAAGTTCTGGATGTTTTAAAGCAAGATGGATTTTTAGTTCTCTAAGCGGGAACTTGCAATGCGGGCAAAAAATAAAATCTGTACCTTCTTCATGATTTGTAATAATATGATCTCTAAATGAATCAATATCTTCAAATCCTTCGAAGCAAACAAAACAAATATATTCTCTTGTGTTTTTTAAACTCATATTTTATCTGCTAAAGAAGAGCTAGAGTCTTCGTATGGTATATAAACCTTAGCATCTTTGATTTTAGCAAGTTCTTTAGCTACATCTTTTTTATCTTCTATGATATGGATGTTTTTAATATCGGCTTTTGTAAACGGTCTTTGTTGCATATTGGATGGGTCTTTAAGAGCAGCTTCTAAATCTACTCCACCGAAATACTCATACTTATCAACTGGGTCTTCTTTGCGTGGATTTTTCATGATTGAGTAAGCAATTCTGTCATCTTCATTAGAGCCGTACAGATGATCCTTGCGTGTGTTTTTATCCATAAACTTGAAAAACATTGACAAGCCCTTGCTGGCAAGAAAACCAAGAATGTCATTCTCAGTTGCTTCCTTCTGTGATATCTCATCAAAAAAAGCTTTGAAACCCATGGTATTGCTATTTACTGTATTCATACGCATATATATTATCATGACAATCTTAAATTTTAAGTCATTTTTAGAAGCCGATGAAAATGACCCTAATAAAGATAAAGGACCACCTTTTCAATCGTTGACAACGGTTGTTGGTATCGATCCAAAATATGTCCCAGATGCTGTCAATACCGGAAGTTATCTTCTTGATAAAGTAATTGGTAAAAATCAATATTCTGCTGCTGTTGCTAAAATGAATCCGAAATTTAAGGGGAAGCGTGTCGTAGGCGCAACATTTGAAGTTGATCCAGAGATATTGCAGAATAAAGAGACAGCAGCTTATTTTAAAAATTCACAAAACCCAAATGCTTTGAAGAAAAAATCTGGTTGGATTAACACCAATACAGCAGCAGACTTGATGACATTAGGATTCCCGTCTACAGGTGCCGGTGGAGCAGGTGCTATGCCGGGAATAGGAGGGCCTCCAGTATGAAATTCGCAGAATGGTTAAAACTAAAAGAAACTGGGACTGGCACCGGAGATGTAGCGCATGTTCCAACTAAGCTTTTTGGTGGTGGTCAAGTTTTTAGAAGAATATTTGCAAATATTAAAAAATTTGGATTAGCGGGACCTATACATACCATGCGATTTAGTGAAAAAAAATAAAGAGGATAACTATGTTATCTTTGACCCCCGTAAATTGTTTTGTAATTATTATTATTGACTTTAATTGTTTGACTTGATAATTTTGTAATACTGAAAAGTTGAGGGGTCAACACATATGTGTTAAAGGTTTGCGGGATTTCCTTTAAAATCCCGTTTTTTTTATTTACAGGGGAAAAGAAATGGATGCTCTTGATCTTGTTCCAAATAAGAAAATTGAATGTTTGGATAAAGGTTTTGTTGAATTGGTTGATGTCATGCCTCGCATCGTCCCAGATGGACAAACTTGCGATTATGCTATTTGCCAAATGGCCAGAACAAGTTATGGCCAAGGAACTAAAACAGTAAATGAAGATAAAGGTCTTTTGAATTTGTTGATGAGAAATAGTCATACATCGCCTTTTGAAGCAATAGAAATAAAACTCCACATGAAGCTACCTATTTTTGTAGCAAGGCAAATGATTAGGCATAGATCCAGCAGTTTGAATGAAATTTCTTCTCGTTATTCGGTGATGAAGGATGAATTTTATTTTCCAAAAGCCGAAGAGCTAAGGCTTCAATCAAATAGCAATAAACAAGGGTCAGAGGGTGTTGTTAATTTAGAAACTGCTCAAAAATATGTTCAAGCTATCGAGGACCAAAGCAAGGAGTGTTACAAGTGGTATCTTGAAATGTTAGAAGTTGGGATTGCTAGAGAACAAGCAAGGATGATTTTGCCAGTTAATCTGTACACAGAATGGTACTGGAAACAAGACTTACACAATCTTATGCATCTTATAGCTCTGCGGTGTGATAGCCATGCCCAGCATGAGATACAAGTGTACGGTAATGCTATTCTTGAGATAGTGAAACATCTGTGCCCTTGGACTATTGAGGCTTGGGAAAAATATCATCCTATGCGTGGAGCTATAAAACTTACAAAGCCTGAAGTAGATGCTATCAAGGATTATAATCAATCTAAATCTCAGAATGGAATTATTTCTATGGTTGGTCCAATTGGAACAGAAAATAAAAGAGAACAAAACGAATGGAATTCTAAAGCTAATAGTTTAGGATTCGATATTTGATTTTATCAAATAAAAAAAGCCTCCCACAATTGGGAGGCTTTTTTTATTTATATGCTTTAAAATCACCAACGAATTTTGCGTAATGGGAATCCTTCTACTGCTGAAAAAGCAAAGCTATCTTTTTCAGCCAACATGTTATTGACTACGCTGGCTGCTGCATAGAAACCTTCAGGACCGGGATCACCGGGGCCTGTTGGTCCGGTATGAGCGTTAGCTCCCCAGCTGTTGTCAATTCTAAAATACACCTTCCCATCAATTGTCGTCCATCCACAAATACACATAGAATGTGCCCATGATCCGCTAGCACGACATATTCCATTGCTATCACGGCGCATTGAGAATCCTTGTCCACTACAAACAGCAATGCCCCACCCTTGATAGAGAGCTTTCATAGCTTGATCTGTATTCGTAACTAGAACAGTTTCTTTTACGGGATGTTTCTTTACTTCTGGCTCTATGTCGTTTGGAACTCCATTTCGACCATAGTCCTTACATCTGGATGCGCTGTATTCAGTAAAATCATACTTACCGTATACTTTACGATCTAGTATTCCATATTTTTTAACAAATGAAGCAGCCCATGCCCCTATACTTCCATCTCCATATCCAAGTCTTCCGTTACCTATTTCTACTCTTGATCCTCCATAAATTATTTCTTCTACGAGCTTGGCATATTCTTCGTTTTGACCATTAACTATTTCTGCACAAATGCTATACTCTATAGCTCTTGCTGTACCGAATGATACGCAGCTGCCAACCTGTCCTTGTGATGCTGGAGGAAGTAATTTGCCAGTAACTTGTCGAGCAAAATCCCACAAGTAGCAATGATCTGGCAGTTCATCTGCAAAGAGATTGTATGCAGGGGTTTCATCGAAAGATTTGTATGGTAGTGTTGCTACTACTTCAGATACTGCAACTGGATCATTGATCCAGCCAAAAGCAACACCTTCTGGTGGCAAATCGTTGTCTATATCATCAGCCATTTAGTCCTCCTAAAGTATTAGATATTAGTAAAAAGTATTGTTTGAATTTCTTTCTGTTTTGTTCATCTAGACTTATATTAATTAGATTTGGATCGGTGCCTAGCTTTGAGTCCAAGTAATCGCCAATAGAATCCCTGATTGGTTGTATTCTTCCGGGAGGCATGGTTTTAAACAAGATTGATTTATAGGCTCCAAGTAAATCTCCAACAGTTTTATGACTTTTATTGTCTGATTCTGTTGCGGATAGTGTATAGACGCTAGCAAGCTTTTTTACATTAGATTGCTTATCAGGCTCTTGAATTCCTCCATAAATGCTTTTAAGAGAACTAGAAAATCCTTCATCAACGAGGTTATCGTTATTGTTATTGTTATCGTTATTGTTGTTATTATTGTTGTTATCGTCTGGATTTCCAACAACTACTAAAGTGTAAGCAGGTAAGGAAGGTTTGTTTTCGATGCTTGTATAGGCAAGCAATCGGTATTTTCCGGGTTTTGCACCTACAACTACTGTTGTTTTTTTGTCAACAAGCAAGTTAGCTGGAAAAATTGAAAGGCCGGGGTCAATAGCCACAAATTGGACTACTTCTCCTTTTGTTGTGGCTGTGATTGGGACAAAGACTCCAACCTCTGCTTTTGTGCTAGGAGGCAAAGTTATGTCAGCTTGACCTATGCATAAGAAATATGAAATAATTAGTGATGAAAACATATAAAACTCCTAAATTACTGGTCTTCTTTTGTGTATTTATCAATTGCAGCTATAACGGCAACAAGCATTTCTGGTCCGTATTTTTTAATCACATATGGTAGAAGTTTGGTGAATAGAACCTTTACCAACTCTTCTGGTAAGCCTTGTACTGGGCTTCCCTTTAGAAGATTTTCAAGTTCCGTTTCTTCATCTGACTCTGCCATGCCCATTTTCTTTTTCTCAGTAAACAGAGAAATAGCAAAGTCTAAAAATAGTGGGCCAAATAGACGGAATAGTTCAAGGATAAAAGCTATGCTAAATCCGCTCTTGAGTCCTTCAACAATTGTTGACATTACATCTGGGCCGTACTTTGAAATAATTTCAGCTACTTCAAGTGGTGCCATGCCCATAGCAACGGCATCGGTTTGCACCTGTGTTTGTTCAGCCATTGACATTTGAGTTTTTGTTTCCATGGTGGTCTCCATTTAAGTGTGGTTATTTATTAAGAGTATCTTTTTACAATTTCCAAAAGTTCTTGATCATTGTTTGGAATTGTTTGCCAAAAAATTATTTTCTCATTTTCATCTTCAATTACCAATAAAGATTTACTGTTTGTTTGTTGGTATAATTCGCTAAATTTAGATTGCGTTAGCATTGGTGAAGATAAATCATTGCAAATAAAGTTAATTTTTTTATTTTGATAAAGCGTATCGAATAATGCTAGTTTTTTTTCTGATATTGTTTTAAAATCAACGAACAAATAAAGTGTTGGAGGTTTCTTTTCTACTAGTGGTAATTTTTTTTCTTCACCTTTTACGGTTATTTTTGTGGTAGCAAATTCTGTTGGTTTTCCTTCTATGATTCCAATAGCTATTACATTAACATTTCCAGACGGTGGCAAATTGATAGTAATAGAATTTTTGGTTTCGTTTATGGTATATTTTGTTTTTGTATCACTTGCCACAAGCCATTTAATTAGACCTTGGCATTTACCTTCAACTGTGTGTACCTTTTTGGCAGCATCAATTTCAGCGTTGATAGGCAATTCTAAGTCTTTGACTTTATTTTGGGCTGAAGTGTAATTTGTCCAAAGCAGGAATGTCATGAACAAAAAAAGTATTCTCATATTGGTTCCTTTTTCATTATTATATATGGTATTATTTTAAACAGTTTTTTAAAATAAAATTTATAATTTTAAATTGTGTACTATATTAAAACGCTGGCTGAGCCAGTATTTGTTGACTAAATAGTTTGTCTCCTTATTTCTGGTTAAAGTGGTGCCTATAATTTTTATAGGCACCACTTTTTTAATTCACATGAATATAATAAAAAAATTTTTAGAGAAAAATGCAAACAGTAAGATTTGCATTAATGTAATTGGGGACCCAATAATTGATGAGTATTACGATGTCTCAGTAAATCGAATTAGTCCTGAATTCCCAATCCCAGTTTATAAAAGTGTAAATGAAAATTCAGTTTCTGGAATAGTTCCCGGAGGCGCAGCAAATGTCGCTTTCCAGTTCAAACATTTTAATGTAAATTTGGAACTAATTTGTCTATTATCAAGTTTATCACAAATAATATATGATTCTAGAGGAATTAAAACAAATTATAGTAAAATTGTTGGAAATATGTCTGTTCCAACAAAAAAGAGAATTTATAGCCAGAATATTCCGCTTTGCAGATGGGATTTAGAAAGAGAAAATTTTGGTCTGGACGATATTAAAAAGCATTTGTTAGACTTGAACATACCAGATAGTGATATTAATATATTTTCTGATTATAACAAAGGTATGTTTTCGTATCCTTGGTTTAGGAAATTTTTCAAAAATTCTAAATCTATTGTTGATCCTAAAAACAACAATATTGATTTATGGCAAGATTGTACTATTTTTAAACCAAATTCTATTGAGGCAAAACAGTTTAGTGATAGAAAAAATTGGCATGATCAAATTGATTATTTTATGAATTCTTTGAGATGTGATTCTGTTGTGATTACACAAGGAGGACAAGGTGTTGTTGCTAAGGAATTAGATTACTTTGAATATAAATCTAAAAATAGTTTTTCTGATCCAAGAAGCGTTATAGGTGCTGGTGATTGTTTTTGTTCTTTTTTAGCTATGGCAGTAGCTAGAGGTTTCAATTTGCAGGAGGCTTGCGAAATTGCCTTTGAAGCAGGCGCAATTTATGTAAAGAGGGATTTGAACAAACCAGTAAGCCCAGCTGAGTTGTGGTTAGCTACAGGCAGCAAGATAGTTACCTGCCCTGAAATTTTGGCCAATAGAAATTTTAAACTGTCATTTACTAATGGTTGTTTTGATTTATTGCACGGTGGTCACCTTTCCAGTTTGAAATATGCTTCACAACAAGGTGAAAAACTGTGTGTGGCAATTAATTCTGATGAGAGTGTGAAAAAAATAAAGGGTGAAAATAGACCAATTATGCAGCTTCATGACAGATTGTCAATATTGGAAAATCTAGAATTTGTTGATTACATAATCGTTTTTGATGATGAAACACCAATCGAAATTATCAAGTCAATTGAACCGGATGTTATTGTGAAAGGTGCCGAATACGAAAACAAGGCTGTAATAGGCCGAGAGTTTTGCAAGGAGGTTCGTTTTGCGCCAACTTATGGCAATATGTCTACCACAAATATAATCGCTAAGATAAAATTTCAGCAGGAATAGGTTTAGATGGCGGTGTTATGCCAAGCTTTACAAGTTGACGATTGATTGCTTTTACTATTTCAGCCCATGGGACTGAATGTCCACCATCAAATGTTACTAATTCCAAGCCATATTTTTCCGCCAATTCTTTAGAATCATCATAAGGCACAGTCCAGTCTTTCTTGCCAGCTATAACGATGGTGTCACTAGGCAATTTGCTTGGGTCTGCATGAAATATCTTCCAAGCAGGATTGCCTAGAACTACTTTGGTTTTTGGGTGTTGATCGATGATTTCCATTACTACAGCGCCACCTTGGCTTGTGCCTACGATAACATCTGGTTCAAATTCATCAATTTCACGGTTGTGTTTCTCGACATTTGCTGCCATGTGAGCTTTGCCCAATTTTTCTGCTTGTTTCTGAAGAAATAGCTTTGCCCATGCGTAGCGTTCAAACCTGCCAATATAAGCAGCTTTTCTGCTGGTGAGCGTACTCATGCCCTTACAATCGTAGCCCATATTATTTAAGAACTTTGGACCATCTCCCGTACTTGCCATACCTGTCAGCCAAAGTATCTTCGGAGGAAGAGATACAATATCAGTCTCTTCGTGGAAATTGGTTTCTGTAAGTAATTTGTGGTATAAAACCCACTCTTTGAAATTTAACATTTTTTCCTTTAAAATATATACATATAATATGTTTAATTTTTCAACCATGAGATATGGTAATTTTTGTGGACCCGGACCATACGATGAAAAGGGTTTTAAAAAATCTCCGATTAATGCAGTTGATGCTGCCTGCAAAATTCATGACATTGGTTACAGAGATTGTGGGCTAGTTGGACTTCCGGCTTTAAAGGCAGCTTTGCCGGGAAGTCAAAATTCGTGTGTTGTTCCTTCTGATGTTACTTTGATCAAAGATTTAGATGATGTGATTGAAAATCCCAATACTCCTACAGGTCAAAGACAAATTGCGAGAGTTATTCGTGGTTATTTTGGTTTGAAAACGAAAATGGTAAGACCAGAAAAAAAGTTGGATTTTTCAAATTGGTTAAAAGACAAAGAAGAAGACACTCAAACTAAAAGGGATTCACAATGAAAAATTTTAAAAAATGGGTACAAGAAAAATATAACGAAGACGCTTCTTTCTTTGACCTGAAGGGAATGGCACAAGCTTTGGGGGATATAGCTAAGAATCAGGCAGCTAAAGCAAATGCTCCAAAACCACCAGCAACTTTGGACCCCAAAAACAAATTAGCAATAGATAAATATGTTAGAGACCCAAAGCAAAAGGCTATGGTGACAAAATTGGTTACTGGAGCACAATGACATTTAAGGAATTTCTCATTCTGAGTGAAAAGAACTTCAACAATCATGGTGGTGATAGAAGCACCCATCGTGCATTGATTACTAGGTCTACGGTTAAACATGTATCTCCACATTTTGGTCCGTTGTATAAAAAAAGAAAAAGTCTATTTAAAATTTAAATTACGATAGCAATTTATACCGATTGTAAATTATTTTTCCAATCTGTGTAGATTGTTTTTATACATATCTTTGGTACTTAACGAGATTGAGAGAATGAAAAGATAGAAAAAATGAATTGTTTGTGTTTAGCTCATGAGGGAGGCTGATTATGGGAAATAGATTTGATTTTCCTTTTGAAGATAGTTTTGATGATGATTCTGCTAAAAAAAAGAAAAAAGATACGCCAATAGAGGATCAGATTATTATGGCACAACAAGAGCAGACAGACATTCTCAGAAGCGATGTGGATGAGAAAATTTTGCATGATGCAATATCTGTTGCTAGTAAGGATTGGTTGTGGTCATTTCGTACAACGAAAAATAAACTGTCTATCATCAAGAGAATTTATGCAAATTTGAAAAAAATGGTGAATGAATTGTTTTAATTAGTAACAATTATTTTTATGTTTACTTTATTAACCGAGGGCTTTTGCCTTCGGTTAATTTTTTGGAGTAACTATGCCAACTTACAGTTTTGGGTGTTTGAAGTGTAAAAAAGAATATGACACATTGACAAACTTCGATTCATCTGGAAAATACAAAGATGTTGTTTGTCCATCCTGCGGTTCAAAAAAGAAGAAACAACAAATGACTTTTATTTCTAATATTCACTTCACAAACCCAACAGATACTAGCAAATTTGATAACTTTGGTTATCGTGCTGGATATAATTTAGAACAAGCACAAAACCTTCGCCGTAAAGCGGAAGAAGCGTCAAATGTGGGTACGAAACCATACAACCAGATTGATGATGTTCAAAGCGGTAATTTCTTTGGAGAAGTTGAGTAACTTTGGATAAATGAGGACATAGACATGAGCAAACTTGAACAAGTAGCACGAAAGTTTAACAAGACTGAATATGCAGCTATCAATGAGGAAATGTCTTTTCAAGAATATCTTGATAAGTGTTATGAAAACCCAAAATTGGTCAGAACTGCATATCAAAGACTTTATGATATGGTTATTGCTAAAGGCACCAAAGAAATTGAAAGATATCGAAATATTCTGACTCATTACAATTTCTTTGATGACCTTGAAATTCCAATTTTTGGATTGGAAGAAACTCTAGACCGTTTCATGAAGCACATTAAGGGTGCTGCCGGTTTTTATGGTACTGAAAAGAGAATTTTGCTGCTTCATGGACCTGTTGGTTCATCCAAGAGCACCATTTGTAGGTTGCTGAAGAAGGGCCTTGAAAGATACAGTCGTATTAGCGAGGGTACTTGGTATTCCTTCAAATGGATAAATTTGCCAACAGGACAAGATGGTATTTATACTTCCGATTCTGATTGCTGCCCCATGCATGAAGAGCCTCTGCGACTGATGCCAGAGGATATGCGAAAAGAAGTGTTTGCTGATCTCAATAAAATTCACAAGGACAAAGCTGATCCAAAGGATTTGGCAACGCTTTATTCCTTGAATGTCGATGGAGAGCTTGACCCAAGGTGCAAGCTATTCATGCATAGACTTTTGAAAAAGTATGATGGTGATTGGTTGCAAGTTGTAACAAATCATATTCGTGTCATTAGAATGACACATTCAGAAAGTGACAGGGTTGGCATCGCAACATTCCAACCGAAGGACGAGAAAAACCAAGATAGTACAGAACTAACTGGTGACATCAATTTTGCGAAGATTCCACACTTCGGCAGCGATTCAGACCCCAGAGCATTTAGTTTTGATGGAGAACTATGCGTTGGTAATCGTGGTATTGTCGAATTTATTGAAATGCTCAAGTTAGAACAAGCTTTCTTGTACGATTTGCTTGGTGCATCACAAGAAAGACAAATTAAACCTAAGAAATTTTCTCAGATAAGAGTTGATATGGTAATTTTGGGTCATACCAATCAACCTGAATTTGAAAAGCTCAAGAACAATCCTTTCATGGAAGCGTTGCGAGATAGAACTGTTAAGATTGATGTTCCGTATCTTTTGAAATGGGATGACGAGATTAAAGTTTTGGAGCAAGACTATGCTAATGGCAAAGTTCGTCAGCATGTTGCTCCGCATACTCTAGAAATTGCTGCTCTATGGGCAATTCTGACACGATTGCATGACGATAAAGATGGCAAGTTGAGTCTTGTGGAGAAGGCAGAACTCTACAATGACAAGATGCTACCCGGTTGGACTGAAGATAGCGTAAAAGAGCTTCGTGACAAATATCAAGATGAAGGCATGGTTGGAGGTGTTTCAGCTAGATATATTCAAGACAAGGTTGCAAATTGTTTGTCTGATAGACATGATTACATCAACCCATTTATGGTTCTGAATAGTCTTATGGACGGTCTTGAAAACCACAATCTAATTACCAACAAAGACCAAATTAAGCAATATATGAATTGCATTACTTTGGCCAAGAATAAGCTAGATGAAATCCTTAAAGCGGAGGTTCAAAAAGCACTTGTGGGTGATGAAGAAGCAGTTGTCAGATTGTGCAGCAATTATATTGACAACTTGATGGCATATATTAATAAAAGCAAGGTCAAAAATCCTTATACAGGACGAGAAGAGCCGCCAGATGAAAGGTTGATGCGTAGTATCGAAACCAAGATTGATATTGCTGAAAATGCAGTCGATGATTTTAGAAGAATGATCGCAGCTTTTATTGGTGAATTAAGCCATAAGAAAAAGACTTTCGCATGGGATTCTTCTCCTTTGCTTAAAAAAGCTTTCGAAATGAAGTTGTTCGAGGATACTAAGGATCACATTAAATTAAGTGCTTTGCATGTTTCTGGAAGCTCTGTTGTTGATCCAAAGATTCAGGAGAAGATCGATGCTATAATTGAGAGGATGAAAGAATATGGGTACAACCAACAGTCTGCAAGGGATGTCCTTGATTATGTTGGTTCCATTTTCGCCCGTGGTGATTTGGCAGAAGAATAAGGAGCAAACATGAGCGGTGCTAATCTTAAGAATCCTTGGTTAAAGACGGCTAAGTCAAAGCAGTTGCTTGAAGACCTTGATGAGCATATCATGAATGGATGGGCCTCAGATGCAACTTTGGGTGACTTAATCAATAGTTTACCCAATGAGCTACGAGATTTTTTCTTGAACATGAAGTTCTCATCACCCTTGGAAACAGACAATGGTTTTGATCTGTCTTTCAATTCTGGAGAGTAATTGATATGTGGGCGTTTTTGTTGGTTTTGTGTTTGAATTACACTACAGATTTGCAGAAACGCCCACATCTAGATTTTGGCAAACTATACGAATATAAGAATCAAACAAAAATATTTACAGGTTATGTTGAATATGAAAACAATATTCCTGTATTGCATCATATGCCTGCTGGCAAATTTCCAAATGCCGTTTTATACAGGCACAATTTAATTGTTACAAATCCTCAACAAAAAATTTTGTTAGACAAAGCCGAGAAAAAAGATAAGGCTGTTAAAATTGTTGGCCAACTGACAAACATATTAGGCAAGCAAACCATAGTAATTGAAGCTGTTATCATCTTGGATTTTTCTTCAAATTAATTTAGAAAGATAGATTCCTATGAATCCCAAATACTCTGTTGGTCAAAAAGTTAAATTCTCAAAACAAGATTGCACAGTAGAAAAGATTGGGCAAGCAAATGATGGTTTGCCGAAATACTATGTAAGATCAGTAGATGTTGATTTGCCCATGTGGGTGTTGGAAAAAGATTTGAATTTTGCAAGTTCTTTTTCTGTAAATCATAATGTTTTCAATAAAAGAAATCCTCATCTTCTAGTAGTTGACAATTTCTATAAGAACCCCGATGATATAAGGGCAATGGCTTTAGAACAAGAGTTTCAGGAAGACTTGAGATGGTATAAAGGCAAAAGAACTACTGAAAGATTTCTCTGGCCATATTTAAAAGAAGAATTTGAAAGACTTTTGAACACCCAAATAGAGGGGTGGCTATTTCAAATAGCTAATGGTTGTTTCCAGATCACCGGATTTAAAGACTCATTAGTTTATCACAGCGATGCACAAAATTACGCTGCTGCTATTTACCTAACACCAGATGCACCAATTACAGCTGGTACAAGTTTTTGGAAAAGCAAAAAACACGGATGTAGAAGGCCTCCAGCGCATCCTCTTGAGTCTCACAAATTTGCCAATCAGGATGCAATTCAAAAAGCAGATTCAGAAATCTATAATCAATACAATTTTGTGCATCCAGACAACTGGGAACTCTGTGATAAAGTTGGTGCTGTTTACAACAGGTTGGTAATTTGGGATGCCAAGCTTATTCATTCGGCAAGCACCTACGAAGGTCTGGATGGAGATAATGTTGACAAAGCCAGACTAGTACAATTGTTTTTCTTTAATATAGTTCAATGATTGTTAACTTGTAAAAAGTGAAACCGCTAGAAAATTCTAGCGGTTTCACTTTTTACTTGTATATATTTGTTGAAAATTAATTTGCAAAGCATGCTTTCTTAGAAGTATACTTTAAAAAACTTGAAAGAGAGGTGTCTTATTCCTCGCAGAGTTAATGAAGACCATAAAGAATTTAGAGATGTTGTTTCAGGTAAAATTCGTAAAGAATTGAAAAAATTTATTAAGTCAGGAAATATTTTTAAAAGCCGGGGTAAGAATGGCAAGATTTCTATTTCCATTCCAAAGATTGACATTCCACATATTGTTTTCGGTAGTAATGGCACAGGTGTTGGACGAGGAGATGGAAAGCCGGGGGATGTTATCGGAAGAGATGATCCAAAGGGAAAAGGCAAAGGTAATAAAGCGGGCTCGGAAGAAGCAGAAGGCATAACAATCACTCTTGATTTGGAAGAAATACTTAAATTTTTACAAGATGAATTGGAATTGCCTGATCTCCAACCAAAAGAAGACAATACATTTGAAGATGTAAAAATTAAATATAATAATATTTCTTTAGTAGGTCCAGAATCGCTTCGTCATACAAGAAGGACAATGCTTACAGCCTTAAAGAGAATGTGTAGCACAGGTGAGATAAACAAGTTGCATGAGGTTCCGGGCTACAAAGATCCAGTTCGATTAATCTTGCCAATAAATAGTGACAAAAGGTATCGGCAGTACAAGGAAATTAAAAGTCCATCAACAAATGCATTGATAATATATGCCAGAGATGGTAGTGCAAGCATGGATACAGCAAAATGCGATATAGTGTCTGATATGGCTTGGTGGATAGATGTATGGATAAAAAGATTTTATAAGCGTGTTGAAAGAATGTTTGTTTGGCATGACATTCAAGCACAAGAGGTAGACGAGCAAAAATTTTATAAATATAGATTTGGTGGTGGAACCGTTTGCAGTTCGTCACTAAAATTAATTGCAAAGCAATTTGAAAATAGATTCCCACCAAACAAATGGAACATCTATGTTTTCTATTTTACTGATGGGGAAAACCAGATAAATGACAATGATGTTTTTATTCAAACTTTGAAAAAAGAATTCCCAGAAAATGTTGTAAATTTTGTAGGAATCACACAAATATTTGCTTATGACTACCGGGGTTCAGTTTTGGAAGCAGTAAGGAAAGCTAGACAAGATGATATGCTTGGAGAAAATATAAAAACAGCTGAAATTGAAAGTTCATCATCAAATTTGAATGGAGAATCAAGAAACGAGGCTGTTCTTAAAGCAATCAAAGATTTGCTAGGAAAAACAAAAATATCTTGAGGTTACGATGACTGACAAGTTTATGTATGGGTCTTCCATTCTTCAAGGTAGTTCAACCACTCCCGGAGTTTCCATACCCCATGAGTTAAAAGTATTAATTCCAGACATCCTTAAAGCCTGCACAGATTTCGGATTGGATTTTTATTCTACCGTTGTGCAAATGCTCACTTACGATGAAATTTCTGAAGTTGCTGCTTATGGTGGGTTTCCGGTAAGATATCCCCATTGGCGCTGGGGAATGGAGTACGAAGAACTTCAGAGAGGATATATGTATGGAATGCATCGCATTTATGAAATGGTTCTCAACACAAATCCTTGCTACATTTATTGCCTTAATAGCAACACCTTGCTTGATAATGTTACTGTTATTGCTCATGCTACTGGGCATAACCACTTCTTCAAAAATAATCACTATTTCAAACACACATCGCAGAATATGATTAATGAGCTTGCCAATCATGGCAGCAGAATCCGTAAGTATATGGCTCGTTGGGGTAAGGAAAAGGTTACCGAGTTCATTGATAATTTGTTGAGAATTGAGACTCTAATCGATCCGTCTAAAGCATGGGAAACAAGGCAAGTTAAAAATCCAATTGTCAGGGATGAAAGAAAATACCGCTATCCCAAGCGGATTAAGATTGACAAAAATAGAAAGTATATGGAAGACTGGATCAACACCAAAGATTACATCCAGTCAGAAAAATATCGTATTGAAAGAGAAGAAAAGATCGAAGATTTAGGAATACCACGATCACCAGAGCGTGATATTTATGGATGGATAAAAGATAATTGTAATCTAAAGCCATGGCAATCAGATATTATGAGTATGCTTTATGATGAGGCATTATATTTTGCCCCACAAGGCATGACAAAAATGGCTAACGAGGGTTTTGCTAGCTATGTTGACTACCATCTCATAGCTAAACAAGGTCTTTGTGCCTTGGGCCAGAAAAGTCATGATCAAGGCATCGTTGAATATTCAATACACAAAGCTGGTGTACTTGGTGGCAAGTACAGCATGAATCCATATAAGCTTGGGTTCAATTTGCTTACTGATATAGAGGAAAGATGGAACAAAGGAAGATTCGGTTCAGAATACGATTCTTGTACTAACTTCAAAGAAAAAGAAAACTGGGATTTGAAACTTGGTCAAGGTAAAGAAAAGGTTTTTGAAGTCGTTAAGATATATGATGATGTTAATTTGTTAAATGAATTCTTTACACAAGATTTTTGTGAGCGATATCAGTTTTTTGAATGGAAAAAGTATCCTAATGGAGAAGTTGTGATTGAATCTAAGGATGCTAAAAAGATTAAGAAGAAGCTAATACAAAAATATTCTAACAGAGGTTTGCCTGACATCAGAATGACAGACCATAACCATCTCGGCAGAAATATTATGCTTTTAGAGCATCAATGGGAGGGAAGAACATTATACATGCCGTATCTTGATGAGACAATTAAGTCTATAAACGCTGTTTCTGGCAAGTCAGTACTTTTGGTGACTAAAGACCAGAATGAAGAAGAACTTATGTTCTATTGCGATGAAAACGATGGTTCCAATGTTATTCAATTGACTAGAGATCAATATAAGAGGGAATTCGGTTTGACAAGAGGCTGATCGCTGTTATTTTGCAAAATAAAATTTGCAGGTTATAAGTAATACTGAAAATCACAAAAAAAGTTACAAGTTCAATCCTATTCAATTTGTGAATTGGATTAAAGCAAAGGGTATAGATGTATGAAGACTGTGGGCTTTGAACATTTGCATTGCCACAGCCATTATAGTTTGCTGGACGGTTTCCAAACTGTAGAAGAAGCAGGAGAACATTGGCACAACTATGGTGAGTTTCTTTGTATTAGTGACC
>Ga0209500_10001618_pt1 | contig 16668 bp, 17 predicted proteins | sample S_140212_EF_Meta_FD_187323 | JGI IMG/M metagenome (GOLD analysis project Ga0209500, IMG submission 187323) | Freshwater microbial communities from Lake Simoncouche, Canada to study carbon cycling - S_140212_EF_MetaG (SPAdes) (version 2) | ecosystem: Environmental > Aquatic > Freshwater > Lake ... | reverse complement strand
TTTTGTGCAAATGCTATAGTTGTTAATGTTAGCATTATTAATATTAATATTTTTTTCATGTTTATCCTACTACTGTTCGATTTCTTACTTTACTAATTTCAACACTGATTGGTGTATTAGTTGTTTTTGCTCTAAATATTTTATCTGTCTCACGTACACCTGGTTTAAGTTCAGATGCTACAATTAAGAATCTTGCTCTATTCTTTCTCATGCCAATAAACTCTCCTACCAATATTTCATAGTTAGGATAGTTTGGCGTCAAATCTACTTTAGGATTTTCTTGTTCAGTGATAAATTCTGTTGCTCTCATTCACGTTCTCTTTTTAATATAGAACGAATGAACCAAGCTTTCTTACCGTATAAGTCTTGTAGTTCAGCCATGTAGTTTTCAATACCATGTTGATTCTCATTAGCCGCCTCATCAAACATTGCTGTTACTAACTGAAGCATTGTTTCACAATCTTGTAATGATTCGGTAAACATTAACTCAGCACGTGGAATTTTAGTTTGGTCTTGAATGACACTGAGTTCAGCATAGCGTGTTAAGCTACCAGGAGTATAGTGACCTAGTATTCTGATATATTCAGCGATAGGATCAATAGTAGCACTTACGTCACCGTACAATGTATCAAAGAAAGCATGATATTGTGGAAAGTTGCTACCTTCAACATTCCAATGAAAGTTTTGTGTTTTGATAGCAAAACTTTGTGTACTAGCTAATAGTACTTTTAGATTATCTGATAACATTATTAGCCTTTATTTTTTCTTTGTATCAACATTGATAGCTTTACCACTACGTTCTGGATTAGGATCTTCTCTACGTTTACGTTGAGCGGCACTTGCACGACCCTTTTTACCTAAACTATGTGCTTTACTTTGTGGCAAGCATTTTGGTTTACCTTCTCCAGGTTCTCTAGCACACGGACCTTTAATCTTTCCTTTAGTATCCATGCGAACCCACTTTTCTTTATTAAACCAATCATGCAAACTCTCATCTGCTTGTTCAATACCTTCAAGTATAGAGCTTTCATTTTTACTACTATTGCCCCAGTTCTTTGCGCCTTTATTACGACACTTTACTAATGCACCACTGGCATAAGCACTTGGCCATACTTTATAACGACTCTTTACTTTATAGTAGCAAGCATCTTTCTTTTCATTCATTAGTTCTTCACTAACCATCTCACCACCGCAGTGTGGGCAACTTTCGCTATGTTCTGATTCGTTAGTTTTATTTTTAGCACAACTACCTGGGAAGCCTGCTTTTGTACCGGCAACTCTATGATAGCCTGACCAGCATTTTAATTCATCTAGTTGGTCTTTTGAATTGTCCCCGTGAGTTTCACACATACCACAATCAGGGCAAGTCATCTCCATAACATTATCAATACTCTCATTGTGTTTTTTCTTGCCTGCACAATGTGCCTTTTGACTAAAGCCTTTTGGATGACTACAGTTGATACTATTCTTATATTTTTGACTCCAGCCTTCATCAACTTCATCTGTATTGCCCATCTTACTGTGAACAGTGCCGCGTTTACCAGCAGGTATCTTACCTGTTGTACGACCAAACGCATCAGCTGGCAATGCTTTTGAAATACCTTTTAGATTTTTAGGTGCACCACGTGGTCCTCCGGGTACACTAGCTGGCACATTTTTTTCAAATTCATTTGAGCCTGGATCTACAAATAGATTGCCCTTGCCATAATCTCTACCTTGTCTAGGATTATCATATTCATCACGCTCATCATGACCTTGTTCTTTCAATCCAGAAATTTTACGAATATTTAATCTACTCTGTAATGCTTGAATAGCATTATCTAATTTCTTGTTTAATGATTCGTAATTATCTTTTGAACCGTATCTAACATGCATTCTTGTATCAGTATCATTTTGCATTGCAGGCGTCAATAAACCTTTACGTTCTAATCTATCAACTAACTTATCTAATAGTTCTTGCTTTTGTATAGCACTATTCAATTGTGCTAACCTAGCTTTCAATACAGAATGCTTCTCACCAGGCTGTGCTACTGGTGTTGGTTGAAATCCTTTATTTAATTCTTGTTGTGCTTTTTGTACAGTATTCTTTTCAAAGTCTTGTTTCCAAGCTTCTATCTCAGCTTCACGTTGTTTCTCTATAGCTAATTTAGCTTGAACCAATGCGTTTAATGAAGTAGATTTTAATTGATCACCTAAGTTTTCAAATGTAGAATAACGTTTATCATCTAGTTCATCATGGTAACTTCTTTGTGGTGGTTTTTTTAATTCTATTGGTTTTTTAGATGAACCTCTATAACCACGCTCCCATGCCGCTGCACCTGCTGCCGCACTTTTACCGTTCTTAACAAAGTGATTGATAATTTCTTGTTTACTGTTAAATCTAGGTGCTTCTGAAACACTTTCATTTGTTGCCATTTCACCATCATCACTGTGACCATAGTATGCGGCTACTTTTTGTAAATCAGCAGAATTTCTAGCGTTAAGGTAATCAGTTACTAAATCATGTATTTGATTTCTTTGTTCACGGGGAGGAGGTAATTCTATTTCACCCTCGCTGGCATCAGCAATATGAGCGGCGCCAGGACTATCTAAGAACCATATTTCATCATCCTCGTCCCATTCTAATCCCCATTTGTCTATTGTTGCAGTTAATACATAGTTGTTAGTAGTACCTACTACAAACTTGTTACCACCTATATAACGTGAACTATTTGGTTGACCATAATCTTTGGGACCTTTAGGACCAGTGGCACCCGGAGAAAATTCATTTATACCTTGACTGATGCCTGATTTCTTTGTATCATTAGCAAACTGTTTCTTAGTTGCCTTAACAATACCACTGAAACGTTTATCGCCACGCTTGTAATCACCTTCTTTATCAGCTTTACCGGCATCGGCTGCAGCCGCTGTTTTGTATTGTGATAATTTCTCATTAGAGATTTCATCTAGTTGTTCTGATTCAGGCATCAATCCATATTTTTTGACACGTGCGTCTAAATCATCACGTTCTTTGTTTAATTTCTGAATGAGTTCTTTATTACCCATCTTAATTGCTTGTTTAAGCTTTTCCTGAATAGCATCTGCTAAATCATAATAATCATTCATTCTCATTCTAGTTTGAATGTTATCATTTTCTTCTATTGTTTTGCCCTGACCTAATTGTTGTAAGTCACTTGTTAATACATCTTGGGTAATAGTACCCATACCTTTAGAAATTGCAATGCGGGAATGTTTACGATCCTTACTCATGGCAACTATTTTTGATGGTTGACCTAAATACTTAACAGTGTCACCTGTTTGTATGTTCTTCATAGATACATTGCCTAGATTAACTGGCTTATCACCTGCAAAGTTACCTTGATCTCCCCATGGATCATCCAAACCTTCATTTGTACCAGTCGCTAATCTATCATGGTCACTATCACGTTGTGCTTTTTCTGCCGCCGCCTTCATAGCACGACCTTTAGCAAAATCTTTTTCTTGTCTTATTAAACCATATGGATCATACTCATCATCATCTGTTTGTGAATGTCTACCACGCTTAGGATATGATGGATCTTCAGCTCCGTATTCTCTTGCTGGATCATTATGACCATAGAAAGGATTTGATTCGTTTAATATACCTTTTAGAATATTGCTCATATCACGCTTTCTTATTCTTGTTATCTAACATGCCACGTTTGTTAGCAGTTGCCCAAGCAATGTTCTCTGCTTCTTTTTTACTGTGACCTAGTTTCTTTTCTGATTGGGTGACATGTTTAACCATACGGTCAACTTTAGCACCTTCTATTACTTCAATATCTTTTGGTGTATGTACAGGGCATTGCATTGTACCGTGTGTCTTACATACACATTTCAAATTACGCTTACCTTCTGCTACACCTTGCTTACCGTACATATCAATCATTTGTCTAATATAGAAATTGTAAAAACCACGACGGCTATTGTATTCTCTATTTCCTAGTACGGTCGTTAGTGCTCTTACAGCGTCACTTACTTCTCCACCCTTCATTATTTTTAATGAGTCAGTAACAAGTGAATCACCTCTTTGATTGTTTTCTGTTACACCTTGAACTTGCTTACCTTCTAAGTATTCACGTATAGTGTTTAGATAGTCATTAGCTTTAATAATCTTTTCTTGTACCCATCCATCAAGACCTTCATCTTCACTAACATCTTTAATCATTGAATAAACTTGTTGAGCATTCTTTGCGGCACTGAATAAATCACTACGTGCCATCTCAACTTCGTGGTCTACACGACTTTTACCATGTGGAACAAATCCATTTTTACGACTACGACCTTGTCCCGGAACGACAATAACATCATCTTCTTCTAGTTGTGCCTCACTAAGTTCAGCACTTTCATTGATGCTATTAGCATATGGGGCACTAGTCTTTTTACCCTTGAATAAAGAGCCTACTTTTTTACCACCATATATGCTAGGATTTCCTCTACTTTGAGTACCACCTAATGGTGAATTTACAGTAGCTATTGCTCCTGATGTTGTAGTTTCAGTGATTTGTTTGATTTTCATAACGGATTTCCATACTAATAGTGTATTTATCAAAATACCATAATATGGAAACTTATTAGATTTTGCCTGATGGCTTTGCTGTTGGGGGAATACCTGCTCTACTAGTATTCCAATAGAAAGCTTTTGCGTTCTTTTTGATACTGTCAGGCTTAACATCTACTGTTAATGCTGTTGAAAAGCGAGGGTCATTTTTCTGTTTTTCGCTTGGGATATATCCTGAGGCTTCACCTACATACATTTCATCTACATTAGAATACATTCCATTCAAACTTAAATGTTTGCTATGTAATCTATCTCTTAAGTCATATAGTTTAGTAATATAGCCTCTGCTACGTAATGCTTTATATGCTAGATTCTCAGGGCCAAACTCGCCACCTTTATCTAATCCAGCTTGACGATATTGCTTAATCTTCTTTAATATTTTATTAACTTTGGTTATTTTATTAGATTTTAATGCAGTATCAATAACATCTAATAGTTTTTCATATTTTGCTTTAGTAGCTGTTTGGTCAAAGTTTGCTCTACGCTTTGTTGGCAAACGTAACCATTTCTTATCTTTAACACTATATTCACCCAAACTAATTACTGGCTCAGCCGCATCCTGTATGTATAATTCTACTGGAATTCCATTGATAGTTATGTCATGTGAATCGTTATATAAATCTTTTTTAGCTTTGAAGAATTCGCGGTAGATATCATCATCTGGTAAATCCTTCATATTGACTAATATATGTAAATCTAAATCACTGTGGTCTGTATAGCTGTAGGCTGCATTAGATCCGGAAACAGTAATATCTCTTACATCTAAATCATGTATACCCATCTCTTGTAGAAAGTCTTGTGCTATATTTTTTAGTTGTAGTTCTACCTCAGGCCATAGATGTTGCCCACGGAATAACTTTGGATTGAGGTTATCGTGAAATGTTACCGCATCCGACATTTTGAATGAATGTAATTCTTTTAAGTCCATAGAGTATTTATCAGTAGGTTGATAGTATCACTCAATAAACAATTATCAACTCCAATATTTAGATGAATCCAGCTTATCCCAATATTGCTTATTATTACGATTGACAAAATTCTTAACCAAATATTTAGCCATACCAAGATATCCCATCTTCTTAAACCTACGACTATCTTGTCCAAAATGATGTTTAACAATTCTAAACTTTTTAGGACTGTACTTCCTAGACAAGAAGTAGTCCTCAGATGTTGCAAAACTTTCAGGGAACCCGCCAAATTCTTCAAACTTATCCCTACGTGTCAACATAAATGCTCCAACAGCAAAGGGTGAAAAATATTTCAATGCATGGTTAATTGTATTAAAAATAATAAATCCTAGCTTTGCTCTTGGGTCCTTGTCATAACATTTGATGTTTAATCCAATAAGATCCAATGATTTGGATTCAATCAAATTAACAGCATCTTGTATAACATTATTCTTAAAGAAACGAACATCTGCATCAATGAATAAGATGTATGGGGTAGTGACTAATTTAGCTCCATTATTCTTTGCAATAGAAACAGGGCCGCCTTCAATGATTTCAACATTTAATAAACTGCTGTTATCCTTAATAACCTGTCTAGTATTATCAGTAGAACAATCTGCAATGATGACTTTGGTATCACCAATATCTTGACTACGCAGTGAATCTAACAAATGATGGATGTAATTTTCCTCGTTTTTACAAGGTACAACAATAGTAATTTTATCACTTAGTTTCATTTTTTAACACACTTTCCTTCAATTTTAAACTGATTAAACTTTAACCAATATGTCATGCTCTGTAGACTTTGTTCACACGACAACCTGTCCTGAAACATTAACTCCACCCGTCCCGGTATGTCTTTTGGGTCGTTCATGTGAACTGCTAGTATTATCAGTATCCACATCGTCCTTCTCCTTAGTCCAAGTAACTATTTCCCAACGTCCATTATGATGTTCAACCAATGCAGTGCAGGATTCTACCCAGTCACCATCATTCATGTATGTGACACCATCAATTTCTTTTATTTCAGCGTGGTGTATGTGACCACAAATAACACCATCAAAACCTCGTTTTTTACAATAGCCTGTTAGATTCTTTTCAAACTGAAACATGAAATCTATGGCTTTTTTTACTTTGTATTTAAGGTATTTGCTAAGACTAAAGTACCCAAAACCAAAACGATGACGTATCCAATTGAATTTGCTATTAAGCGATAAAATGAAATCATATGCTTTGTCTCCTAAAAATGATATCCACGGCGCTAATCTTGTTATACCATCAAACAAGTCACCATGTGTTACTAAATAGTGTTTACCATCAATACCTATATGTTCTATCTGATTATGAATTTCTACTAGACCAAAACTAAATCCATATGGTATCATTGGTCTTAGAAATTCATCGTGATTTCCTGCTATGTAAACAACTCTAGTACCGCGTTTAGCATGACCTAATACTCTACGAACAACGTTAGTATGGCTTTGTTTCCAACGCCATTTGTTTTGTTGTATACGCCACGCATCTATTATATCACCCACTAGATACAATGTGTCACAACTATTGTGCTTAAGAAAATTGTTAAGTTTAGCTGCCTGACTATCTCTAGTACCAAGATGAACATCACTAATAAAGATAGAGCGATACGTTTTCATCTTGTATTTATTTGGAATAGTATGTCAAATATGTGACAAGATATTCATTAAAAAAGCCCCTTTCGGGGCTTTATTATGCAGCAGTAACTTTTTTAATTTCGTTACCGTCTTTATCGGTAAACTTCATTCCGAATTTTTCTTGCTGTTCTTGTAGGAACATAGGTCCAATTGTTTTCATCAAGTGTTCTTGATTTTCCTGACAGAAAACATAACTACCTGAATGTCGTAATAATACACGTTTGTCCATCCAAATCTTACCGCCCATGTCACGCCAGTTTTCACAGAATGTCCAGTCTTCACTGTAATAACGATTCTGACGAACTGCTGTATCAAAGTAGGTCTTCAAATGTTGGTCAAACTTTGGATCTAAACCAATATCGTTTTTATATTGTTTAACAGCTGGATGAGCTTTTAATTTTTCAAATACATGCTTCTTCATTAATAAGAAACCTGTACCTGCTTTACTTACTTCTTGTAATCCATCTGGTCCTTCTTCAGCACCTTCAAATCCATTAACAACCCATTTGATTGGCATTGTCTTCATTGGATATAGTCCACCGATAACATCTACGTCACGGTTCAATAGAACTAGTAGATGCCAGGGCTCCCAACCAATGTCAGCGTCAACAAAGAATAAATGTGTTGCGTCTGGCATATCTAAGAACTTAGCAGTTAGTGTGTTACGGGCCCGACTGATAAGACTTTCGTTAACCATTGTTTCTAATGTCCAATCGATACCAAGTTGACGGGCTGTGTTGGCCCACTTGATGAATGACATAAATGTTGATTCTGTCAGCATACCACCATAACATGGCATAGCGATATGTACTTTAGTAGTTTTTAAGAAATCTACATTAACTTGAACTTGACCGGCTGCCGGAGCCTGTTGTTCTTTTGTAGCTTGTTCAGCAATTTCCTGTAATTTTTCTACAGGAACTGTTTTTTCTGATTTGGTTGTTTTTGTTGTGGCCTTTGCTGGTTTAGCAGTTGCCTTTTCGATTGTTTTCTTTGTTGCCATTTGATCCTCTTGTTAAGATACTATTATTTACATCAAAACAAGGGGGTCAAATTATTTTTCTTCTAAATAATCTTGATTTTTGGATACATTGCTTTTCTTAAATGAACTTTCTTTTACGCCTTGTTGAAAGGCTTTTATTTTGTCAGGAGAAACCTTCAATCGTTCAGCACTGGGTCCTACACCTACCAAATTATCTGCTTTATCGCCGGTTGCAGTTAATGTATTAACACCTATTGCGTTAGTACCTACTCCTACATTAGTGTCACCTATTTGATAATTACGCTGTGCTGATGTGGTTTTACCCTGTTTATTTTTAGTCAATTGCATTGATAGTGGACCACTATTGTATTTTGTTGTGTTAGAACCGTCATTATGTGATATAGTTTGCATCCCGTTAAAAGTTGGACTACTTATATCGGCTGAATGTGCGCCACTAGAACCTAATGCCATTGCACCTGTTAACGCGGCTGTACCTAATTTGGTTTTCCAACCCTCAGCTACATCTTCTTCTGCGTTTCTAAACTCAAAACGACCCTGTTGTAGATTGTATTTTTTAATAGCTACTTCTAAATATTTGTCAATTAAATGATAAGGTACTTTACGATTAACTAGTATAGGTTCTCTTCTGGAACCTTCAAGGAAATATACATCTACATACTGTGGATGGAACACTTTAGCTGTTTTTTCTGCTTCTTCTAAATCATACTGACTAGTACCCTTTGCCCAACCACTAAATGTTTGTGCATCTTCAATAGACAATAATACTGTTTGGCCACGTTTGTTGGTAAGTATTAGGTTATACTCATCCGGACCATCATTTTCATCGTTGTGGTCAATTGTCCAACCTTTTTGTTGAAGTTTGGCTGTGATATACTGTAACTCATTTGCAGTACCATTGCCAAATCCGTTAGGGTCTATTACAGCATCAAGGCCTGTGTTATCGTACTCGGCCCAAAGCCAATCATTAGCTAATAATAAAATATCTTTAGGTACTTGTTTCCATGTCAATGCTTTTGATGGTTGTTTGAATGGTACTACATCACCTTCTGCCAAACCTTGCTTTACTGTTTTATAAGCACTTTGTAGCACAAACATATATTCTTTATCTGTTATGTCTGGTAGTATACCGTCAACTGCTGTATTGAAAAAGTCATCACCGGCTATCATATTCATAGCATGTATCATACCCAATTCATCAACATTTTTTTCCTTTGCTACTTGTATAGCAATTTCTAATAGTTTTCTTATTCTACGACTTCTATTATCCCCACCGCCATCGTCACTACTGGGTGGAACAAATTCCTTCAAGGTATCTCTTGGTTTGATATGATTTACTACCGCAGGAGTTGTTTTCTTTTCAGGAGGACTATGCATATGCTGTTTAACAGGATGTATTACTGTTTTTTGAATAGGTACTGATTTTGATATTGGTTCAACTTTATTAATAGCTTCTGCTAACTCATTACCCATACCCATATCTAACATCTTAAGAACATTGGCGGCTAATTTAGGATTCTTTTGAGTTACCGGGTACAAACTCATAACCATTGCTGTCTTGCGTCTATCATCTAACTTAGGCCAAGCATCACGTATCTCACTTGCACTTGTTATGCCAGGACCAAACTCTACTGTGGGTAAATAGGCAATGTATGCTTGTTTACCAAATGGTTGTACATTCTTACCTGTCCATGGTTGAAAGTATGCCGGAGTACCATCTTTCTTTGTGCCACCTGGCTTAGGACTTTCGTTTCTATCTTTATCACTACGCACAAAGATTAGTACATCTTCTTCAGGATTATAATGACCTGTTATTTCTATGGGTTGAAACGGACTCTTAACTTGAACAAAATGTTTGTCAGCTACACCTGCAAGTTTTGCTAGTTTTTCTTTAATAGCAAAAGGGAATGGTCTTGTTTTTGTATCATTAGTTGCGGCTACATACGTATCAGCATTGTTAAAGGCTTTAACTGCACTTTTATATAGTGCGGCATGTCCTGCATGAAACGGATGAAAGCCTCCCGGCATAATGACAATTTGTCTCATATCAATAACTTAACTTTACAAAATTAACCACGCCACCCTCAAAATCTACAACTTTTGCTCTCATGTATACAAAATTACCATTTATATTTGTATATACTGACGCATTACTTGCAATCTGTGGTGCTGAGTTAGCTGCCGCATTTGCATTAGCTGTTAATTCATATACTTTGAACCAATCAGTACTACTTGGAGTTGTAGCTAAACTAGCTTCAATTGTAATATTGCCGGTGCAGTTTGTTACATTAATATTAACTGTTTGTAATGAACGAGGTGCAATAATGAATGATGCGCCGGGTTGGCTATTGCCAGTGACAGTATAGGGTGCGCCATTACCTGGATTAGTATAGGTAGTTTGTGGCAATAGTATAAGAGTAGTTGTTTGGCTCATTATGCTTTTACAACCTCAACTACTACTGAATCGCCAATTAATTCTTGGGCAACTTGCTCTAAAGCCGCTTGTATTTCAGGACTAGTGATACTAGTGCCGGAATCATTGTCTTTTACTATTTTACTAAAAGTGATTACGATTGATTCTGTTACAATCTTTGCCATGGTAAATCCTCTATTTTATTAGAGTATTTATCATTTTAAATAGCTTCTGGGCGTTTTTCTAATTTATAACGTTTTCCTAGATATTCCCCGTGCATTAATGCTAGATAGCTTAATAGGGTTTCATCATCGTAATCAATAAAGTGATTACAATTGGTATAACGATAGCGCCAGCTCCATGAAGGAGCATTATTATTGTACCCTTGTAACCAGTATTTTAACGACGGGCTAGGATGTAAGTCTGTTGAACGTTTCAATAAGTCATCTAATTGTGTAACAAATGTATTTTGAATCATTTTAGATTTCAAATAAACCCTATACATATGTTTAGGGTCATTGACAAACGACTTTATTCCTACAAAATTATTTGTTTGAGCTTCGGTATAATCGTAAAAGATACCAACTTTAATACTCTCACTTGTTTTTAATAAAGCTAAATCATTACTAAAGATTGATATTCTACTACCTTCAATACGAACTAATCCAATATTGTTTTCCTTAAGCATATTGCGAAAATCTATAAACTTCCCAAGAGCCTCTAGATTTTCGGTAACTACTGGTCTATCTGCGTCTTTTATCTTTTTCCAACCAGTTAAGATATTATATCGTTTAATTAAGCCATCAAAATTTTTCTCATACATAGCATATCTAACACCCTCTATAGAGAATCTTACACGATACTTGTATTTACCATAGTAATCACTATCCCGATAATCGTAAAAATCAATATCCGAAGTATCAGTTGCTAATTTCAATAATCCCATCTTCTCCTACTTTCGCTATTGATTTTTGTACAACATTAAACTGAATTTTATCGTCTACTAATACACAAGTTACTGTAGCGTTTTTAATGCGTTCAAATAATACTTTCTTACTGAGCGGTACACGAATCAATTCGTCAATCTTGCGACTCAATGGACGAGCACCCATCTTCTTATCATAACCCCTTTCAGCCAAATAATCAACGACCGGTTCACTTAGGTTCAGACTGATGTTATGCTTTTCAAGTAATGATTTTTTCAATTCTTCTGTAAACTTAACAACAATCTTTTTAATTGCCAAGAAATCAAGTTTACCAAATTTACAAATCAAATCAATACGATTTCTAAATTCTGGTTTGAAGAACTCTTTAATTGCTTTGTCATCCTCACCTGTCTTTTCTTGGTTACCGAATCCAATATTGTTTTTCTCACTATCACTACTACCCAAATTACTTGTCATAATAATGATAGTATTCTTACAGTTAACTTCTTTGCCGTTACTTCCAGTAATACGACCTTCATCTAACATCTGTAAAAAGATGTTAAAGATATCTGGATGAGCTTTTTCTACCTCGTCAAATAGTAAGATACTATGTGGATTCTTGCTTAAGTCATTGATTAATCGGCCGCCACCAACTTGACTATCACCGAACCCAACATAGCCAGGGGGAGGACCAATCAAACTTGATACTGAGTGTTTTTCACTATACTCACTCATATCATATTTGAGTAATGTCATGTCAAGGTTTTTACTTAACAACTTAGCTAATTCTGTTTTACCTGTACCAGTTGGGCCTAAGAAGATAAAGCTTGCAGTTGGTTTGGACTCATTACCAATGCCAGCAAAGCTTACATATATACGTTCTAATACTTGTTCAACTGTTTCATCCTGTCCGTATAGTTTACCCTTAATGTTAATTTCAAGGTTATTGATACGGTCATAGTTGTCACTGTTGAGCTTATCAGCAGGGACTCCGGTGAATCGTTCAACTTGTTCATGTATCAAGTCTTTAGTAATGATTGCACCTTTATTACCAGCAACACGTTGTTTAGCACAAGCCGCATCTAATAAATCAATACTTTTGTCAGGATTTTTACGGTCATGAATATAACGTGCAGATGCGTCAACTGCCGCTGTTACCGCTTCCTCACTAATTTCAACTTCATGGAAATCATTTAATCGTGAACTTAGTCCTTTAAGAATACGAATAGTGCTATCATGTGATGGCTCATCAATAGAGACACGATAGAATCTACGCATTAACGCACGATCCTTTTCAAACGATTCGTAGTATTCTTCCCAAGTAGTACTTGCAATAACTTTTAATGTACCTTTGGTGATAGCCGGTTTAATCATATTAGCAAAGTCAATACTTCCACTGCTAGATGACCCACTACCCTTCATAGTATGTGCTTCGTCAATAAACAATACTGACTTTTTCTTAGTGTTTAATGCATCAAGTACGGCTTTGACCTTTTCTTCAAAATCACCCCGATATTTAGACCCAGCAAGCAATGCACCTACTTCTAGTGAATATAGTTCATGTCCGTGCAAGAATTCTGGTATAGTTTTATCAGCAATCATTTGTGCAAGGCCCTCAGCAATAGCTGTTTTACCTACACCCGGATCACCTACCATCAATACATTTGATTTAAATCGTTTAGCCAATACATTAACAATATCGTCTAGTTCAGTACTACGTCCGATCAATGGTTCAAGTTTACCCTGTCTTGCAAGATTGGTTAAATTAGTAGTATATTCTTCAAGGATTTCATCTGCTTGACCTTCTGAGAGTTTACTAGTGAATTCTGAACCTTTATATGTTTTTTGCCAATGTGCGACAAAATCATTCTTATTAATTCCATATTTAAGTAAGAAGTAATGTGCGTGACTATTACCCTCACTAGCGATAGAAAGATATAAGTCAATAGTAGTTACTTGTCTACGCCCAGTAAATAGTACCTGAGTAACAGAGCGGTTCATTACACGTTCTAAGCTATTAGTTTTACGTGGTTGAACTTGTTGATCAGGATCAACTTTTGCTACAATAGCATGTAAACTATCAATATATGAAGTAACCTCTTGAATCATAGTTGTAGTTTCACATCCAAACGTATCTAAACATTTTTTGAATGGTGTATGTGTTATTAAAGATAACAACAAATGTTCAATTGTACAATATTGATGTTTACGTTGTTTAGACAACTCAATAGCTTGTTCAATGATGGCTTCAATTTCGGGTGAATTATTCACATCCAATTCCTTTTAAAATAATATTTACTATGCTTTAGATTGCAAAATGCTATCAGTTATACGACTGTCTATATTATCAGGTATAAAGGGTTTTAGCAAGATGATTTGGTCGCCATACACATTAGTTCCTTGTATTGGCATCCCGTGACCAGATAACTTTAGATACATAAATGGTTGTGTCATAGGTTGTACAGTTACATCTAAGTTTTTTCCACCTATAGTAACAAATTGAAATGTAGTACCTACAATCAAATCTAATACAGAAATAGAATAATTGCTATGTAAATCATTCATTTTTCTTTCGTATTTTAAATGGTTATGTATTCTATATTCTACAATTAAATCATGTGAATCCACTACTTTTTCATAACGTACTTGTCCACCATCAGGTACACCTTTAGGGATATTTACTCGTACCATATGTAATCCACTGGGTGTTTGTAATTTCAATAATTCTTCACCCCCTTTGTATGCTTGTTCTAAGCTAATCCAATATGAAGTTCTATATGTATTTTGTTGATGATGTTGTCTAAACATTTGTCCAAACATTTCATCCATATTAAATCCATTCATATTGAAATGAAATCCGCCACCGGGGAATCCTTGAAACGGATTACCTTGTGTCATTGGATTATCATATTGTTGTCGTTGATTTGGATCTGAAAGAATTCTGTATGCTTCTTCAATTTTTTGAAATGTAGAAGTATCACCACCTTTATCAGGATGATGTTGACTTGCTAATTTTCTATATGCTTTTTTTATGTCGTCGGCATTAGAATTTTTACTAACGCCTAATGTTGAGTAATGGTCTATCATAATATAAAGTTTAACACAATTTGTATGTTAAGTCAATATTTATTATGCTTTTCCTTCAATTTTTTCTTTTGTTCGCCCATATGCGGCAATACCAAGAACAGCACCCATAGCTATGTGGTAAAGACCAGCACCTTGCAATGTTAATGGTTGCCACTGCATGGTAACACTACCTTTACTCATGGCTTGTAATAAACTCCATAGTATTGGGAATACAACAAAGTCCATAGTACAGGTTAGCATATAGATCCAACCCATAACTGGACGCCATTTTTTGTTGATCCAATCTGTATTGTCATTAGCTACTAGTACATCTGCCCCACTTGCGGCATTTGTTGGTGCCGCACCAGTTAATACTGGTTGATTGCTGTTTGATTGATTGACGTTTTGTGTGCTACCAAATCCTGAACTTGATTGTTGATTAAAGTTTGGACTTGAAAAAGATCCTGATGAACCAAACGAACCGCCACCGAATCCTCCTGTCGAAGGTGCGCCAAATGCTGGAGTCCCGCTAAATGATGTGTTTGAACCATAACTACTACCTTGTGGAAATTGCTGTATCGACGGATCAGATGCTAGCATCTCGTGGTGATCGTCATCCAATGCCATTGGTTGTTCAAAGTTTGCTTTTTTAGGTAATATTGTTGCCATTATAGACCCGCCATTGCTTTGAATGCTTTTATTTCAGCATCTTGTTTATCAGCGTGAATAACTTTAACTTCTAATCCAGCACGTTCACGCATTTCATTAATTTCTTCTTCCTCAACTTCTTCTACCTCACGATAATCATGAGGGCTAATAGTTATTACTTGTTTCAATACTTCTTCTTCTGGAGAGTATTCTTCATCATCAACTATAATTGTCCAATCTTTAACTGGTATTGCTGTCAATGTTTCCAAATCATCTAGTAATTCTATGATACGTTTAGGAACACTACTTCTACGATTCATTTCAACAAATACTAAGAATTGGCCAGGCTTTACTTCACCTTCACTTACTTGAGCATCTAATACAAAATCATAACCACGTTCAAACCAATCAACTAAATCATTGCCGGCTGCTTCGCTTTTAATAGTAAAAGCTAGTGTAACAATCTCGCTATCATTACCCATGTGTGCGGCATATTCATCTACTGTTACAGTAGGAATCATTTGACCTTCTAGGTCATGATAGTCTAAACCTTCATTTAATATAGTTTTATTAGTCATGTTACATTGCTGGTAATGGTGGAGGCATTCCCATGCCAGGGGCTGCTGTACCGGTTTGATTCATCATGTCTTGTTGTTGATCTTCCTCTTCACCAGTATCTTCTTTATCTAAATCATCATCGTAGGCATTATCTAACTCATTTAAGTCAATATTCTGACCAGCTAAGTCAACTGAACCTTCACGTATATCATCCATCAATTCTTTAGGCATTTCAATATAAACTAGCCATACTTCACGCATAGCAGTCTTTGGATATCTTGTACCAGGAATATAATCATCTGGATTTTCAACCGCTACGGGTACTTTAATTTTAGTCTTTTTGAACTTGATTTTACATCCTACCCCAGCTAAACGTTTAGCACCACGTGGGTCGGGCATTAATTTGTATGGATACATGAATATACATGTTACTGTGTAGCGTTTAACGTCAGGACCTTGAACTAGTTCGCCCAATTCCCAGTTCTTAAATGCGTATAAATCGGCTTCATCTAGTACTCGTTCATAGTCTAGTAGAACAGCCATTGAGCCGTCGCTGGTAAATATACCTTTTACGGTGTCAATTATGCTTACATAATCAACATTGTCAAAAAATTCGTCTGCGGTTTTCATATAAAGTATTTATCTTTTATAGTTTGAATATATGAAATTAGACTAATTCATACCGTAGCCTAATATTTATCATTAATGGCTACTCAATAAGTATGCTACTATGTCTCTAAGTATTGACCTTAAATAAACTTGAGTGTTATGAGAACTCACGCTCTACAAAGGAGAATTAACTTGAGCAAACGAAAAACTAGCGCATTACGTACACAAGACACACGGTTTTCACACAGTAAAAAA
>Ga0209500_10001612_pt1 | contig 16727 bp, 14 predicted proteins | sample S_140212_EF_Meta_FD_187323 | JGI IMG/M metagenome (GOLD analysis project Ga0209500, IMG submission 187323) | Freshwater microbial communities from Lake Simoncouche, Canada to study carbon cycling - S_140212_EF_MetaG (SPAdes) (version 2) | ecosystem: Environmental > Aquatic > Freshwater > Lake ... | reverse complement strand
GCTGCTGCAGCCAGAATTCCAATCATGACAAGGTCGTAGCCTTCAACAGACACGTGCGCCTCCATCAAAAAATCATTCGGATCATCTAGCCACTCAACGAAGCCTCGAGTCTCCTTGGGCTGACTCAGACTGGAGAGTGTAGGGCCAAAAAAGCCATCTACGAAGGCCAATCTGTGCTGCTCTCGCAAGGCGACGCAATCTACGCAACACAAATAAACACACCATAGTGCGCATATTGCCCATGAGTGCCATTCGGCCCATTATTAAGGTTGCATCGGGCCACGCTTTGGCAAATGCACGAAACCTTTACGTTCTGGCGGTGCAGGGGTGGCTGCCAGGTCTCCGCTGACGCTTGAAGCGTGCGTCTGCCGACTAAAGGAAGAGTCTGTTCAGGCCTCGCGTACGAGTGGTCTGAGGGATTTTTCCTGCGCGAAGAAGGATAATGTTCTGCGCGGGGTGTGTTTGATGATTGTGCGTATTTGAAGCGATTGACTGTTTCATGGTGTTAAGGGGGATGCTTCGTGCCCGGGTTCCGCGTACACATTACCGGATCGACGATTATGGGCGCCGGATATGGCGTTGCGGCTTGGATCGTTGGGGACATGCCCCCGATGACATGTGCATTGGCTGGCGGCCTGTGTGCGGTATCGGGCATGCTGCCAGATCTGGACAGCGGTCCAGGCATTCCCTTACGGGAGAGCGTGGCGTTCGCCGCGGCCGTCGTGCCGATGATGATGATTCAGCGGTTTCATCAGATGGGACTGCCGATCGAGGGAGTCATTCTGGCCGGTGCCGCAATCTATCTTGTGATTCGGTTCGGAATGAACTGGCTGCTCACAACGTATGCCATCCACCGGGGCATGTTTCACAGTTTGCCCGCCATGTTGATCGCTGGCCAGGTTGCCTTTTTAGCGTTTGTAGCAGAGGATCCGCTCCGCCGATATTTCATCGCCAGCGCCGCGGTACTCGGCTTCCTGACGCATCTGGTGCTGGACGAGATATGGAGTGTGAACATGGGGATGTTCGGGCCTAAGTTTAAGAAATCGTTTGGCACGGCGATGAAATTTCATGGCAAGGAACTCTGGCCCAACCTGCTGACCTATGCGCTGGCCGTCATTCTGGGATTGCTGGCTGCTGGAGACGCTGCATGGACCGAACGCATGCACTCCATGCGTCAGCAGATGGAGCAAGCTGCTCGCTCAGTGCCGCCGATGCAGGCACCCTGGAACTACCGCCGTTAGATCGCATCCCGCCGAAGCGTAGCGACGGCTTGGAAAACTGGGCTTTCGGAGGCAATGGGAGTCGGCGAAAGCTCCGAGGAGCCCGCTCTAGGAAAATCGGATGCGCTCTTAGCAGTCTAGGTGGCAGTCCGCGGCGTGCCCCTTGTCTCAGCCCACAGGCTGCGTGATCATGGTGAGCGTGGCGGTTTCCCGTCACGCTCACCACAGGTACGTTATGCATATGCTCTGCGCAGCGATCATTCCCAGTGTGCCAGCCCTTGGGAGTCTAGCCGTCTATCTTCTGCTGATCTCCGGCGCGGCTTACGCAGGGGGGTCGTCGGTGGCATTTCTGTCGCTTGGGCACCGACGGATGCAGGTGCTTTTATCGCTCACAGGCGGTGTCATGCTCGGAGTGGGCCTGCTCCACCTCTTGCCACACGCCTACTTAGAGTTAGGCCGACAGATCGACACCACAATGATCTGGGTTTTGGCCGGATTTTTTCTGATGTTTTTACTCGAACGTGCGTTTCACGGCCACGCCCACCACTCGGCCGACGGCAGCCATTCAGGCCATGCGCACGATCATGCGCACGCTGGGCCACGCCAACCGCTCGTTCAGCCATGGGCGTGGTGCGGTGCGTTTGCCGGATTGGCGCTTCACAGTTTGGCCGATGGCGCGGCGTTGGCAGCTTCGGTGGGGGCTGATGCCGAGCACGGCGGCGGTTGGCTGGCCGGATTCGCTACGTTTTTGGCCGTAGTGCTTCACAAGCCGTTTGATTCCGGCATCATCGCCACGCTGATGATCAATTCCGGCGCATCGTCGGGCAGTCGTTGGTGGGTCAACGCAGTGTATGCGATGGTTGTGCCACTGGGGGCCATCCTCTTCCTAGGAAGTCTGCGGCTCTTTGGTGGCGACCATGGCGGCGTTTTAGGGGCAGCGCTGGCGTTGGCAGCAGGTGCGTTTCTCTGCATCGCGGCTGCCGATCTTCTGCCGGAGGTGGAGTTTCACAGCCACGATCTCGCCTGCTCCTCACTGCGACGCTTGCCCTCGGTATCGCTATCGCGTGGGGCATCACAGTCATCGAGCGGTCGTCCCATTCGCACGCGGCCCACGCCGATCACTTCCATGGAACCTGATTGTTTTTCAGCAGTCTTTTACGACGGCGTTTCCACGTCGAGCCCTCGGGCCTCACGCACTGTTCGCACTTCGGTCAGCACTTCTTCGATGAGTTCGTGCTGGCTGCGAATTTTTGCCACTTGTCTTTGAAAGCACCACGCGATCAGAGCGACGAAGGCAATGCCGCCAACCAAATGGAAGGTGACCCAGTCCTGTGTGCCGGGCCGCCCCGATGCCGGATCCGCAGCACCGCCGAGCGCCACGATTGCAAGCACTCCGAGGATGCCGATCAAAGCAAAGGGGAAAGCCTCTCGCTTGAATCGTTTACTGCGATCGATGTAGGACGGGTCCAGAGAGTAGGCCTCCACCACCTCCCGGCACCACCGCCCAGTGCCAATGAAATACGTGACGGCCATGCTGTTGACCAAAACGATAACCAGTGCCGAGAGCACACCCGAGAGCCTGTGCACAGTGCCCCACCGCAAGACCTCGGGAGCCCTCTGCCCATGCAGGTCGCCCAGCCAAAGCCCCAGTCCAGCGGTTGCCACGAGCAACGCCACGGCGAACACGGCCACACGGGAAAAAACACGTTCCATAGTTCCTGCCATTCTCCGATTCACAATACGCGATCAAATCAAAACAAAATGCCCGCTGCAGGGTGCAACGCACGACCATCCGTTATAGGCTGATCGTTGGCCACGATACTATTCGGGGCATTTCACCCAACCCCATTCGAATACCCTTCACCGATGCCACACGCAGTTGCCTCCGCCGCATCGTACGCAATCCAACCGTCCAGTCGCCCCGTGCTGGCGATCACCTGCGGCGATCCTGCTGGCATTGGGCCGGAAGTGGTGCTGGCTGCTTGGGCCGCCACGAAGGTCCACTCGCGTGCCCGACTACGCGTGGTCGCCGATGCCGATATGCTGGCGGCGGTGCTGGCCGATGTGCCAGGGTTGCCAGCAGTGGATGTTGTGCCAGTCCAGCCCGATGATCTGCGGCCTTCCACGGTCGACGCAGTGTTGGTGATTGCACCCGATCGCCTCATCGGGCCGGTGCCTCGTGGAGCAATCAGTGCGGCCGGTGGCGAAAGCGCAGTGGCTGCTTTGGAGGTTGCCTATGCCCTGACACGCCGCGGACTCGCGCAGGCAATTGTGACAGGGCCGCTCCACAAATTGGCGCTGCACATGGCGGGGTATACGGTGCCCGGCCACACCGAGTGGCTCGCGAGGGCCTGCGGCCTGCCCGACAGCGCCGCTTCGATGATGCTGTGGCTACCGCCACAGGCGGCTCATCTGGTTCAGGCAGAGAGCCAGAGTGCCGTCGCCACGCATGGCTTGGGCGTTGTGCATGCCACACTGCACGAATCGCTGCAGCATGCCCTCGCACACCTTTCAGTTGATGGCATTGTGCAGGCTGGTTTACGGCTGGCTGCGCTCTTGACTGCGATTCTGAAGCGTCAGCCGCGGATTGCCGTGGCCGCGCTCAACCCACACGGAGGTGAATCCGGGCTCTTTGGTGACGAGGAGGCCCGCATCATCGCTCCGGCCGTCGAGCAACTGACGCGGGCTGGCCTCGATGTGCACGGCCCCATCCCTGCCGACACGCTCTTTATGCGAGCCAGTCGCGGCGGCTTCGATGGGATTGTAGCGCAGTACCACGATCAGGGGCATATCCCGATTAAGCTGCTCGGCATGCATCGTGCGGTGAACATTACGCTTGGGCTCCCGCTGGTGCGAACCAGCGTGGCCCACGGCACGGCGCTTGATATCGTCGGCACAGGCTCGGCCGATCCAGCGAGTATGCTTGCGGCCATCGAGGTGGCGTTGGATCTCGTCAACGCCTGAGGTTTCTTACGGTCGCAGTGGTGGGAGGCCATTCACAAAGGCATCGGAGGTGTCCATGAGCCCTTCAGTTGCTGGCTTGTACACAAAAGCGGTGGCATCCACGGGGTCGCCGATCCGCACATCGTAGAGTTCCAAGATCGCCACCACTTCCAATGCCGAGGCTGCGACAGGCCGAGGCCCTGGGATGGCCAGCCACTCAATCCGGCACGGGAAAAGCGCACGCTTGTCTATCGATAGCCGTACGCTCCACGGTATGCCTTCGGGGAGTTGGGCAGCGGTGATCCCAGCATCGCTGCGGATCGCCTCAGCCTGCGCAGGCAGGATTGTGGCAAGGCGATCGCGATTCCAAGCACCTTCGATCGTCCACGCAGGCACGTCGTCGATGGCAGCAGATACAACGGACACAAATCGAAACCATTCCCGCACCAGTGCCAGCGATCGCTGAACGCCACCTAAATAGGCCGAGACGGCATCGCGTTCAGCCACTTTGAGCTTTTCGAGCCGCTCCCGCACGCGGCGCATATCGACCCGCTCCACCTGCGCAGGATGCGAGCCGAACTTCCGGTAGGTCCAGAAGAAAAGCCCGTCGCACAGTTCGAGCAGTTCAAATTCCTCTGATTCAGAGTTGAGCCGCGACTCAAATCGAAACCGCTGCTCTTCGCCAAGACCGGATTGAACGTAGCGGCCGCTTCCCTTGAGCACCGTGTTGCCTACCCTCGCTAACTGCCGCACGCGGGCGGAAATCGTTTCCGATCGCGCCAGTCCGGCGAGCGCGGCCGCCACGATGCGTTCGGCTCGCCCCCCCTGCTCTGCCGCGTCGGCCGGGGATAGTGAGAGGGACGTAGGGCTATCAACTGCCGCTGCCGGACTCGTTACCGCTGCCGGACCAAGGGCAGTTGCTGGTAGAGGTGGGCTGCGTTGGTACACGCTGCCGTTCAAGCCTGTCTGGGCAGGCACTTCTTCTGCCCTAGCTGTAGAGAGCTTGTTGCCAACACACGATCCGAGCACCAAGGCCCAAAGCACCAGAGCCGCCACTGCCCATAGGCGTCGGCGCAATCGAGGGAGTTTAGGGGGCTGGCTGTTCGTCACGGTCAGATCGACTTTGAGGATTTTGCCAAAGAAACAGGTGGTGAGGCGTCGAAGAATGATGGGCAGGAAAACGGTGCCCCGGTTTCGCACGGCTGAAAACAGTCTACGGAATCGCGGCCAACAGGCCCTATGGCAGATACGGCACAGAATCGTCGTGCCAGCGGGCAGTTTTGAAGGCACATATGAAAAACACAGTCCAGAAAACTACGACAAGCCCCTTGGGCTTCGGAGGTGATGCGATGGCAAGACGATACCTGCATGGATTCATTGGCGTTTTGCTGGCGGCACCGCTCGCAGGCTGCCACATTCCGGCAAACTCCCCGCTCACTGGGCTTGCCCAGATTCGTCCCGTTGCCACGCCGCACACCAACGTGCTGCCTCCGGCAGCGATGCTCCAACACCCAGGCCCAGGTGTCGAAGGACCAGGACCTGGTGTGATCGTGCCCGCCTCGTATGAGGCTGCATTGGAAGCCGCAGGCGCAGCGATCGGCGGAATGGTGGGTGGCCCCATGGCACCGAGTTCGCAGATCGGATTTATCGGCCCCGACGGTATGCAGGTGCGGTGGGACATCTCAGCAGCAGGTGGATTTGATTCGATGCCGTTGGTCACTCCAGGGCGTTACGACTTTTCGCAGGGGGCGATCTATCGCCTCAAGCTCACCGATATTCCTGGACACGAAGGCACAGAACTCTATCCGACGCTTGAAGTCGGCCCGGTCACGCCACGCACCGATGCCTTTCTGGCTCACAATGCGATCCCATTTCAACTCACTGACGAAGATCTAGACCAGGTCACCACCGGTAACTTTGTCACGAAGGTTGTCTATCTGCCCGATGCCGACTATCAGGAGTTGGCCGTCGCTGGCGTTGAAACGCTCGTCAGCACGCGACTGGATCCCGGCGTGGATCCAGTCGTCGAGGCAGATCGCCGCGGTTCGATCCTAGCCATCATTCGAATTGGCAACAAGGATCTTGAGTCGGCAGGTGCCGGCCTCGCGCTGGCTGGCGGGCAGGGTGGCGACGGTAGCGTGCCGATTGGCGTGGCCGCACCGCTGGGCATGCCGTGCCAAGGCGACCCCTCACAACTTCCGCCGGCCTTCTTAGCTGGTGTTACAGCACCTCAATACGGGATGCCGATCACAGGCACCCCAATCGGTCTGCCCGGCCCACCGCATATCCCACTGGGTGTTCCGGCCGGCCTGCGGAAGCACACGATCACCAACCACACCAAGACGCACATCCCAGGCCCGACCCGCGAACTCAAACTGCACGTGCAGCAGCAACCAGGCCTCAGCTATCCCAAGCCAGCCCACCGTGCCTACATCGCAGAGCGGGCCAGCGTACCGCACATTCACTTGAAGCAGCCGCACGAGGACAAGACGCACTGTGTCAACAACGGTGGCCCGGATCCTGATGCAGCCGGCCTCTGTCCGCCCGAGCCGGGAGACTATCTGGAGTGATGCTCGGCCAACAGACTTTTGTCAGCGACACCATACGAACGATACGAAACAAACAACACCAACAATTATGAATGCCTTCCGCATAACCGGCTGCAAGACCGGCACGTCAGCGAGAGAGGATTCATCGCGGAGAACGATTCAACACATCATCCGGACAGGGACCGTGCTACGGGTTGCGACCAGGGTGCTGGCGACCGCCGTTTTCGCCTTGGCAACTTCGATGGGCTTTGCCCGCGAGGCTGTCGAGCCGAATGCGGTGGATTCATTCGCCAGCGTCACACCACTGGGAGCGATTGGCGCCCTGCAGCACCCGCGGCCCGGTTCCTGTCCGGATGATGTGCTCACAGGCTGGATTCAGCCGATCGATATCCGAGGCCCTGCCGGTATGGAGATTGCGATCGAAACGGCAGAAGGCTGGTCACCGTTGCGGCGGGCACCGTTGCGAATAGGGCTTGTCGTGGGGCGGGCCTATCGGCTGCGGATTGGCGGCATCGCGGGGCATGAGGGCAGAGAACTTTTTCCCTCGGTGCGGGTGCTGGCAAAACTGGCCGCACCGCCTGGTATGGCGTGGCGTTTTCCCGTCGAGATTGTGATCGACGAAAGCGATCTAACGGCGGCTCTTGCCGGTTCGCATGTGCGACGCATCGTCTATGCATCTTGCGAATCAGACAGGCCCGATGTGCTGGCATCAAACTGGTTTGATGTGCGGCCTGGCGACGACTGTCTGGATGTGGCCTCGACGCTTGGCGATCCCGTAGCGGAATTCATCGTGGGTAACCGCACGCCATCTCCGGGGAGCGTGCCATGACGGGTCTTCGCAATCGCCGTGCCACGGGTCGAGCTATACGTTGGCTGCGGATCGCTGCGATCGCCGTCAGTTCGATCATTTTGGCATCCTGCCGTGCTGTCACATTGCCATCCATTCCGTCGCTGGTAGTGCTCTTTGAGAGTTCGAGTTTGGACGCTCCTCTTTCGGACCACACAGTTGCGCAGTTGGACGCCGAGGTCCAGCCGTCAGGATATGTTCATCCGTTAGAAGAGATTCAGGCAAGCATTCCAGATCAGCAAAGCAAGCAGTCAGACACCCGCCAGATTCATCAGGCAGGTCTCGAGGTCCCCTGCCCTCCCCTGCCCCGCCTGGCCAGACATCCCTGCTCAGGCGGCAGTTGCAACTCAAGGGGTGGCAGTCGCGCACAAGTGTGTCAAAGCGGTGCCTGCGGCACTGTTGCTTGTTTGCCAGTGGCGTGTATGCCCGGAGCCGTGGTTCCGATGGTTGGCCCCTACGTTGTGTGCGATGGTGGCGACGCGTACGCCCCGGCTCGGCCGGCAGGACGCTTTGGCATCCAAAATGTCACTGCTGGCGACACCGTCGCCCGGTATCGGCCAGTTTCTGTCGGCTCCACGCAGAGCGATCCAGACGAGAGCCAACCCGCAGACGAGTGTGACGCAGAGGAAGTCTGCCTCACGGTCTCCAATTACGCCTGCGTGTATGCGCCGCGTTTTGCGTCTGTGCGGGAAGTCAGTCACCCGTCGGAAGAGGCGTCGCCGATCGGACCGAAGGGGCTCACTCTGGATACGTTGGCCGGGGCTCAAGTGAAGAGGCAGCCAGTGTGGGGTAGCACCCAACGCATCGCCCTAGTTGCGGCCCGTCGGGCTGAACCCAGTCTGGCAGTCGAGGAACGTCTGCCTGCATTGGCCGTCGATCAAAACGATCTGCCACACGAGTCGGACGGGGTCGAGGGCCCGGCAGCTCGCGTGGCAGACGATCAGCCGATGTTGGCAGAGCGGGTTGATCGGCCACGCATCCAAGTTGGATTCGATGTGCCGTTTGCATGGACCTGCGTTACCGGCGCCCAGGTCATGGTGATGGGGCAGGCTGCAGAGGTCATCGCGGCCGACCGCGGCACGGCGACGCTCCGGCTGGAGGAGCCGGGCCGCTGCGAACTCACGCTTTGCAAGCGGGCCGGCAGCGACACGGCGAGAGTTGGCGAGGAACTTGACTTCACGATTTTCCTGCTCAACTCAGGCGACCGTTCGCTCCAAGACATCGTGCTGGTCGACGCGATCCCCAAACGCCTCCAACTCATACCAAAGAGTGCAGCCTCAAATCTGCCTGCGGATATTTCGACCGCCACTGGTGACGACGGCTCTGTCGTGCTCACATGGCGGCTCCAGAAAACGCTCCAGCCCGGCGAGGGTGGGTTTGTGCGATTTCGCACAGTGGTCCACTGAGCCACAAAACACCCAACGCTGTGGAGCGTGCGTAAGAGCTAAGCTTTGGCCGCGAATCCACTCCCACAGGCTCTCCCGGCCGGACGGTCTCGCGTGAGAAGGCTTGGGCGATTCCGACTGCCTTGCCAGTGCCCAAATCGGTTGGGGGCTGGCGCGGATTCGGGGCAGATTCGGCTCAGATTCGTTTCATGTCTGGTTGGGTAGGGTCAGCGGTTGCCGAGCCAACCCTATCGCCGCTAGTATCTCGCTAGTATCTTTGGAACTGATCTCTGGAAATAGAGATTGCACTCAGCTGGTTGCTTCCTAGCTCGTGTACGTCGTTCAACACGATCTTTTTATTCACCGCTCGATCCCGAGCTTTTTGCAAGGCATTTATTTATGCTCCGTACATCGTTCCCATCGAGTATTCGCGCGGCGAGTGTCCTGTTGATTCCAGCGGTAATGGCAGGATTGCTTCTGGCGATCGGGCTCATGCTCATGCCCCATAGCCGTGCGATCGCGTTGCAGCCGGCCGCCACGGAGAGTGCCGCCGAGGAAGCTCCTGTCGAGGGTGCGCAGCCTCAGTCGTTGCCGAAAGTACCGCCGCTGCCCAAGGGCACGCCGCAAGAATTGATGGCGTTTGTAGAAAAACTCAAACAGGTCAATCCAAGGCCGTCCTCACGAGAGGAGATGATGCGTTATCTGGGAGAAGTTGCAAAGGTCCAAGTGCAGGCAGCCGATCAGATCCTGTCGCAGATCAAGCCATCGGATGATCTGTACGACGATGCCGCCAAGCTCAAGCTGGAAAGCTTGATGATGCTCGGTCGAATGGGCGACGAAAAGGCAGCCGCCGACATGGCGACGTTTGCTCAGACGCTGATCAATAGCCCATCGCCCGAACTGGCCAAAGAAGCCAAGCGATTGGTGCTCGTGTCGGAGGCCCAGCAGATGTTCGCGGCGGGCACATTGGATGGTGGCCCAGCACTGGTGCAAAAGACAGCCGCAATGCTGGCAGCCGACCCGAACGATCCACAGTCGGCGGGCCTAGCCATGCAACTGGCCAGCGCGTTGGAACAGATGCCTGGCGGCGAACCCCTCGCACAGGCCGCCTACAAGGCTTTTGGACCGATTCTGGCCACGAGTACCAACGAGCGTGTGCGTGCGATGGGCGATAGCTTTGCCGGTACGCTGCGACGACTGTCGCTGCCGGGCCACCCGATGGAAATTACTGGCACCCTCTTAAATGGCAAGCCTTTTGACCAGAAGTCGCTGGCCGGCAAAGTGGTGCTGGTTGACTTCTGGGCCACGTGGTGCGGTCCGTGCGTAGCCGAGATTCCAAACGTGCTTGAGCAGTATGAAAAATACCACGACAAAGGGTTTGAGGTCATCGGTATCAGTCTCGATCAAGACCGTCAAGCACTCGAGAAGTTCGTCGCTGAACAGAAAGTCCCTTGGCCGATCCTCTTTGAAAAGCCGGAGGGAGATGGCTGGCAGCACCCTTTGTCGACGTTCTACGGTATTAGCGGCATCCCAACCGTGATCCTGATTGGTCGGGACGGCAATGTGATCACGCTCAATGCCCGAGGCGAAAAACTGGGCCAGCAACTTGAGCTCTTGTTTCAAAAGGCGGGTTGACGCAGTGTCGCCGGGTATTTCGAAACGGGCTGCGGCGTTCGATTCCTCTGGGATCCGCAAGGTCTTCGACCTTGCGGCCACGCTCAAAGACCCGATCAACCTGGCGATCGGCCAGCCCGACTTCGCAATGCCTCGAGGGGCCCAAGAGGCTGCGAAAGCAGCCATTGACGCCGGCAAGAACGGCTACACGCCCACGCAGGGAATTGCACCCCTGAGAGATCGGCTGCAGGAGCAGGTGCGCCGCGAACTCGGCCAGCCCGACAGAAAGCTCTGCGTGACCAGCGGTTCCAGCGGGGCACTGGTGCTCGCGCTGATGTCGCTCATCGATCCGGGCGATGAAGTGATTATCTTCGAGCCAGCATTTTTAATGTACCGGCCGCTGGTTGAGTTTCTGGGCGGTCGGTGTGTTGTAATCGACACATCTCCATCATTTTTGATCGACATCGACGCAGTCGCCGCGGCTCTCACTCCCGCCTGCCGTGCGATCCTGCTCAACACGCCGGCCAACCCCAGTGGCGTGGTGGCCTCTGCCGAAACGGTGCGAGCTTTGGCCCGATTGGCCGAACAGCGTGGAGTGACGCTCGTCAGCGATGAGCTCTATCGCTCGTATTGCTACGACGCACCATTTGCCTCTCCTGCTCAGTACAGCGATGCGGTGGTCGTGATCGATGGCTTTTCCAAGTCGCATGCCATGACGGGCTGGCGCGTGGGGTGGGTGCACGGCCCTGCAGCGATTGTGGATGCCTGCACGACACTGCAGCAATACACATTCGTTTGCGCGCCACACGTGGGCCAGTGGGCGGCGTTGGCCGCGATCGACTGCCCGATGGACGTGCCTTTGGCCGAATGTAAACGCAAGCGGGATCGACTGATGGCAGGCCTACGAGATCACTACTCCTTCGTGCAGCCCGGCGGTGCGTTCTATCTTTACCCAAAAGCCCCCGGCGGGTCAGGCCGCAGCTTTGCTGCGAGGGCCGTGGAAGAAGAGCAACTCCTGATTGTGCCAGGCACTGTATTCGGACAGGCCGATACCCATTTTCGGATTGCGTACACCGTCGACGAAACGATGCTCGACCGGGGCATTCTGGCGCTGCAGCGGCTGGCTGCTCAAGAACGCTCGTCGTGTTGAGTTGCTAGGGTTGTGATATCAGGCGCTTTTGGTTCGCGGTTCCCGACGCACAGCCACCGGTTCTGTTCCAGCAACGTTTCGCTCGTTGATGACATAGCTACTGCCGGCATTGTCTGGGAGATCAAACATCACGTCGAGCATCACGTCTTCTATGATTGACCGGAGGCCGCGGGCCCCTGTTTCCTTTCCCATCGCCCGCCGAGCGATCGCGGAGAGCGCCTCTTCGGTGAATTCGAGTTGGCAGTTCTCCATCCCGAACAGTTTTTGATACTGCTTCACAAGCGCATTCTTTGGGTCTTGCAGCACCCTCACTAACGCGTTTTCGTCCAATGGCTTGAGCGACGAGATCACGGGCAATCGGCCGACCAATTCTGGAATCAGGCCAAACTCCAGGATGTCATCTGAATCGACCTGCGGTAGGAGTTCCGCCAAGTCGGCATCGCCCTTGTAACCGCTGGGCTGCCCAAAACCGATCGTGCGTTTGCCGAGTCGTCGGGCGATGATCTTGTCGATGCCCACGAACGTGCCGCCGCAGATGAACAGGATGTTCGACGTATCGATTTGCACGTACTGTTGCTCGGGATGTTTCCGGCCGCCCTGCGGCGGAACATTGGCCACAGTGCCCTCGAGCATTTTCAAGAGCGCCTGCTGGACGCCCTCGCCAGAAACGTCGCGAGTGATCGAGACGTTTTGGCTCGTCTTGCCAATTTTGTCGATTTCGTCGATGTAGAGCACGCCTCGCTGGGCCGCTTCGATGTCGAAGTCGGCGGCGTTAAGGAGCTTCAGAAGCAGGTTTTCCACGTCTTCGCCGACATAGCCTGCCTCGGTGAGCGTGGTGGCGTCGCCGATGGCAAATGGCACGTTGAGAATCCGAGCCAACGTCCGGGCCAGCAGCGTCTTGCCGCAACCCGTTGGCCCGAGCAGCAGGATATTTGATTTCTCCACTTCGACATCCGAGATATCGCTGCCAAGGGTGAGTCGCTTGTAGTGGCTGTGCACCGCAACGGCCAGCACGCGTTTGGCATGTTCCTGACCGATCACGTATTCGTCCAGATGCGCTACCAACTCACGTGGTGTCGGGATCGATGTAAAGAGTTCTTTGCTGGTGCCGCGACGACGCTTCTCTTGGTCGAGAATCGACTGGCATAACTCGATGCACTCGCCGCAGATATAGACGTCGCCAGGGCCTTCCACAAGCGGCCCCACATCTCGGTAGCTCTTGCGACAGAATGAACAGAAGGCATTTTTCTTGGTGGTGCCGCCAGCGCCGCGGCGCCCGAGATTGGTAACGTCTTTCCCAGATGGCATGTCTTCAGTTCCTCTTGAGGTTTTACGAGCAGTGAGGGAGCGGCCCTGTGATTTGCAAAAAAGCGTGGTTCAAAAAATAGTGTGATCTCAGACAGGTGCGATCTGGTCCGCGTTGGCCGCGGGCCTTGTGCCTGACTGCAGATGCGGATTCACAAGCGTTCTTATTTTTCGGTATTCTTCCTCGCTGAGGACACCCTTGTCTCGCAGATTTTTATAGGTAGCCAGCGAGCTTTCCCAATCGCCACGATCCGAACCCGGGCGGCCCCACAAGGTTCGGCCAAAATACCACGATCTAATTATGACAATCGCACCGATGCCTGCCCCAATAAAGAGGCCGAGCAACAGGGCACTGATAAAAAACGATTGCACGTGAAGCCGACCTCGTATGACAACGGTCGGAAACTCTTTTCAAGCCTTCTGCACCAACAACTTTTGCAGTATGGCAGTGAATGGCCTGCTGGGTCTAGAAAGAAACCCCCAGTTTTGCAAAGTCGCCCCAAACCCCCGAAAGCTCGCAGTTTCTCTGAAAAAGTGGCCGAAATCCATCCTGATGAGGGACTTTTCTGAATGTGCCGAAAAGACGCAATGTTCCACATTCAACGGTCGATCTATGAGGCTATGGTTTGTATGCGCACCCAACCCCGTCATTTTCGTAAGCCCTGCCGATCCGGCTTGGGTTTCTCGGGGCTTGTTGTGGCTGCGGTCTGTCTGGCCTGTGTTGCCTGTCTTGGGTTCGCAGCGTCGAGTCGCTCCGTACTCGCCGCCGATAGCGAACCAGCAGTGGCACGTCTCCCGGAATTAATCCGTACCAAGCATCTTGTTTTTTCGATTCCTTTCCGCTTGCCTGCCAAACCGTCCCCCGACTCCGCGCCTCAGCGAGTGACGCTGAGCGTGTCGAAGGATCAGGGCGGCACCTGGGAGCAGGCCAGCGAAGCGTCGCCCTCTGCTGGCTCCTTTACCTACCGCGCCACCGCCGACGGCGAATACTGGTTTCGTTTGCGGTCGGTGGATGCCAAGGGTCGAACTCGCGGGGGCGAGGGGCCGGACATGCGTGTGTTGGTGGATGCTGCTGGTCCGCAAGTTGCCGCTCGCGTCTGGAAGGGCGCGGATGGGGAGATCGTCTGCCGTTACGCAGCGATTGACGATTCGGTGCGACTGGATTCACTGACGTTTGAATACCGTGGCAAAGATGACGCAGGCTGGAAGAAGATTGCGGCAGTAGGCATTTTAGCGCGTGAATCGCCAGCGCACATGGTGGGCGAAGAGATCTGGTGGGCAGGCGAAAAAGTCGAGACAATGATCGTCCGTATTGCCATCTCCGATTCCGCCGGCAACAAGACCACGCGGGATTTTTCGCTGGAGCCCACCGATCCAGGAATTGATCAGGCGGCCCTTTCGAAGGAGTTAGGCGCGATGCCGCTTCCAACACAAGAAATACCGATGCACAGCCAAGGCCCTAGCATGCCGGCATCTGCCCCGGCTTCTGGTTCGCTCGCCCGTCAGACCCCTGCCGCAGGCGTTATTTCCACGCTGCCCAGTCACTGGACGGCGGAGACGGCCACCGCGTGGCCGCCTGAGGCATTGGGTGGCAGTAGCACGATCGCGCCGCAGAGCGTGCTTGTCAAACGAGTTGGCTCGGGCGACTTGTCGGGCCTTGGGCCGCAGATTGCCGCTCAAGACGCCCAGCGGCCAGAATCCCTCGCGGCCAATGGTCTCCAATTGCCCACTGGAGTTGCCACTCAAAATCCCGAAGCAGGAACCGCCACGCCCCCTGCTCTCGCCTCGGGAATCGGTGCTCGTTCGGGGCGTCAGTCGCTGGAATACCGCGGCAAGTCGCTGCAATTAATACGGTCGCGACGTTTCGCCTGGGACTATGAATTTCAATCGGATCGCCCAGATACAGATCCAATCCGCGTGGAGCTTTGGAGCACTCGCGATGGCGGCGTTACCTGGCAGTGCAGTGCTATCGACGACGATGACAAAAGCCCGATCAATATCTCGCTGCCAGCAGGGGGCCTCTACGGATTCCGATTGGAAGTTGTGCCCAACATTGTAGATCCCGAAGGCGGGCCACGGTCCGGCGACATGCCCGATAGCTGGGTGGGTATTGATGACGAACCCCCGCAAGTCGAGTTGATCGAAGTGACTCGCACCAAGACGGGCGAACCGGGCGGCATTTTGCTGCGATACACATCGCACGACCAATTGCTCGTGCCCCGCAGCGGCCGCTTGCTCTACTCGCCCAATATAGACGGCCCGTGGGCGACGATCGCCGAATCAGTTGAAACGCAGGGAGAGTATCGATGGCAACCAGCCCGCAGCGTGCCGGCGAGAGTGTTTGTGCGAGTTGAAGCCACCGACGCGGCTGGTAATGTGGGGAGTGCCACGAGTGGTGAAAAGGTCTCTCTTTCCACGTCGCGGGTCATCGGAAAACTCGGTGGGGTTCGCAGCCTGCCGCCGCTGGCGACCCCTGAGTGATTTTTCGGGTTCCCCTGTTCCGCTCACGCGCATTCAGCCAACACGAAGCGTAGTAACGGCTTGGAGAACCGGCTTTGGGGGGCACATTGTGTGCCGGCAAAAGCGTACGGGAATGCCTGGCGATTGACGTCGCCAAGAAGCTCACGAGCGAAGATGTGCTCGAGCGGCTGAGTGACCTGCTCGTCCACAAGAGCGTGCCAGATCATATCCGCAGTGACAACGGACCCGAGTTCACTGCCAAGTGTGTGAGGGGGGGGGCTGGGGCGCGTTGGCGTGAAGACCTTGTTTATCGAGCCTGGCTCACCATTGGGAGAATGGCTACATGGAGAGCTTGAATGGCAAGCTTCGAGACGAGCTGTTGAATAAGGAAACCTTTGACACTCTCTTGGAGGCCAAGGTGCTATTCATGCAGTGGCGGCATGAGTACAATACGATTCGGCCGCACAGTGCCTTGGGATACCGCTTCCGGCGCTGGAGGTGTGGCAGCCCCGTGCGTTCGCTTCGGCTACGCTTCAGCAAACGCATGGGGCTAGTCTGCCGGAGGACAAAAACCTAACGGAAGATCTGGCGTCATTCATGGGGGCAGGTCAAGTCCGGCGTGATGGATAATCCCTCGGCCGCGCGCCATGGATACGCCAAATCGCATCGACCTCGCCCCTCCCGGCTTTCCGACAGGCTCTCCATTGGGCGAAACGGCATATGGCTCGCGTGATAGAATCCCTGTCGTATTTTCGCATGCGCCTCCGAAACAGATTCGGTGTTTGACAGTCGATCATGTTTCGCGACGACAGAGTACGAGGAGTATTTCCGAACGTGGCCGATCCGAAGACTGCCCTTGAAATCCTCAAAAAATCAGACGCGTGGTCTCTCGGCACACCGTCGCTCGTTGCGCTGGTTGGAGACGAACCATTTCTGACATTTCATATGCTCGCTCTCCTTCGGGAGCGGCTGTGTCCCGACGAGGTCGACCGATCCTGGGCGTGGCGAGAGTTCTCCGGTAGCGATGAACCTGATCCCCGCGATGTTTTTGACGAGGCTGCCACGGTGCCTCTCTTCGCCGGGGCTACTCGCGCGGCCATCGTGAGAAGTGCCGATGCATTCGTGTCTAGTGCCCGAGAGAAACTGGAGTTGCTTGCGAATTCTCCTCGTGGGCGGCGAGGCTTGGTGATCCTGGAGGTGAAAACGTTTCCCTCCAATACGCGACTTGCCAAGGCTGTGGCAAAGCACGGTCTG
>Ga0209500_10001609_pt1 | contig 16751 bp, 17 predicted proteins | sample S_140212_EF_Meta_FD_187323 | JGI IMG/M metagenome (GOLD analysis project Ga0209500, IMG submission 187323) | Freshwater microbial communities from Lake Simoncouche, Canada to study carbon cycling - S_140212_EF_MetaG (SPAdes) (version 2) | ecosystem: Environmental > Aquatic > Freshwater > Lake ... | reverse complement strand
ATCTTAAGAGAATCCAAATTAGGGCGTACCACAGAGCGTGCGCGAAGAAATGAGTTGAAATGGCATCATCAAATGCAGTTGGCAGTGCTCGTGAATTTATCTCTCCCTCAGATTTAACCTTTTCTTGGGGAAGTTGTCATAAATGTTTATGGCTTAATTACAACCACGGTCTTCGCACTCCTGGCTTTATGCCATTAGTTGGAGATCTAGCAAATATGCAAGAGCAATACTTTGCTAAAAAAACCACCGCAGATATTGCGCCAGTTTTGCCAGCGGGCAAGGTTGCCGACCTTGGTGGCTGGGTTAAATCATCTTTGATTAATGTTGGTGGTTCAGCTACTAAGTATGCAATTCGCGGTAAGTATGACTTGCTAATTGAGTTTGCCGATGGCACCTATGGAATTATTGATTGTAAGTTTCAAGCAAAGGATTCAGATAAAACTGATCTTTACCAACCACAGCTTGAAGCCTACGCATTTGCGCTAGAAAATCCAGCTTCAGGGGAAGCCAAAAAAGTTTCACTAATGGGCTTATTAGTTTGGTCATTACTTGAGCCAGCCGGTGATGTCACTAAAGGATTTGGACTTAAGTTAAAACACACCTGGCGACCAATCGCTAGAAACCCAGAAGCACTGGCAACTCGGTTAACTGATTTTATTACTGTAGTTGGCGGCAAGATGCCGAAAGCAAAAGATAATTGCGATATGTGTAATTACTTAACGCAGCGAAGAGATTTTATTGGAGCTGAGTAATTACTCCTCATCAGATTCAATCTGATCCTCTTCTACATAGCTTTTCTTAATTGCATCCTTTGCCTCTGAGGCATACATATTTGGCACGTACTCCTGCTTTGATAACTCTGCAATTTTTTCCATAATTTGATTGGTTGCAGTACGAAGCACTGCTTGATCAGTTGAATCACCGGTGAAGTACATTGGCTCACCAAACACCATCTCAACTCTTCTTACCTTTGGCACTACCTGACCAGTTGGTTGAATCTCTGCGGTGTTATACATCGCCACTGGAATAATTGGCGCCCCTGATTCAATCGCCATTCGAGCAATTCCAGTTCTGCCTTTATATAGCCGGCCATCTGGAGATCTTGTTCCTTCCGGATAGATACCAATGCAGTGCTCATCCTTTAACAACTTTAAGCCGGTTAACAATGCAGCTTCACTGCGCTTGCCGCCAGAGCGATCAACTGGAACCTGACCTAATGCAATGAAGGTAATTTTCTTAATAAACCCTTTTATGCCTGGCGAGGTGAAGTACTCACTTTTTGCTAAGAAAGTAACGCTCCTGGGAACGACTAACGGCATAAAGATTGAATCACTAAAGGAGAGATGATTTGAGGCAATGATTACTGGCCCATTGCTTGGCACATGTCTTAAGCCTGAGACCTTTGGTCTAAACAGAAGCATCAAAAGTGGGAAGAGAAATGATTTCAATATCTTGTATGGCACAGGCCTAATTTAGCGGCTTAGCCAATCTATGACACCATCTGAGCGTGAATTCAATTCCAAACTCCGAGGGATTTACCCTTTCGGGCGGAAAAATTGGAATCTTGGTAATTCACGGCTTTACCGGTTCACCAGTAACAATTAAACCCTGGGCAAAATATTTAAATCAAATTGGTTACACAGTATCTGCGCCATGTTTGCCCGGCCATGGCACAACTTGGCAAGAGATGAATGATACAACTTGGCAAGATTGGTATGAAGCTGTTGAACAATCTTTTATTGAATTGAAAAATAAATGCGACCGAGTATTTGTAGCTGGCTTTTCAATGGGCGGAGCATTAGCGCTACGGCTGGCTCAAATCCGTGGCAGTGAGATTGAGGGTTTACTCCTGCTTAATCCATCGGTGCATGATCGCAGATGGTTTCTAAAGTTAACACCGATTCTTAAATTCATAATTCCTTCAATTAAAAAAGGTCCAACAGATATCGCAGCCCCAAATCCACCCACACATAGTTATGGCCGTACTCCCCTTAAAGCACTTGATTCACTTCGCAAGCTTTGGCATATCGCAGAACGCGATCTTTATCTGGTTGACCTTCCAATCATGGTTGCTTATTCAATTAATGACCATGCAGTTGATCCAGAAAACTCGATGACAGTAATTGATAACATTTTTTCAGTAGATATTCGCGAAGTTATTTTTGAAAAATCATTTCACAACGTGCCACTTGATTATGAGGCTGACCGACTAAATATTGAAAGCAAGTTATTTATTGAAGATGTTCTAAGTGGCATACTGAAACGAGGGTCAGATTTTACCGAGCGGGATTTAGTAGATGCTGAGTTTGATTCGATTGTCTCAACTCTCTCACTTGATCAATCATCTCCTACTACCTATTTAGATGAATTAGACCGGTTTGAAGAGGCAGATAGATTTACGCCACCAAATCCTAGGTGGCTTAAATTAGATCAAACTCAACGGATTGCAGTTTCAACATTTATCGCCAGTGGAATTTATTTGCTTATTTATACCTTTACAGATTTTGAAATATTTGGGGTCTGGCCAGCTGTACTTGGTGTGTTATCTTCAATTGCCACAATGATTTGGCGCACGGCAAGAGCAGAAGATAATTTCGACGATGGAGCTAGCCTCTAACTAAATCAGCGGCACCAATTAACCCAGCATCATTGCCAAATTTTGCAGCGATTATTTTTGGCAGTGGGTGAGATTTCCCAAATGGCATGTAACTAAACATTGCTTTGCGAACCGGCTCTAAAAATAATTCACCGGCGTCTACCACCCCGCCACCAACGACAATGGCTTGTGGGTCAAGGAGAAGTGCGTAAGAAGCACAGGCTGCGCCAAGCCAGTCGGCTTGTTTATTAAAAGCAGCAATTGCTATCTCATCTCCATTTTTAGCCGCACTAGTCAAAATTACTCCAGTTAATTCACTTAAATTTCCACCAGCTAATTCCAACAGTGATTTGCCTTTTTGTGGATCTGACTCGATTGCTTCTTTCGCATATCGCATTAATGCAGTACCGGAGGCGTACTGCTCAATACAACCCTTTGCACCACAGCCACACTTTAAACCTTGTGGTTGAACAATCATGTGTCCAAACTCTGCGCCGATTCCATGCGCTCCTCTAAATAATTTTCCATCAATTACTAATCCGCCACCCATTCCAGTTCCGATGATAAAAAACATCACTGGATTTAAATTTTTTGCATTACCAAATTTATACTCGGCCCACATTGCCGCATTTGCATCGTTTTCAGCAATCACCGGTAAATTAATTTCTTTTTTGATTTCATTTACAAAATTAAGCTCACTTAGGTTAGCAATATTAGGAGCGCCAACGATTGTTCCCTGGTCTGAGGAAATTAAAGCAGCAACGCTTATCCCAACACCTGCTACTTCGTGTTTTTGTTGAAACTCTTTAATCAAGTCAATTACGGTTGCAATTAATTCCAAACCACCGGCAGCTGGTGTCGCACGCCTGGATGAATCAATTACTTTTCCAGCGCTATCGACTACTCCACCTAATACTTTTGTGCCGCCGATATCAATACCGATTGTTAAAGCTGAGCTTGGAATTTGCGCGCTCAATTAGTTTTCCAGTTTTTCCTTCAACTGTTTTAAAGCAAGATCGATTGTTGATTTTTCGGCTTTCTTTCTCATCATGTCAGGCACTGGCATGGATAATGCAACTGTTAACTCAGAGGTAACTTCAGTTTCATCGCCATTATCTTTAACAATAAATGACCCACTCATTTCAGTTAACAAATCGGCATCCTCGAATGAGAACTCAACTCGATCAGGATAAGCAGACCAGTCGTAATTTAAAGTTGGCTTATCTTTCAATGCACCAGCATCAACGCTCATCTTTACTTGAGTAGGTCTTCCTTGCGCATCACTGGCAAGCACCTCTACCGCTTTAAATGAAGTTGACCAACTCGGATAATTTGCAATATCAAATACCATCGCTCGGACATCATCGGCGGCGGCAGCGATCGTTACAGTTGAGGTGGTTACATCAGACATGGCGCTAGGTTACCGCTAAGTAGGTGAGAATTTATCCCCTCCAGATCCTGAGAATTTCGGGTAGGTCTAGCGTAATTTGCCGCCAAACTAGTAGCGTGGGGCTATGAACGAGATAACCATTCCATCGATTATTCCGCCAGCTGTAGCGGGAAACTTAACCAACCTAATCGCCGAGCGAGCATGGTTTGAACCAGAGCGGGTTGTGGTCTCGCGTCCATTAGGTGATGGCTGGCAAGCGGTAACTGCGAAAGAGTATGAAGCAGAGATCAGATCTGTTGCTAAGGGATTAATTGCATCTGGAATTTCAATTGGTGATCGCGTTGCGATAATGGCAAAGACTCGTTATGAGTGGACTGTTTTGGATTTTGCAATTTGGTTTGCTGGTGCAGTTCCAGTTCCAATTTATGAAACATCAAGTGCAGAACAGGTTGATTGGATTCTTACCGACTCCGCCTCTGTTGCAATAATTGTTGAAACCCCTGCCCTTGTTGATTTAGTTAAGCCAGTAATGCCGGCTGGTTGCAAAAATATTTGGAATATTACCGACAATGCATTAGCTACTTTGATTACTGCTGGTAAATCAATTAGTGATGATGAAATCTCAAAGCGCCGTGAGGCATTAAAACCTGAAACACTTGCAACCTTAATTTATACCTCAGGTACTACTGGAAAACCTAAAGGCGTGCATTTAACTCACGGAAACTTTTTATCTGAGTGTGGAAATGTCGTAAATGGCGCAAGTGATTTATTCCTAAAGCCTGGTGGCTCAACTTTATTATTCCTACCAGTTGCACACGTTTTCGGTCGCATGGTTCAAATTGGCGCAATTACTGCCGGGCTTCATCTGGCACATTGCAGTGACATCACAAAATTGCCAGCAGATCTTGGCACATTCAAGCCAACATTCGTCTTGGCAGTACCTCGAATATTTGAAAAAATATTTAATGGCGCGGAAGCAAAAGCTGAAGCTGCCGGCAAAGGAAAGATATTTCATAAAGCGGTAGAGATTGCTGTTGCATATAGCGTTGCAATGGATGGCAAGCGAGTATCCCCACTTCTTAAGTTGAAACATGGCTTATTTGATAAATTGGTTTATTCAAAAATTCGTGCTGGTTTAGGTGGCCGGGTTGAAGCAGCTATCTCTGGCGGCGCTCCACTTGGCGAGCGATTAGGTCATTTCTATCGCGGTGCTGGCATTCGAGTATTAGAAGGCTATGGCTTAACTGAAACAACCGCCGGTGCAACATTAAACCTTACCGCTGCTCACAAAGTTGGCTCAGTCGGAAAACCAATTCCTGGAACAACTATCAAGATTGCAGAAGATGGCGAAGTTTTAATCAAGGGACCAATTGTGATGAAGGGTTATTGGCAAAATGATGCTGCTAATGCTGAAGTATTCACAAATGATAATTACTTCAGATCTGGTGATTTAGGAAAACTAGATGATGAAGGATATTTATATATAACAGGTCGTAAGAAAGAATTAATTGTTACTGCCGGCGGCAAAAATGTTGCACCAGCCGTACTTGAAGACCGCTTGCGTGCCAACCCATTGATTAGTCAGTGCATGGTTGTTGGCGATAACAAACCATTTATTGCAGCTCTTGTAACCCTTGACCCAGATTCGATTAAACCTTGGGCGGTTGCTAATAAAAAAGAGGGTGCATCAATTGCTGATTTAACAAAAGATCCAACTCTTTTGGCGGTAATTCAAACTGCAGTTGATGAAGCAAATAAGGCAGTAAGCCGGGCTGAATCAATTCGTAAATTTACGGTGCTGCCAGTGGACTTTACAATCCCAGGCGGACAGTTAACAGCTAAGTTATCGGTGAAGCGACATGTTGTTGCGCAGCAATTCGCCCGTGAGATTGATGAACTCTTCGCCTAATTCTGAACGTGCTCGAATTGCTCGAGAACTTCATGATGGCTTAGCCCAGGAATTAGCATCACTTGGATATCGCCTAGACCAAATCATTGGTGATTCCAATCTAGATAACAGGAATCGGTATTCTCTGCGCGAATTACGATTTACCTTAACCGGTGTAATTAATCAGATTCGGGATGAGATTTTTGAATTACGTACCAACACAAATAAAGCTTTTAAACAACAACTAGCTGATCAGATATCAGTGTTGCTCTCTGGCAGTGATATCGACTATGAAGTTGTAGGCGACGTAGAAGTATCTGGTAACAAAAGATTCGAGTTGATTAGAGCCGTACGTGAAATTGTTATTAATGCGCGAAGGCATTCTGGCTGTTCTCAAATTGCAATTAATCTCTCGGATGAAAAAATAGTAATCACCGATAATGGTGCAGGTGGCGTAACTGAAAAAATCAACTCATACGGATTAACTGGAGTTGAAGAACGGTTAACTCAGATCGGTGCCCATCTCAATTCTGAATCAAGTTCAACTGGCACCAAAATGATAATTAATCTTTAACTATGAAGCTTGCGATTGTTGATGACCACTCCCTGATCAGATCCGGGGTAAGTAGCGCCCTTGCTAATACTGAATTTAAAGTAGTAGCTGAGGCAACTTCTGTTAAAGAAGGAGCAGCAGTAATTAATTCTTATAAACCAGATATTTGTTTAGTTGATATTAATTTGGGCACTGGCAATGGCCTTGATTTAATTAAACAAAGTGTCGCAACTGGCATTGACTCCAAATTTGTAGTTTTAACTATGCATGACGATTTAGAAACTCTTGAGTTGGCAAAACAAGCTGGCGCTGCAGCTTATGTAACTAAGAGCGTGCCGATCGAACAATTGATTCAAGTTTTAGTAGCAGTTTCTGAAACCAAAACATTCATTAAAAGGGGAGAAATTAAGGCAGTATCAAAAAGAGATTTTGGCTTAACAGCTCGAGAAATTGAGGTCTTATCCCTTTTGCCAACTGGGGCTACCGCGTTAGCTATTGCCGGAGTTTTATTTTTAACTGAGGCAACAGTTAAAACTCATTTAGCTGCAATTTACCGTAAATTAAATGCGGCAAATCGAGCACAAGCAGTAAGTATTGGAATTGAAAATAACCTAATTACTAAGTAGTAATTTGTTAAACTTTTCAGACCAGGTTACAAGTTGCCAGTTACTAATTACCCATCCCCTGCCAGCCTCACCCATCGCTTTAGATCTAATTGGATCAGCTAATAACTCACAGATCACATTTGATATTTGATCAATTTTTGTACCATCAACAAGTAATCCGGTAACTTGATCGATAACTGCATCTTTAGCACCGCCAGAGTCACCAACTACTACCGGCAGTCCACATGCACTTGCTTCTAGATAAACGATGCCAAGTCCTTCAACTTCAAAGCCGGAAAATCTTGATCTAACTGGCATGGCAAATATTTCGCCAAGCCGTATGTAATCTGTTAACTCAGAGTGCGGGACGCGGCCTGTAAATATAACTTTATGGGTGATTCCTAATTGCCTTGCAGTGGTTCTAAGCATTTGTTCGATCGGCCCCTGGCCAACAATTAGTAAAATTGCATCCGGGTATTTTTTTAAAATATCAGGCATTGCTTTTATTAACTGATCCTGACCCTTTCGATGAACAAGTCTGGCAACGCAAACAATTACTCTTCTACCTTCTAATTGATATCTAGCAATTAATTCTGGATTTGGATCCTTTGGCGAAAAATAATTTATATCTATTCCTGGTGCGATTTGTACAAGTTTATTAACCTCATTTGTAACCTTAATAATCTCACTTTTTGTGTAATCGCCTAAGTAACCTAGTGAGTCTATATCTCTAATTATTTTTTGAAGTAGTTGTTTTAATAGTGGAATCTTCGCCCACCAAAGCTCATGGCCATGGCTTAAAGCAACAATATTATTGGCCCCAGCCTTGCGAAGTTGTTTAGCCATTAATGCCAAGGGAGCGGCAGCGCCGAACCAAACATTTTTAATTTGATATTCCTTTAAAATACTTGCAGCTTTTCGATTAATTCTGAGGGTTGGTAACAACATTTTGGTGCGATCCCTAATGATAATCGCGCCAAACTTTTCAGTTAGTTGCGCATCAAAAGGTGCAGATCCTTTTTGCTTGGATGTGTAAATTACTAAAGAATTCTTAGGTAGCCCTTCAATTAAACCCAAAACAAATGTTTCGATTCCACCTGCTCTTGGCCCAAGGTCATTGGTAACTAGTAAAACCTTTTTGTCGCTATAAACGGCGTGCTCCAATATAAGGCTTCTTGCCCAAATCAAACTCGGCAATCTTCACTCGCGCTCCAGTGCGTGGGGCATGGAGCATGCGATTTCCACCAACATAAATAGCAACATGTGAAATTGGTTTTCCAAAAAACACTAGATCACCCGGTTGTAAATCCTTTCGAGCAATCGATTTTCCATAGTTATATTGAGCTCTAGATGAGTGAGGTAGGGAAACACCTGCTGCTTGAAATGCTCTCATAGTTAAGCCCGAACAATCCCAGTTAATTAGCCCGGCTGCGCCAAAGACATACCTATCACCAATCTGGGCAAGTGCATATTTAATTGCCACACCACCGCGCCCACCAACATTTGCATACTTGCCAGCATCTGCCAATGACCTCTGTTGATCTGCGTTCTCCTGGTCATCATTTAACTTTGCAAGTCGCTCACGTTCTGCTGCAGTCAGTTTGGCTAACAAATCCTCAGCTTCTTGCAATTTACCATTTGCTATCGCTAACTGCCTTGTAAATTTTGCCTCAGCTGCCTTTACTAGTGCTAACTTATCTGAAACAGTAAATGTTGTTGCATTTAATCTTTGAGTAACAACGGAAAATTTCTTTAAATCAGCACTCTTTTTTCGAGTAACAGATTCAAGTGAACCAGCTGCGGAGAGATAGAGTGCTGGATCGGATGAGAAAAGTAATTCTAAAGATTGACTAAGTGGTCCAGATTTATACTGCTCAGATGCAATTGCTCCGATTACTTTATGCATTTGATCAACAGAGGCACCTTGCTGAGATGCTTGTTGTTGAACTGTATCGAGGGTGCGTTTTAATTTTGCAAGTTGAACCTTTGCATCTTGAGCTCCTTCAGCAGCAGTTGCTGCCTGCTCTTGTAGATCTCTAACTCGCCCTTGCACCTCGATTAAATTTGGTGCGGCATTTGCTGAAGCAGGAATTAATGTCGAGCTGAAAATTACTGCGGCAAATACTGCTCGAAGTGAATTTCTCATTCCGAAAGGCTAGCCATTTAAAGTGTGCTAACTCAAGCCAACTTAAGCGTAATGTGCTGAGAATTATCAAAATTCTTGGCATTTATTTGTGTTTAATCAGATATTTAGCCGATATTGCGAAGTTTGCCCGCTTTCGGGTTTCTGGCCTCAAATCTTAAGGGCGGTACCAATCCAGCAGTTGCCAGCAAATTAATTGCAGCTTTATCCTTATTAGTAAGTTCAGCATTTTTCCCAGGTGCCGGCTTTATATTAAGTAGCACTGAGACAACACAATCGCCACAGGCGATCTCGCGCATTACACAACTATCACAATTTATGATCATGTCTAAAAGGTTAGGACAAGCCACTGACACTCGCTAACCTAAAGCCTGTGAGAGAGATAATTGCAACCGCCAACCTGATTGTGGGTAACGATGGCTCAACCACCGCAAATAACTCCTCGATTGGCCTATCTATCGATGAGGACCGACTTAGATTTCAACAACTTCGGAGTAGATCAGATCTAATTTTAATTGGTGGAAATACCGCTCGGCGCGAGCCCTATAAAAGAACCCCAATTCCTCTTTTTATTCTTACCCACGCAAAGGTTAGATTGCAACCAAAAAATCAATTAGCAAAACAATTCTCTTTGGGTATCGGCGAGCTATTTTCTGAAATTTCAAACAATTTCCCACCAATAGATAGCACCTCCCCCATTAACTTGCTAGTTGAGGCTGGTCCAATTTTACTTAAGCAGATGATTGAACTCTCACTGATAGATCATTTGTATTTGACTAAAAATCTTGAAAAAAATGGTGAGAATAAGATTTCAATACAAGAATTAACGAGACCATTTAAATTACTAAGTAGTGAAAAAGTTGGATCTTGTGAGTTTATGCATTACCAAAAACTCTAGCCAAGTGAAATAATTATAATTCCAGAGATTGCAAAAATAATACCTAGATATTGAAATCTATGTAAGCGTTCATGCAGCAATTTGTAAGCAAGTAGCGCAGTCACAATTGGGAAGAGTGAACCTAAAACTACCGCCAGTGAAACTAATCCTTTGGTAGTTGCAACACCTAAGAGCACATTTCCAAAAAAGTCAGCACCGCCAATTCCAATTAAAATTGGAAGATCCCTCTTAGTAAATCCACCAGCAGTTCTATATTTTGCAAATAATGCTAGTGCAATTAGAAAAGTAGTAAAACGCATGGTAGTCATTGTCATGATTGCACTAGATTTTGAGCCCTGGGCAATAAATGTAATTGCAGTACCAAATCCAAAAGCTGCGATCAAAGCGTAAACCAGCGGTCGAACTGAAATCCCGCCCTTAATCTCCGGTCCACTTGCACAAAATGCGCCAGTTAGTGCAACCATCATTCCGATTAATTGCACCGTACTTGGTTTTTCGCCATTGATAAATGCAACTGTCAAAGGAATTAGAGCAGACAGTGAACTAATTGGTGAAACCACACCCATTCGACCAGTTGCAAGTCCGGCATAAAAAGCGGTTAAACCAATAAATCCCAATGTGCCAGCAAATACACCTGGTAAAAAGTAATTATCCCAACTCAGTGTTGGTGCAAACCATGAGGATGTTACTAAGACAACTATTAACCCAAATAACAAACCAAAAGATTGGGAAACACCAGTAACTGCAAGTGCCTTATATTTCTTGGTTAAATTGCCACCAAAAAAATCTGCTGTTCCCCATAAAAGAGATGAGAGCAACGCAAGCATTGAGGCCATTAATTAAGCCTACTGTGAAAAGTTGGCTTAATTACTCTTGGCATCTGCTCGCGCCTTCACTTACTTCCTGTATATCCAAATTATCATTAGTCAGTGAAACCCACCTTTGAACAATTAGTCGCACCTATTTTGGCATTAAAGCCACGGGGTGAAATATTGCTTGAAGCGGTACCAGCACCACAAAAACTTGCACCTCATGCATTAGCAATGACCGCTGATGTTTTAGAGGATGCTGCAACTGGAAGATTTGTGTTACTCCATGATCCAGCCGGACAAGAAGGTTGGGGTGGAAACTGGCGGTGCGTAACATTTGCTAGAGCTGCGATTGATTTAGAGATGGCATCTGATCCATTACTGCCTGAGATTGGTTGGACTTGGTTAATTGAGTCACTTAAGAAAAATGGTTGTGAGTTTCTTGCTCCTAGTGGAACGGTAACTAGAGTTGCTAGCTCATCCTTTGGTGCACTTGAAGATCGAGAAGAGGACTCTGAAATGGAGGTTCGCGCATCATGGACACCAACTTCGGGCGAAGATTTAGTAAATCATGTCAATGCATGGTTAGAGCTTTTGGCAATGACAGCTGGGCTTGAACCAATCCCAGAAGGTGTCAGCTCAATCTCACGAAACAGTTAGACTTCTTTAATTAATGGTTACTCCACTTATCGCTCCTAGGAATGGCGTGCCAGAAGTTATAAGTAATGAAAGTGATTTTGAAAAATTAATCGCCCAGTTGTTAAATGGAAGTGGGCCATTAGCAATAGATGCTGAGCGTGCTTCCGGCTATCGATACAGCCAGCGGGCATATTTAATTCAAATTTATCGCGAAAATGGCGGATTACATTTAATTGATCCAATCCCCCTTAAAGATTCAAAGTTATGGGAAAAGTTTAATAAAGAGTTTTCAGCATATGAGTGGGTGATCCATGCCAGCACACAAGATCTTCCTTGTTTAATTGAAATTGGTCTAAAACCTGAACTACTTTTTGACACTGAGTTAGGTGCCCGAATTGCTGGGTGTGATCGAGTGGGACTTGGACCCTTAGCTGAGAGTTTGCTTGAGTTGCAACTTGCTAAAGAACATTCGGCAGTTGATTGGTCAATTAGGCCACTTCGGCCAGAGTGGATCACCTACGCCGCGCTAGATGTTGATATCTTGCTTGATATTCGAAATGCAGTTGAAAAATTACTTACTGAACAAAACAAATTAAAGTGGGCTAAACAAGATTTTGCTTCAATTTTAAAGGGCTATCAAGGCTATGTTTTCTCTGATACCCCAAAGCCAGATCGGTGGCGCCGCACATCAGGTATGCATAAAGTGCGAGATCGATTAACTATGGCAATTGTCCGAGATCTATGGTTATCTAGAGATGAATTAGCTCGTGAAATAGATTTAGCCCCTGGTCGAGTTTTAGGTGATGATGCAATTATTGAACTAGCTACAAAGCGACCAGATAACTTAGAGGCGGTAGCAAAGGTAATTGGCAGACGTACTCGATTAGAAGCCCCGCCGTTTAATCGCTGGTTAAGTGTTTTAAATCTTGCGCTAAAAACTCCGCTTGATCAGCAGCCAGAGCTGCGAGTTGCTTCGCAAAGTTTGCCACCGATTAAAATTTGGAAGGATCGAAATCCACTTGGCTACGCCCGTCTCACCCATGCTCGTGCTGCATTAATTGAGCTATCGGCTCAAATACAAATTCCTACTGAAAATTTAGTTACCCCAGAGTTAGTTCGTAAAATTTGTTGGCAGCAGCCACCGGCATCTAATAGCGAATATGAAAATTTTGTGATTGAACAACTGACCGGCATGGGTGCTCGGCTATGGCAGATCGAGTTAGTAACACCGGGGATTTCGGCATCCCTGTCCCAAACGGAACCATTGATTATTCCTGAGCCAGTTGAGACAGATGTTGAGCCAGAAACTGCCCCCTAGGGTGTGATTGGAATTACGCAACACTTAAGTTGCGTAATTCAATAATCTAGGAATATGCTCAACCCATGTTAAGCACCTTTTTAATTGCCCTTCGTGAGGGTCTTGAAGCTGCCCTAATTGTCGGCATCTTGGTCGCATACGTTGTTAAAACTGGTCGCAGAAATTTACTTACCCCAATCTGGGTTGGTGTTGGGATAGCACTCATCGCAAGTTTTGCATTAGGTGGTTTTCTCACATTTACATCCGCCGAGCTTTCAGAGCGTGGTGAGCAATTCTTTGCCGGTACCACCTCATTTATCGCAGTAGCACTTGTTACCTGGATGGTTTTTTGGATGAAACGAGCCGCCAGAACACTTCGCGATGAATTACACGGCAAAGTAGATACTGCTTTAACCGCTGGCCCATTAGCTCTTGCTACCGCTGCGTTTTTTGCTGTTGCCAGAGAAGGGCTAGAGACCGCTTTATTTGTGTATACAAACTTTAAAACAGTCGCTGCAACATCATCAGCTTCCATTGGACTTGTTCTTGGATTATCACTAGCAGTTGTACTTGGCTACCTAATCTATAACCGTTCAGTTAAGTTAAATTTAAGTAAGTTTTTTACCATTACCGGAGTTGCATTAATTGTCGTAGCAGCCGGTGTATTGTCTTATGGCATCCATGAGTACCAAGAGCTTGGCTGGCTGCCAGGTGAAACTTCATATGCTTGGGATATCTCATCAGTGATGGCTAAAGATTCAATTGCAGGTTCAATTCTTGCCGGCACAATTGGCTTTGATGTAAACACCTCTTGGGTGCAGTTGCTGCTTTGGGGTGCGTACCTAGGAATTGTTCTTCGGCTTTACACTAAGCCTGCTCGCGTAAACACCGCCCAACTAGTTAAGTAGGCGCACTACCCAATTCGCCTACTGGCGAGTAACCTATCCTTATCCGGTAAATAGGTAGGGGAAATAATGAGCAAAAGCGCAACCGCAAAAACTAATGTGGTCTTAGTCGATGCAGTTAGAACTCCATTTGGAAAAGCTGGCTCGCTCTATGCTGAAACTAGGGCTGATGACATTATGGTTCGCTGTATTCGTGGACTAATTGAACGAAACCCAAATCTGCCACTTGATCAAATTGATGAGGTTGCAATCGCAGCAGCAACTCAAACTGGTGATCAAGGCATGAATATTGGACGATCCGTTTCTATATTGGCTGGTATTCCAAAAACTGTTCCAGGTTACTCAATTGACCGTTGGTGTGCGGGCGCCCTAACTGCAGTAACAACAATTGCTGGTGGCATAAATATGGGTGCTTATGATCTTGCAATTGCTGGCGGAGTTGAACATATGGGCCATCACCCAATGGGCGATGGCATGGATCCAAACCCAAGATATTTAGCAGAAAAATTAGTAGACACTGATGCGCTGCAAATGGGCGCGACTGCAGAGCGCTTGCACGATAAGTTTCCTCACCTAACAAAAGAGCGAGCAGACAAATACGCATTAGCCTCACAACAAAAAACTGCTGCAGCATATGCAGCAAATCAAATTCAACCTGATTTAATTCCAGTCGCTACCAGAACTGCCGAACTAGGTTGGGGTATGGCAACAGTTGATGAACCACCACGGCCACAAACAACTCTTGAAGCACTTGCCGCTCTAAAGACTCCATTTAGAGCAGCCGGTCGAGTAACCGCTGGAAATGCTGCAGGTTTAAATGATGGAGCAACTGCTGCGATCTTGGCATCAGAAAACAAGGCAAAAGAATTAAACCTTCCGATCAAAGCAAAATTAGTTTCATTTGCATTTGCCGGAGTTGAACCGGAGATCATGGGTTATGGACCAGTTCCCAGCACAATCAAGGCACTAGCTAAAGCAGGTTTAGATATAACCGATATTGGATTATTTGAAGTTAACGAGGCTTTTGCAATTCAAGTACTTTCCTTCTTAGATCACTTTGGAATTGCCGATGATGATAAACGAGTCAATATCTATGGTGGCGCGATCGCAGTTGGTCATCCGCTTGCTTCCTCTGGCGTGAGATTGATTCTTAACTTAGCAAATGGTTTTAAAGAACATCCTGAAGTTCGTTATGGAATTACCACCATGTGTATCGGCCTAGGTATGGGTGGCACAATCATTTGGGAAAACCCTAATTTCAAAGGTGATAAATAATGAGTGAGGTACTAGCAGGCGCACCGGATGAGGTAGTAACAAATGCAATTTTACGGATGGTCTCACTTGCTCCATTTGGCAACAATGGTGAGCTAGCCTTAATTACATTAGATAACGGAGCAGACCACACCAGACCAAATACATTTGGTCCAGCATCTTTAAATGCACTTTCTAGCGCAATTGATCAAGCACAAAAAACAGATGCCGTGGCCATTGCGGTAACTGGAAAACCATTTATCTTTGCTGCGGGTGCTGATCTGTCTGGCGTTGGAGCTGTTAAAGATATCTCCGTTGCTACCGCTTTTGGCGACCTAGGTCATGAGGTTTTCCTTAAATTACATGAGAGCAAGAAACCAACCTTTGCATTTATTAATGGTTTAGCTCTAGGTGGCGGCCTCGAGGTTGGACTTAACTGCCACTATCGAACACTTGCCTCAACCGCATTTACTGGCCTACCTGAATGCTTTTTAGGTTTAGTGCCTGGCTGGGGTGGTGCAACACTTCTACCTAAATTAATTGGGCCTGAGAATGCAGTGCAAGTAATAATTCTAAACTCACTAAATAACAACACAATGATGAAGGCTAAAGATGCACTTGGTCTTGGCGTGGTAGATGCAGTATTTGAGCCATCAGATTTTCTTGAGAACTCTGTGAAATTTGTCGCCGATGTCCTAAATGGTAAAAAGAAGATTGAACGAAAAGATTTTAGTAAAGATAGCGCAGGTTTTGAAAAAGCAATCGCAACCGGCAAAGCAGCAGTTGCTAAGAAATATAGCGGTGCTCAAATTGCCTCCCCGCTTGCCGCACTTGAATTAGTTAAAGCGGCGCAAACAAACTCAGTTCGAGATGGTTATGCAGCTGAGACAAAAGTATTAGCCGAGTTAGTTATGAGTGATGCACTTCGCGCATCTTTATATTCATTTAATCTAATTCAGAAAAAACGTAAGAAGGTAGAAGGCGCACCAAAGCCGGCACTTGCTCGCAAAATTACCAAGGTAGGAGTTGTTGGTGCAGGACTGATGGCATCTCAACTTGCCTTGCTAATGCTTCGTAATTTAAAAGTTCCAGTAGTAATTACTGATTTAGATCAAGAGCGGGTGGATAAAGGCCTTGCCTGGATAAAAGCTGAAATTCAAAAGCTGGTAGATAAGAAAAGGCTTAACCCAGAGGGTGCTGCCAGATTACTTGGAAATATCTCTGGCTCTGTGGATCAAAAGGTATTTGCTAATGCTGATTTTGTAATTGAAGCTATCTTTGAAGAGTTATCGCTTAAGCAGAAATTATTTAAAGATCTCGAGGCGATTGTTACTCCAGAGTGTATTTTGGCAACAAATACCTCATCACTGTCAGTTGAGGCAATGAGTGAAGGGCTTAAAAATCCGGAGCGAGTTGTTGGCTTTCACTTCTTTAATCCAGTTGCAATCATGCCGCTATTAGAAGTAGCTAGAACTACTAAAACTGATGATGCGACAACGGCTACTGCGATTAACATTGGTAAAGATTTAAAGAAAACTATGGTGATTGTTAAAGATGCACCAGCATTTGTAGTTAACAGATTACTTACCAGATTCATGGGCGAGGTAACTGATTCAATGGATGAAGGAACACCTTATGAAGTTGCAGATGCTGCAATGGCTCCCCTAGGTTTTCCAATGTCATCCCTAGAGTTACTAGGATTAGTTGGTCCCGGTGTAGCACTGCATGTGGCAGAGACTTTAAATAAGAATCTAGGTCCTCGCTACAAGATCTCGCC
>Ga0209500_10001608_pt1 | contig 16754 bp, 10 predicted proteins | sample S_140212_EF_Meta_FD_187323 | JGI IMG/M metagenome (GOLD analysis project Ga0209500, IMG submission 187323) | Freshwater microbial communities from Lake Simoncouche, Canada to study carbon cycling - S_140212_EF_MetaG (SPAdes) (version 2) | ecosystem: Environmental > Aquatic > Freshwater > Lake ... | reverse complement strand
GTTTCGGTGTTAGTTGGCGTAGTTGTAACATCAGGAGTCCCTGTTTGAGTTTGAGTAGGAGTCTGTGTAGGAGTTTCGGTGTTAGTTGGAGTAGATGTAACATTTGCTGTTGGTGTTTGAGTCTGAGTTGGAGTGTTGGTTGGTGTAGTTGTTACATTAGGAGTCCCTGTTTGAGTTTGCGTTGGCGTTTGCGTAGGTGTGGTAGTCTCATTTGGAGTTCCTGTTTGAGTTTGTGTAGGGGTTTGTGTTGGAGTTTCAGTGTTGGTTGGTGTTGAAGTTACGTTAGCGGTTGGGGTTTGAGTTTGTGTTGGTGTTTGCGTAGGTGTAGTAGTCTGATTAGGCGTACCTGTTTGAGTTTGAGTTGGCGTAGGTGTAGTAGTCTCATTAGGCGTACCTGTTTGAGTTTGAGTTGGCGTTTGCGTTGGGGTTTCAGTATTAGTTGGTGTAGACGTAACATTTGCCGTAGGTGTTTGTGTAGGAGTTTTAGTTACCTCTGCAGTTCCTGTTTGAGTTTGTGTGGGAGTTGCGGTGTTAGTTGGTGTAGACGTAACATTTGCCGTAGGTGTTTGTGTTTGAGTTAAAGTTTGAGTCGGTGTTTCAGTATTAGTTGGTGTAGTTGTTACATCAGGAGTTCCTGTTTGAGTTTGCGTAGGTGTAGTAGTAACATCAGGTGTTGGAGTTTGAGTTGGAGTTTGTGTTGGGGTTTCAGTTGATGTTTCAGTTGGTGTTGGTGTGGGCTCAGGGCATGGGTTTTCGTTAACACATTCCGTGCAATCACCATAAGGTAATATTGTAATTGTTTTAGTAGGATAAGTACCACTGTATGGGTCAGGTCCTGAAATTACTGTATAACAAAAACCATCAATTACATACGTGTTTGGAGGAGTAAGATTTAATGGTACTCCACCAACTATATTAAATCTAACTTGATTTAATGGTGGGTCTTCAGTACTACAACAATCTACAAAAGTATATAAATAAATTGGTGTTGTAGGTGTTTGTGTTTGGGTTGGTGTTTTTGTTGGAGTGTTTGTTGGTGTCGGAGTTGGTGTTGGTGTAGGGCACTCAGTTGTACATGGACTATAAGGTCCTGCAATACCTGTGTTAAAATATCTTGTATCATAACAAATATTATCCCCAACACTAGCTCCTACATGTACTTCACCACAACAATCAGTATATGCCCAATAAATTGGGGAGTCCGTAATACCATTCGCACAATAGTTTGCGGTCTCTGTTGGTGTTGGCGTTGGTGTAGGATTTGAAGTAGGTGTTGGTGATTCAACTATTCTAGTACTAGTAGGTGTTTTGGTTTGAGTATTGGTTGGAGTTTGAGTTTGTGTTGGTGTTCTTGTTGGTGTACTTGTATTACTAGGAGTCTGAGTTTTAGTAGGTGTTTGTGTAGGTGTTGTACCAGGCGTTCGAGTATTTGTTGGAGTTACTGTTGGCGTAGGAGTTGGGAAGGCGAATATAATGTCAAATCCTGGTTCTCCAACACATGGAGAAGCGGGGAATTCACAAGATGATATACTTACTTGTGTTGTTGTAAAAACAGTTGTTGTTGCAGATTGTGAGGTTGCACAATCAACATATATAACCTGACAATCATTTGGAGTATTGTTAATAACCAAATAATCATTACAAGTATTACACGGACTTCCACAATAACCTTCGTTACCGACTTGTAAACCTCCACCATAATTTGCCTGATAACAATTTATACTATCATAATTAAAAGGTAATAAACACGCACATTCAAGAATAACATTTTGACCATCACCTAAAGGAGTATTGTAATAAACATTACCATTACAATCAATCCAATCAAATATTACACCACTTCCAGTGTTATTATATACATGAGCATAGTAACAAGGTGGGTTTGTTGGACAAGTCTCAACACGATTAATTAAATCTAACTGAAGAGTAGCCGATTGAATAGGAGTACCAGCTTCCAAGCATGTCCAATAACTACCATCACAGCCTGCTGAATATGTATACCCAACATCACCTGCTATATCGTTTTCAACTATGTAATCACCGCAACAACTTTTAAATAATTGTGAACCTGCCATTTATTTGTTTAATTATACTATAAATAACTCAATAGTGAGTTTTTATACAAAATAAAATATAGATTTATTTAAAACGAAATAAAGACACCGATTAACTATATTTATATTATATGAAACTTCTTAAGACAATTGAGAAAATAATTCAGGAAGCTGAAGAACAGTACAACGCAGCATGCGAGAGTTGTGTTACTGTAGAGGAATTAGATAGACTTGAAAAACATTACAAAGATTCTTTGAAGTTGATGAAGTTATACAAATCAAAGGAAGAGAAGTCTAAGAAAAAAGATTAAATTTTTATTTAACCGCCTCACAAATTCCGTTTTCAGAATAAGTTTGATAACCTTTTTGATGTAACCAATTATAGATTTCATCTTTTTTATCTTGAGATAAATTATAATCCTCAAAGATTATAAAATTGGGTAATGAAACTTTTGTTTCATCAATACTCATAATTAGTTGAGCATCTAACCCCTCAACATCAAGGTGTAACCAATCTATTTGACCCCCACATTCATTTAAAATTAAGTCGGTAATACTAATTGAATCTCGTTTGGTTGAATTAATTTCTTCCGTTTCCCAATGTCTGATAACATTTTCAACAACAGTATTTGTATACCCTGCACCCCCTTCAAAAAACTCAACTTCACCACCGTTTGGTGTGATTAGATTTTGAATAGGTTTAACTAATGAATTATTTTTATAGTTATTCTTTAATTTTTTAAACTGAGCATCTGAAGCCTCAACTAATGTTACATTACACTCTCTTTTCTCAACAATAGGTACCCACTCACCAAACTCACCATCATGAGTTCCAATAACTAAACCTTTTGGAAACTTACCATTAGATAAAACCGATTTATTATACATCCATAAGGATTTATAGAAATGATTTCCATGTTCCATAACATCCCAAACTTTTGTATAAACAATTCTATCTCTTGAGTCCGTAACTTCAACGTCAAACATTTCAGTACTTGGGTAAGAGGCAAACCAATTATCATTCAAATTAGTTGACCATTGGACTTCTCCACTCACATGTTTTTTAATATTTAATCTTAAAGGTAGGTTTTGATTGTACTTACTAATCTGTCCAACATTGACCCTTATACCTTCTGAATTATATGTTACTGTAATCATTTTTTATGTTTTTCTATAAAGTGGTTTATATCTTGACTCCAAAGTATCATGGCCTCTTCTTTGATTTTACTTTCTTCCCAATCCCACCAAGCAATGTCTAACAAATCTTTTATCTGTTCTTCATTAAACCTATATTTTAAATGTTTTGCAGGATTTCCACCAACAACTGAATAAGGTTCAACGTCTTTGGTAACTAACGCACCCGCAGCAACAATCGCTCCATGACCAATTTTAACTCCTGACATTATTGTTGATTTAGCCCCAATCCAAACATCACTACCAACAGTAATATTACCCTTACAAGATGGGTGACCCATTTGCATATGAAGTTCCGCAACTTCAGGTGTGACTGGTCCCCATAATTGAGAACTTGTTGTTATCCAATCGGGTCTATGATTTGCATGTAAAAAGAAGTTACAATCTCTTCCAATTGAGCAGTACTTTCCGACATGGATTTCATATTCATCACTCCAAGAAATTATATTGACATTTCTGTCAAAATAAGTTCCGCGGTCGGCTTTCCATAAATGTATATTTTCTATCATTTTATTTCTAATAAGTTATTATAAAGTTTTATTCCGCTGCGTGTTCCAACTATTTCAATAATATATGTTTTATCAGTTAAACGAATATTTGACAAGTAAAACATAAAGTATCTAAATAAATCTTGGTCACTTAATACCTCAACAATATCACCATTCATTTTCTTAATCACAAAATCAACATTCTCATTAATTCTTTTTGAAGTTAAGAATGAATTTTTCTCAAAGTATATTGTTTCATTTTGATAGTACACTAATATCTCCTCACAATCTAAAACGGTATTACCATAAACTTTTTGAATCCCTTCAAATCTTTCTTTGTCTTTTAAACCGTGAAATACTGTAATATCATTCTGATGTTTTGGTAGTTTAACAAATTCGGAAATTTCCGTCATGTGAAAAGGGTGATTCAAATCGGTAAATTTTGCCATTTCAACATCAGTCGTTTCTTCAATGTCACAAAGATGAATACTATTATGTAATTTATATTTGGATAGTATCACATTTGCAGAATCCTCATCATGTAATGTGAAGATACCAACTTCAGTATCTCTATATTCATCATACATTTTAATCTGTTCTTCAAAAAACCATTTAGAGTTTTTATCAAACAACATTACATTTGTCTTTCTTCTTGGATAGACGCAAACCTCAACCCCAACTTTATCAGCTAAGATATCAATAGTGCTAGTCCAATTCTCACCTTCCCTAATACCACATAGATATAGTCTATCATGTATGTGTGAGTTAATTAACGGGTAATTCTCTAATTGTTGGAAATATGATGATATATCGTCAGCAGCAACCGTAAGATAAATGTCACTATCAATGAAGATAAATTTCTTATCAGGATATTGTTCAATTACATCAATCATTAGTTTTGGTTTACAACTAATAATATTTTCATCTCTACCTCTGTGGTCTTTCTTACCCTCTTCAATATTGATTCTTCGTAATATGAATTGTTCGCTTGTTACAAATTTATCGGGTAATTTATAATCAAAGTTAATAGTATAAATAACACACTTTCTGTTTGAATAGTTGTGTATTGATTCCATCAAATACTTTACGGTTTCAGAATAATTTTCGGTAAATCCAAAAACCCAATAGAAATCATTTGCAAACTTTTTATCGTATCTACCGTATATTTGATTTCCAACTTTATTGAACGCTGTGTGACCTTTTCTGTAAAAATGATAAATCATTTTCTCCTCATCATTTACATTTAATTTACCTCCACTCCAACAAACATTATAAGTTGTTTTACCACCATTATTAACTTCGGTATTCATTGAGTGAATAATCTTGGTCTTATAGTTATTCATTGCAATTGAGGACAGCTCTTGTTCACCATAACCATAGATGTCGTCCATCTTTAACGTCTCATAATATCTGTCCGTTCTCATCAAACTACGAAGTTCTTCTGTATTCTTCATAATCAATAATGGACCACTCAATCTATTGTGATAAACCTCATCTCCAACTGAGATGAAATCATATTCTTTTGTATATTCAAGTAACAATGGATTTATATCTCCAAACATTGTGTCAACATCGTATATTCCAACATATGGGTATTCACCGATAAGGTCTTGGAACATATCAAAGTATGCTAACTTGAAGTCAATAATTTTCTTTGGGTGAGATATTTTATCTATTTTGACATTTGAGGTATTGTTGAATCTTTCTAAAAATCCTTCTTCAGAAATATAATACCCGATAAAGTTTGGGTGTTTAATATAAGAGAAATCATAATCTTTATCGTTTGTTAGAAAATGAAAATCAACGCAAGTCATTGACCCAATTGTTTCAATATGGTATTTGAAATAATCAGGTATCTTACCTAACCAAACCTCTACTAAAGCAATTTGTTTTTCCAATGTTTAATAAAATTTAAAATTGTTTGTTTATCTCTTTGTTCTAATTGTAGTAAATTTTCATGAACTAATCCAATTGTATCATTGGCCCACTTAATGTCGTCAAACCCGTAAGCAACTCCACACATTTGAATTGGATTTTTCATTCTATACTCAATAGGTGTTATGTCTTTATTTGGATTTAATATGATGCTCTTTGTACCACATAATCCCGCAGCTGAAGTATAATAAGATTTATCATCAAAAGTTAAAAGATATTCATATTTGTTAAATTCGTTTAACAAATAATCTAAATCATTTTGTCCATTGTAATGTGGTATTTCAACTGAACCAAATTGTTTTAGAAAATCCCTTCCCCAATCAGGAGTATTTTTATGTATGATATGTGAAAACCCTTTTCTGTTTGGGTTGTTTGTGTTGTAGAAATCATCAAATTTATAATCAAAAACAGTTAAAGAAGATTGTTTAGTTCCTTCAGGTATTTCAAATGTTCCGAAATTAAATATTTGGTCTTTAACATCAAACGTTTCCCATTGGTCTTCTTCATAATCGTGTAAAACCCATCTTGTGTTATAGCGTGTATTCATTGGGTTACCCCATGTAATTTGAGTATAAACGGATACAGTTCTGTTAGAGTTAAACACAAATGGAGTCCAATGAAATTTACTCCACCATCCATCATCTTCATTTTTTTTCTCAACGGGAATTACTTCAATATTTGGATGAGGGAATAATGGTCCATTAAACACATAAACATAATGTCCTTGGTTTGCCAACTCATAAGCTAACTTATGACAAGCAATAGATGCACCTTTAGTTTCAAATCCAATTGAATGGATTGTGTCTATAATAAAGGTTATTTTATCGTTATCCCATTTTAGATTCATCATTTAATTATTTTTGCAGGACAACCAACATAAGTCCCTGGGTATTCTATATTTTTAACTACTGCACTATTCATACCAATAGTGGTTAAACTATGTACTGATAATTTTTCACGGATTGATGAATTATTTCCCATATAAACCAAATCGTAAATTGTAACATTACCTGAAACAATTGCACCAGGCATTGCACTAAAAAATGACCCTATTTTACAATCATGTCCAATATGATTACCTCTATTTAAAATTGCATGTTGCCCTATTTTTATATTTGTGGTTAGTATTGAATAAGCACCGATAAAACTACCTTCACCAATTTCAACATTATCCATAATAAGTGCCGTTGGGTGTATAAATGTAAAAAATTGAATTCCTTTTGGTAATCTCGTCATAATGTCAAACCTGTCTTTTGAATCCGCAACTGCAATCATCACCGCATGTTTTTCAGGATTTAATTTAGAAATTGGAAATGTCTCATCGTCAACATATTGGTCGTCAACAAATCTATCCAATTTAAGTCCAATCTGAGCCATTACTTCTCTTGCATGTCCGCCATTACCAACTAATACTTTTTTCATTTTTTCTGTATAATAATTTTAATATTATCATGGGTATCATAATGAGTACCAATTAATTTCCAATCAGTTTCATTATTTAAAACATGTTGATAGATGTGGGCACCTTTACCTACCATTGGATATTTGATTGACATACCATCTTCTTTACCGTCTACGTGAAACCATTGTACATAAGTACCTTTTCTATAATTGTCATCAATAACAATAATACTACCTTTTGGCATTTTTGACTCAATCGCCTTAAACTCTTCCCACCCATGTAATGCACTTGGAAATGCATCAAATAAATTAAAATCCCAACTATCTAAATGAACAAAATTAGGGATGTCTTCAAGATTATTTAAAAATGAAACTGAGTCACCAACATGTATTGAATAATCCAATTCTGGAATTGCTTCTTTGAAAATTATTTTACTCTTATCAACCATTTCAGATGAAATGTCTACCGATGTCATTTTACCATTTGTTTTTTTGGTAACATACCCTAAAAAAAGACCAAATAGACCATCTCCATAACTTGATGATGCTCCAGTCTCTAACACAATAAGTTTATCAAAATTAAATTCATCGTTAATTGAATCTAATAATGTATGACATTGTTTTCTTCTTGTTCCATGACCTACAGAATTATCGTAATCAGGAATCACACTTCTCATGTGATTCAGGTATTCTTCATACCCTTCTAAAAATAGTTGTTTCATTGTTTGTATATATCAAATTTTGATAAGTCTGGATACGGTAGTTCCAAATCTTCATTATGTTTTTTAGTTCCATCTAAATTATAGAATTGAGTCATCATTAATAATCCTCTTGCAGATAACTCAGGCATCATATAAAAATTCCAACCCAACATATCAAAATTATCATCATGATATGAACACTCTCTTCTTCCACTAAATCTTGCTCGTTTAAACCATAACATTGCTTGATAATCATCGGTTAAAATTGCACCACCTTTACTTAATTTTAAAGTTTTATATGGGCCAGTGAATGAAACACACATGTGTGACTTTGGTACATACATGTCAGCCGTAAATCTTAACGCCGAATCCCAAACATTACTTGGTGATAGTTCGTAAGCACCTTTAATCTTATCTCCCTCAACAGGTGTAAAATTAACTTTTAAACCTGCGTGGATTATTTCACATGGTACCGATGGGTATGTCTTTGAGGGACAATTTATTTTATCTGAGGTTAAACTTTTTTTAATGTTTTTTTCATAGTATAACGCTAAAAATAATGCGTTACTCATATTATCTAATGCAATTGCGTGAGGAGCTCCTGTGTAATCACATAAAGCTTTTTCAAAATCCTCGGTTATTTTATGTACACCTTGTGCCATTTTAATAAAAATCTATTACGTTTATTATATCTTTAAAGTATTCTTCATACAATAATTCATCTTTATCGTACACTAACATCTTTTCAATGTTATTTGGGAAGACCGTATATGACCAAGCACCATACGCACCAAATTCTTGAATTATTTCTCTTTCCCCTCCATCATTAAACTTAATAACTATTCTTCTAAAGTCAGGTTCTGATTTCACATTTCTACTATAAACCACAACTTCATCAGGATGGTTCCGTTTTAAATAAAATTTGGTAACACAATTTTTATATTTTTTATCATCATAAACTCTAGTTGCCTTTGTATTCCAAATAGTACCATCAAATTCGGTAAAAAATCCTTCTTTAATATAAATCTTATCAGGATTTAATTTTTTAACATTTTCATACATGAATCTTTCCATTATTAAAAAATCACGATTACCAAATTCTGATTCTAAAAAATTAATATAATCTTGTTCACAGGTTACATTCCAAAAATTATCTAAGAAATAATCAATTTCACAGAAAAAATAATGTACTGACATTGATGAATGGTCTCCATGATTATCAATAAAAAAAACACCTTTCTTATTATTTAAAATACATTCATCATTTAATTCTTTAATCTTAATTTTAGTTTTTTCAGTTAATTTAGCATCATACTCCATTTTATAAAAATGAGTATATCCCAACTCTTTGGCAATTCTAACAGAACGAAATAAACTAATTAAAACTGATAACCCATGGTTTTGAGTATGAGGAAAACAATTTGAAACTTTAAACCAATCATAGATTGTCCAATAATTAACATTATCATATTTTGAATATTTTTCAACAAACAACTGATTTCGTTTATCGTAAAAGAAATAATCAACTTTATCCTGAACTTCTTTTGATGTTGTTGTGTTTGACATTAATAATAAGTCATCCCCTGTAGTTTTTATTGAATCAATAAAACTCATTAAAGTCCCCTCCTCTTGTTTATCTGTGACAAATGCGTCTAAGATTATAATTGGTTTCATTATTTTTTAGTTAGTATTTGAAATATAAACAATATCCCCTATATTTCAACTAAAATAATTATATAATAATGAAGAAATTATTCGTTCATGGTTCTTATGTTGGGAACACAGGTTATAATCAACATACGAGAGATTTTTTTAGACACTTGTCAAAACATGCTCAGATAAAAGTTAGAAATTTTACCGTTGGTAGTACTTGGGATGGGATGAGTCCTGAGCCACATAATAACGAACCTTATTTTAACGATACAGATAGAAAATTACTGTACGAACAGATTCTGTGGAATACAGATAAAACAAGAGGTAATCACAAAATTTATGAAGACCCATCAAAAGATTTTTTTCCTGATGTTAATATAGTTTTATGTGAGACAAATCACCATTTATTTTATGATGAATATTATGGTCCAAAAATTGCATACAATGTTTGGGAATCTACTTTACAACCTGAGGGTTACTTCAACAAATTAAAAGAATTTGACGAATTATGGGTACCATCAAAGTGGCAAAGAGATTGTACAATTGCTCAAGGTTATGACCCAAATAAAATTAAAGTTGTTCCTGAAGGTGTTGACGTACATACTTTTTATCCTGAAGAAACTTCACATGAGTTAACTTCAGATGGAAGATTTAAATTCTTTTTAGCAGGTAGATGGGATTACAGAAAATCAATTAAAGAAATTATTGAAACATTCCTTAAAACTTTTGATAAAGATGAACCCGTTGATTTAATTATTTCTGTTGATAATCCATTTTCAGGCGATGGTATGAAAACCACAGAGGAAAGATTAGAACATTACGGATTAAACGATGATAGAATTAAAATATTACATTTTCCCCCAAGAGAAGAATATATTAGAATATTAAAATCTTGTGATGCATTTGTATCATGTGCAAGGTCTGAAGGATGGAATCTACCTCTTATTGAAGCAATGGCTTGTGGTACCCCATCTATATACTCAAATTGTTCAGGTCAATTAGAATTTGCCGAAGGTAAAGGTTTACCTGTTAAAATTGCAGGTGAAAAACCTGTTGATGCAAGTACCTATAGTCATTTTAATGATTCTATTGGAAATTACTACGAACCTGACTTTAACGACTTAGGTAAACAAATGTGGAATGTGGTAACTAATCACCAATATTATAAACAAAAAGCATTAGAAGAATCTGAAATTATCAGAAAAGAATTTAATTGGGAACATGTTGCCGAAATTGGTATGAAAGCAATTAATGAATTTTTAGATAAACAACCTAAGGTAGAAGACACCAATAAAACTATTATAACTTATTTGGATGGTCCAAGAGTAGAAATAAAAGGAAGTCATGGTAAGAAATATTTTGTTGAGTTTATTGATGGTAATGGTAAAGTTAGATTTTCTGATACAATATCAAATAACATGTGGACTGCTTGTGGTATAAAGTATTTTGTACCTTGGACTATAAGAATAAATGGTGAAGTTGTTGATAAATTTGATTTAGAAAATAAAAGAGTTTTAGTATCGTTTGAATCCAAATCAATTGGTGATACCATTGCTTGGGCTCCATACGCAATTGAACTTATGAGACAAAAAAACTGTAAAGTAATTTTAAGTACTTTCCACAATGAATGGTTTGAAGGTTCTGAATCGTATAAAGACATTGAATTTATTAAACCTGGTCAAGGTGCTAATTGTTACGCAGTTTATAAGTTAGGGTGGTTTAGAGATGGTAATCAAGGTTGGAAAAACTTTAATTTACATCCAAATCAACCAAATTTAATACCATTACAAAAAGCAGCAACAGATATATTAGGGTTAGAATTTAAAGAGGTTAATCATGGATTAAACTACAATCCAGGTAAACGACCAATAGAACCAAAATATGTTGTATTTGGCCCTCAATCAACAGCAGGTTGTAAAGAATGGGTTTTTGATAATTGGGTAACTCTTTCAAAAATGTTAAGAGAATTAGGTTATGAGGTAGTAATATTATCAATCAAAGATTACCACATAAAAGATACAATTAGTAATACAACCAGAGATTGGAATGAAGTTTTTAATTGTCTGCATCACGCAGAATTTTTTGTTGGGTTAAGTTCAGGTCTTTCTTGGGTCAATTGGGCATTAAACAAAAAAACCGTAATGATTGCAGGTTTTAGTGAGAATGACCACGAGTTTAATACAAATGTAACAAGAGTTTCAAATAACCTTTGTATTAAATGTTGGAATGACCCTGTATTAGTTTTTGATAATGGTGATTGGGATTGGTGTCCTGTATATCAAAACACTGAACGACAACATATATGTCAAAAATCTATAACCCCATTACAAGTATTTAATTCTTTACCATTATAAAAAAAGGGAGTCAATTGACTCCCTTTTTATTTTTACTCTTTTTCTCTTTTATATTCTAAAAGTACTTTTGGTACGTCTTTTCTTTCCGCTACAATATAGTAGAATGTATTAACCTCACCATTTTCAGAGTCTATATATATTTTATGGTTCTCAATTTTCACAACAAAGTGCTGAATTGGTTTTCCGATTGGTGTTAAATTTACTGTGTAACTATCCTCATGTACTAATCCACTCCAATAGTCAGGTAATTCAATAACATTATCAGTTGTTTGACCTCTAAAATAAACACCGTGTTCTGGTCCCTCTAAGTTACCATATCTTAATCTCCACGGTTCTCCTTTTGTTGGGTGTTCAATATCAAATGACTTTGAAATTGCTTGAATGGTACCATAGTTTAATAAATTATTACTACCGTTACCTGTGATGTCTCCTCCGTTGGTCATATCAATACTACCACCGTTAGTTTGAATAACCCCTGAAGCCATGTCTAAAGTACCTCCACCTGCAAGGATATTACCACCTCCTGAATCAATGTTTCCACTTCCTGTGTTGACTGAACCTCCACCAGTATGAATGTCTCCAGTTGCAACATCAACGGTAGCCGCACTACCCAACCCAATTGTTGTTCCATTGTCAGTAATTGTTGAATCACCAATTGTAGTTGGACTTGTAAATTTAGCAACTGTGTTACCTGTACCCGAAACCGCTACGGATGTACCTGATGTTCCTGAACTTCCTGAAGTACCACTTGAACCTGATGTTCCTGAAGAACCTGAACGACCTGACGAACCACTTGAACCTGAACTTCCTGAAGTACCACTTGAACCGCTTGAACCAGATGTTCCTGAACTTCCTGAAGTACCACTTGAACCTGAAGTACCACTTGAACCTGATGTTCCTGAACTACCTGAAGAACCTGATGTACCACTTGAACCAGATGTTCCTGAAGAACCGCTTGTTCCGCTTGAACCCGAAGTACCACTTGAACCGCTTGAACCGCTTGAACCAGATGTTCCTGAAGAACCTGAAGTACCACTTGAACCTGATGTTCCTGAACTACCTGAAGAACCTGATGTACCACTTGAACCTGATGTTCCGCTTGAACCTGAAGTTCCGCTACTTCCTGAAGAACCTGAAGTTCCGCTACTTCCTGAAGAACCTGATGTTCCTGATGAACCTGATGTTCCTGAGCTGCCACTTGTTCCTGAAGAACCTGAACGACCTGAAGAACCACTTGAACCTGAGCTTCCTGAAGAACCGCTTGAACCTGAACTACCGCTAGTTCCTGAAGAACCACTTGAACCTGATGTTCCACTTGAACCTGAGCTACCACTAGTTCCTGATGAACCACTTGAACCTGATGTTCCTGATGAACCACTTGAACCTGAGCTACCACTTGTTCCTGAAGAACCTGATGTTCCACTTGAGCCAGATGTTCCTGAAGAACCGCTTGAACCTGAACTACCACTAGTTCCTGAAGAACCTGAGCTACCACTTGTTCCTGAAGAACCTGATGTTCCACTTGAGCCAGATGTTCCTGAAGAACCGCTTGAACCTGAACTACCACTAGTTCCTGAAGAACCTGACGTACCACTTGAACCTGATGTTCCGCTTGAACCAGAAGTTCCTGACGAACCGCTTGAACCTGAGCTACCACTTGTTCCTGAAGAACCTGATGTTCCTGAAGAACCTGATGTTCCTGAAGAACCTGAAGTACCGTTAGAACCACTAGTTCCTGATGAACCACTTGAACCTGAAGTACCACTTGAACCTGATGTTCCTGAACTTCCGCTAGTTCCTGATGAACCTGAGCTACCACTTGTTCCTGAAGAACCTGATGTTCCACTTGAGCCAGATGTTCCTGAAGAACCGCTTGAACCTGAACTACCACTAGTTCCTGAAGAACCTGACGTACCACTTGAACCTGATGTTCCGCTTGAACCAGAAGTTCCTGACGAACCGCTTGAACCTGAGCTACCACTTGTTCCTGAAGAACCTGATGTTCCACTTGAACCTGAGCTACCACTAGTTCCTGATGAACCACTTGAACCTGAAGTACCACTTGAACCACTAGTTCCTGATGAACCGCTTGAACCCGAACTACCACTTGTTCCTGACGAACCTGAAGTTCCTGATGAACCTGATGTTCCAGAAGAACCACTTGAACCTGAACTACCGCTAGTTCCTGATGAACCTGATGTTCCTGAGCTTCCGCTAGTTCCTGAAGAACCGCTTGAACCTGAGCTACCGCTAGTTCCTGATGAACCTGAGGTGCCACTTGAACCTGATGTTCCTGAAGAACCACTTGAACCCGAACTTCCTGAAGAACCTGATGTTCCTGAAGAACCTGATGTTCCTGAGCTTCCGCTAGTTCCTGAAGAACCTGAGCTACCGCTAGTTCCTGATGAACCACTTGAACCTGATGTTCCTGAGCTTCCGCTAGTTCCTGATGAACCTGATGTTCCTGAAGACCCTGATGTGCCTGAAGAACCTGAAGAACCACTTGAACCTGATGTTCCTGAGCTTCCGCTAGTTCCTGAAGACCCTGATGTTCCAGATGAACCACTTGAACCTGATGTTCCTGAGCTTCCGCTAGTTCCCGAAGAACCTGATGTTCCTGAAGAACCCGAACGCCCTGATGAACCGCTTGAACCAGAACTTCCTGATGAACCGCTTGAACCCGAACTACCACTTGTTCCTGACGAACCTGAAGTTCCTGAACTTCCTGATGTACCCGAAGAACCGCTTGAACCTGAACTACCGCTAGTTCCTGATGAACCTGATGTTCCCGAAGAACCGCTTGAACCTGAGCTACCACTTGTTCCTGACGAACCACTTGTTCCTGACGAACCACTTGTTCCTGAACTTCCTGAAGAACCCGAACTACCACTAGTTCCTGATGAACCACTTGAACCTGAGCTTCCTGATGTTCCACTACTACCGCTTGTTCCACTTGAACCTGAGCTTCCTGATGAACCGCTTGAACCTGATGTTCCGCTAGTTCCTGACGAACCACTTGAACCTGAGCTTCCTGATGTTCCACTACTACCGCTTGTTCCACTTGAACCTGATGTTCCTGAAGAACCACTTGAACCTGAACTACCGCTAGTTCCTGATGAACCTGATGTTCCTGAGCTTCCGCTAGTTCCTGAAGAACCGCTTGAACCTGAGCTACCGCTAGTTCCTGATGAACCTGAGGTGCCACTTGAACCTGATGTTCCTGAAGAACCACTTGAACCTGAACTTCCGCTAGTTCCTGATGAACCGCTAGTACCACTTGAACCACTAGTTCCTGATGAACCGCTTGAACCTGAACTACCGCTAGTTCCTGATGAACCTGATGTTCCTGATGTTCCTGAGCTTCCGCTAGTTCCTGAAGAACCGCTTGAACCTGAGCTACCGCTAGTTCCTGATGAACCTGAGGTGCCACTTGAACCTGATGTTCCTGATGAACCGCTAGTACCACTTGAACCACTAGTTCCTGATGAACCTGAAGAACCCGAACTACCACTAGTTCCACTTGAGCCAGACGTACCGCTCGAACCAGAAGTTCCTGATGAACCACTTGAACCTGAAGTACCGCTTGAACCACTTGTTCCTGAAGAACCAGAAGTTCCTGATGAACCACTTGAACCTGAACTTCCTGATGAACCACTTGAACCGCTTGTTCCACTTGAACCGCTTGTTCCACTTGAACCGCTTGTTCCACTTGAACCTGAAGAGCCTGATGTTCCACTTGAACCTGATGTCCCACTGCTACCGCTAGTTCCTGAAGAACCTGATGTTCCAGAAGAACCACTTGAACCTGAAGAACCGCTTGAACCACTTGTTCCACTTGAACCACTAGTTCCTGAAGAACCTGAAGTTCCACTACTACCACTAGTTCCTGAAGAACCTGAAGTTCCACTTGAACCTGATGTCCCTGAAGAACCTGATGTCCCACTTGAACCTGAGCTACCACTAGTTCCTGAAGAACCACTCGTTCCTGAAGAACCACTCGTTCCTGATGAACCACTCGTTCCTGATGAACCTGATGTTCCAGAACTACCACTACTTCCTGAAGAACCTGATGTTCCACTTGAACCTGATGTTCCTGAAGTACCACTTGAACCTGAGCTACCTGAAGTTCCTGAAGAACCTGAGCTACCGCTAGTTCCTGAAGTTCCTGAAGAACCTGAACTACCACTAGTTCCACTTGAACCTGAACTTCCGCTAGTTCCACTTGAACCTGAACTACCACTAGTTCCTGAAGTACCACTTGAACCTGAACTACCACTTGTTCCTGATGAACCTGAAGAACCACTTGTTCCTGATGAACCTGAAGAACCTGAGCTACCTGAAGTTCCACTAGAACCTGAAGTTCCACTAGAACCTGAAGTTCCTGAAGAACCACTTGTTCCTGATGAACCTGATGAACCTGAGCTACCTGAAGTTCCACTAGAACCTGAAGTTCCTGAAGAACCACTTGTTCCTGATGAACCTGAAGTACCACTAGTACCTGAAGAACCTGAAGTACCACTTGAGCCTGATGAACCTGAGCTACCTGAAGTTCCACTAGAACCTGAAGTACCACTTGAGCCTGATGAACCTGATGTTCCTGAGCTACCACTTGTACCTGAGCTGCCGCTAGTCCCTGAACTTCCACTTGTTCCTGAAGAACCTGAACTTCCACTTGAACCTGATGTTCCACTGCTACCGCTAGTTCCTGATGAACCTGAGGTACCACTTGTTCCTGATGAACCTGAGGTACCACTTGTTCCTGAAGAACCTGAACTTCCACTTGAACCTGATGTTCCACTTGAACCTGAACTTCCGCTAGTTCCACTTGAACCTGATGTTCCTGAACTTCCTGAAGAACCTGAGCTACCGCTAGTTCCTGAAGAACCTGAGCTACCGCTAGTTCCTGAAGAACCTGAAGTACCACTTGAACCAGATGTTCCTGAAGAACCACTTGAACCTGAGCTACCGCTAGTT
>Ga0209500_10001607_pt1 | contig 16755 bp, 12 predicted proteins | sample S_140212_EF_Meta_FD_187323 | JGI IMG/M metagenome (GOLD analysis project Ga0209500, IMG submission 187323) | Freshwater microbial communities from Lake Simoncouche, Canada to study carbon cycling - S_140212_EF_MetaG (SPAdes) (version 2) | ecosystem: Environmental > Aquatic > Freshwater > Lake ... | reverse complement strand
TAATAAATTCCCGGTAGTAAGTAGTTCTGTTCCAGTAACTGGATCTAGATTTTGACTATTAGAATAACTTGCGGACAACAACGCCAAGGATAGCGCCAATGCCAACTTTCTTATAAGTATCATCTATTTTTACCTCGTCTAACTTTGGAATCTTATCTGGATTGGCATCCCAACTTGCTTTAGCTTGTTCACCAATCTTGCCTTCGTATGGGCAAGGTGTGCCGGCTGCTAACATAGCATCAAACACACGACGGTCTTGACACATAGTAGCTACAGCCGCAACCTTCATACCCATGTCGTATAGTGTCTTTGATAACTTTAATCGTTCACAATTCATATCACGTACTGTTCCACCTGAACTAACGCCAAATACTTGTGTCTGAACTGATCCAGAGCTACCAGTACTACATAGATCGGCATTACCACCTGATAGCATAGAAGGAGCCACAGCAGTTGGTGGAGGCTGAATAACACGTTGAGTAATTTCAGTTTGATTAATATTCTTGTTAGTTAACTCACCTTGCTGAATATTTGTATTAACTGAATTATTTTGATTAACATTGTTGTTCGTAGCAGTACTAGAACTAGTTGAAGTATTAATATTGCGGTTGGTCATGTCACCGGTGTTAACATTATTGTTAGTGGCTGTGCTTGTACTAACATTGTTATTGTTGTTAGTGGCTGTGCTTGTACTGGCATTGTTGTTATTGTATGTCATCGTACCAGTATTTTCATTTTTGTTGATATTGGTATTATTGCTGGTACTAGTACTGGTATTGACATTGTTGTTGTTATATGTCATTGTTCCAGAGTTAATGTTATTATTGGTATAAGTCATTGACCCAGAGTTGACATTGTTATTATTAATAGTGCTTGTGCCACTATTAATGTTGTTATTAGTGTTTACATTAGTACTATTGTTATTGTTAGTATTTGTACTAGTGCTATTAACAGCGGCTGTACTAGTGCTGTTACTATTACTAGTAGTATTACTATTTGAAGTAACCGAACTAGTACTATTACTAGTGCTGTTTGTATCAACTAAACTCTTGGAATCATACGTTCCTTGATTAATTAATGTGCTTGTACCGGTGGTTGTTCCACCAGTTGTACCTGATGTGGTAGTAGTTTGTGCTTGCGTAGTGAATGCCATGCCCAGCATGGCAACTATAGCGAGAATTCTTTTCATTTTTATTATCATCCTCTAGAGTTAGTATTTATTTAGATTTTGGATGATAAATATACAGCTTTTTCTTTAAGTCATGTACCTTGGAGGAAATTTTAATGATTTCAAGAATTCTATTATCTGAGTTTTTTCAACAGAATCAACTTGAGCAGTAGTAAGTGCTGTAGTTAAATCCGTAGTCATAGATTCCCATGCCTCATTTAATTTTGTATTATATTCAAAAAAATCATCTGCGTTTATGCTACCCAATCGTTTTGGATTTGCGGGAATCGGGGAAATAGACGCTATGTGTTGTTCAAAAGGTATACGATTTTGTTTGTACAGTGACATTAATTTTGTAATTGTAGTAACATCTTTAAGATGTGTTTCAAAAACAGAAATAGGAATTCCGGTAGATTTTAAGTTAGCTATAAAAGGGCCGAAACATGCGGCACATTCTTCAGGAGTAGTAAATTTCATAGTAATATTTATCAATAAAAAAGGCTCCGAAGAGCCTTTTCTGAGTTTCTGTTACGAGGTATGTCTTACCCTAAGCGGCGTTTAGGCTGCTAATGCGAACTGTGAGTCGTTTGCGTTTACTTTTTTTGCTTCTACGGCCGAGTTCCCCCAACCCTAACGGCTTCTACATTGCCGAGCTGTCCACTAATTTACTTGTTGCCCTGTCGAATCTATATCAGGCCCATCATAAAAAAACTAAGTTGTCATTTCGTTAAAAATAAAAAGTAAAATAACTATTATTACTATCCATTTGCTGAAATTTTCCATTATATTCCTTTATGGTGGACCTGGGGGGATTCGCACCCCCGTCCAAGACACTTTTCTCTTTGCTTCATACAGCAATAACTTCAATTGTATTTAGTATTAAAATACTCTTGTAACCAAGGCCAATCATAACTTAAACGTAATTTGTTTAACTCACCATTGACTGATTCATAGTATTCTACAGCATGTTGAGCACCTTGTATACTATATTGGGCGTAATCACCCTCACCCACATTCAACCATGCTTCGAGTCTATCTTTACTTGCTTGACTATCATCAGCTCGTAGTTTTAGTACTTCTCTAAATGCAGTGCGCCATGTACTCCATTCGTCTGTGTTATACATTGCTATACCGCTATTTAATTCAACGACTTCATGTTCATTATCAAGTGTAAAGTCAAGACCAGTACCACTATTAGCTAGTGTAATCTTCTTATTGTAAGCAATCATAGCTTGGTGACCATACTCTAAACCGTTAACGGGGTTAGTTGCATTAAAAATATAATGCTTAGGCACTTGCAATCTGTCTGGTTGCCACGTCCAATCAAATTTGCTGTTGACTTTTAATTTAGCAAAGACTGTGAACATCCAAAGTGTGTTACTTGCTTCAGCTGCCGCATGATAAGCCTGTACACGACCATTTACTCCGTCAACTCTAACAACTCTATTACGCAATCCATTAGTCACTTTCAGTAAGTGTTCATAGTTCTCGTCAGCTCCGGTTTCACCATTGCTTAGGAAGACTATATCCAGCGGCTGAGAGTTGCTTAACTTCTTTGAAGTTATGATATACGGGTAATCATACAATTCACTTGATATATATCGCTTTGCTGATTTAGGTAAGAATATATTTGTAGCACCTTCACTTAGTATGGTCATTGGTTGATTGCCCCAAAGCATCGGAGGCTCTGATAAATCAATTTTTATGTCTTGATTATCTCTGGTTTTTAATAACGCATACGGGAAGTTGAATTCTTCATTCACTATACCTGTATGTGTATCAAAATCATGTACAATAATAGGGCAAGGAATTCTACGTGTTCTCTGATTTGCATTGTAGTGCATCTTATCAAATTCGGCAAGTACTCTAATATCATCAATCAAGTTTCTGAGTTTGTTAACATCAAAAAAGAATGTATCTCCGAACTTTTGTTTATCACTGGGGAATACATGCAATTGATCCCTGTTGAAGGGATCGGATATGTAACTAAAATCAAAGGTAGAATAGTCACATACACTACTACATACCCATATGTAATGCTCTTTCCTAATAGGGATTTCATCTAGTATTTGTTTAAATGTATTCAGATAGTTTTTATTATGTGTTATTTTATACACATTATCTGAGCCTGATTTGGTGCGTAACAACTCATATACTGATTCAGTTTCAACATTACCATAGTCTATTAGATATATCTGATACATGCAATTTGTTGCCTTTGCATGTGTCTTTTTAATAAAGTTGATGTTGGGCAAATGCTCAATAACTTTTATGTATGTTGTATCTGTTGGGAAAGATTCCTTGTTAACAACGAATGTAGTGCCCCAATGATTCCATTGTGTGCCAAACACATGCACCATTTTCATCTGCCATGGGTTAGGGTAAAAGCCAAAATCAAAATCAGTATAGTCTAATTCACTGTTTAATATCCAACACAGTTCTGTTGTACATTTGTTTAAGCAACGATTGATAGTGTCTACCCATGAATTCAAATAACGTGTCTTTTGAATGTTAGGGAATCGTGCCTTAATCTTTTCAAATCTCTCAGTAGATTCCTTATTACTCTTATCCACAAAGAACATGTCAACTGGCTTAAACAATGTAGCAAGATAAGCATCGTCAATTGTTTTATTTTCGATAAAGTTCAATTGATTGTACCCATCTTTAATCATTTTTGCGTTGACAAAGTAAGTCTGCGTTATTTCACTGTCAGGAGATCCAAATACATTTATATGATATGCATTCTCTTTTATGGGACTCCACGCAAAATCAAAGTTATCATAGTTAATGTTCTCACGCAATGCCCAGAAGATTTCGTCAGGATGTTCTTCTGTCAAATCCTCTAATGTTGTCTTAATATAATATTTAGGATAAGACATTTTCTGACTGTTTGCTACTGAATTTTCCAAATATACGATAGTACCCACGTTGTTTGGTACCTTATATATAGGTCCGTCTTTAAGATGAATATCATCAAGTACTGTACCAAACTGATATATCATCGGTGGGCTAGTGCTATCAGGGTGCCAACTGAAGTCAAAGTTAGATACATCAATGCCTGCAGGAATAGTCCAATTAGTCATATCAGGTTTAATGACGGCTACTGGATGCTCTATGTATTTTGTCTCAGTTGTACTAGACATAATATATCTAGGACCATGTGTCTTTGCCCATTGAGTTCCAAATTGATAATTCATAGGAGGGTTATGTGGGTGAGGTCTCCACGAGTAATCAAAATCATAGATAGGATTAGGTGTAATCCAATAGTCCATATTTGGCTTAGTATATGCAACGATATCAGTGATATATTTCTTATCTGTTGCTCCGGGTGCATGATATTCTAGCGTAGGCTCTAAGAACACATCATGCCATTGATTACCAAACACGTAGATATACGGCGGATCATTTGGGTTAGGTCTCCAACTAAAATCAAACTTATCAACAGAAATAAGTTGTTTCCATCTCTCTATGAATGGAGCGGTGTGTGCAACGATATCAGTAATGTACTTTTTATCTGTTGCTCCAGGTGCATGATATTCTAATGTTGGTTCAGATACTGCGTCATGCCATTGATTACCAAACACATAGATATACGGCGGATCATTTGGGTTAGGTCTCCAACTAAAATCAAACTTATCAACAGAAATAAGTTGTTTCCATTTATCAAAGTTAGGGCTTACGTATGCAATAGTATCAGTGATATATTTCTTATCTGTTGCTCCAGTAGTATGATATTCAACAGTGGGTTCAATCGTTGCATCGTTCCACTGATTACCGAACACATAAATGAATGCAGGTTCACGTGGATCGGGTCTCCATGACATGTCAAACTTATTAGTATCTACATCAGCAAATAGTTTCCATTTATCAGCCTCTGGCTCTAATTGAACTACTTCATTCATGTATTTTATGTTTGTCGTATCTGGTACGTGGTACTCTAACGCACTAGCTATTTCTACAGGGTAAAATTTATTACCCCATTTATATATGTAGGGAGGATCAGTAGGGTCTGGGTGCCAACTAAAATCAACTTTATTCTTGTCAACTGTATCAGTTATAACCCAATATTGATTGATTTCATTTTTTCTATATACAGGGTCTACGTCTGCCCTGTATATATTTATGTCACTATGTTGTTTGGCACACAACCAAGTGCCGCTATCTTTTTGATGTTGACTAGGCCACACATTGTTATGTTCCTCGGCCCATACATCTTCGTCTGGCAAGAATTCAAAATCAAAATCCCAATCGAAATTACGATAATCACAAAATTCGTTGATTATCCAAAAATGATATGTGCTACATTGACTTCTAGCATCTGCTAAGTCTTTGGCAAATTTTTCTCTGGGGTGAACATTGGGTTTCTTACCAAAATAGAATACATCTCTTATCATTAATTTACTTATGATAAATGTATATCACCTCATAATTTTTAAGGTTAGTTCATTTCATTAAGATATGTATTTAAATCGTCAGGGGTACCAACTCCCCACATCTTGTTAACAAACTTTATCCTTATCTTCTTGCCATCATTTATAGCTTCATTGTATACAGGACAGATATAGAATTCATTATTGGTCCTGACATTACTGGCAATCATTTGTTCAGCGTATTTCACATAGTCACTACCATTTGACCAAAAATATACGCCAACAGTAGCCATGTCAGATATTACTTTCTTTTCGGCTACTTGTTCTACAAAGCCATTATCTCCCAGTTTTGCATAGCTCCACTTAGGATCATTGGCATTGAATACTAATATTCCACCGTCGATATTCTCATTTGAGAACGCATACATGCACTCGTTAGAATTCCAATCCATTATCTGGTCACTATTTACAATCAATAGCGGGCTATTATTATCAATGTATTCTTTGGCTAACAATGATGTACGTGCGGCACCATCGGTTACTGTATTAACGATTACAATTTTGCAGTTGGGTTTAAGTATGTTCAATAAGCGACCTAAATGATATTCTTCATATGTTTCTTTGAGAACCAGAAAAATGTAGTTTGCTTCTATGTTTAGGTTTTCTACTACATTAAAAATCATGGGTTTGCTATTAAATTCAATCAGAGGTTTGGGGTCTTTATACCCAGCATCTTTAAATCTACTACCCAATCCCGCCATTGGTATTAATACATTTAATTTCTTATCTATCCATGGGATATATAACGTATTTTTTGTTTTATTAACCATATCTATTTTATCTAGTATTAACTCAAGTGTTACATCTTCTGGTTTAGTTATCGGAATTAAATTTGGACATCCGCTACTTAATGCCGCTTCTCTTCCAATATGACTATCTTCCAGTATAATAGTATCCTTGGGTAAGTATTTTAAGAATGTCATGCACTTCCAATACATTTCAGGATGCGGTTTTGGATTACCTACATCTTCATTGCTTACAAAATAATCAACTAAATCATGTATTCCCAAAGACTTTAAACATATCTCTATTGATTTTCTTATACTATTGGATGCTACTGCTATTTTGTGATTTTTATACTTTAACTCACTTAATATGTTTATTAGTTTAGGATTGACTTTGATATTTCCCAATAGATTAATGGTTTCTTCTTGCTTTTTTACCCAAATAAAATCATAAAGACCTTTATCAAGACCTTTAGTTTTAGTTAGCAATTCTAGCTTTTTACTTGTAGGTAATCCGTCATATGTAGCAAGGTGATCTTCCCTACTAATCACATATTTCTCGTTAACTAATTGTAATGCATCGTTTAATGCAATATAATGTGTTTCTCTGCTATCTGTCAAAACACCATCTAAATCAAAAATTATCAGCATCGTTTATTTATTATCAAATAACTTTTGAATTTTATAAAACTTATTTGGATCCATCAATAAATTATCGGGAATATTATCATACCACTGACTTCTATAAATCAACAAATCTAACTGATCAGGACATGCAACAGTGACTATGTTGTTTTTAACAATAATAGATGCTAATATTTCTTCGCAATAAAAAATATCCTTGTTATACTCTTTCAACTTCATCCAAGAAGAAATATTATTCCAACAGTTAATAACTGCGCTACGGTCCATAGCATATAATGTATCTCTGATATCCACCGAAAACGCTAAACCGTTTAACAATATTTCTGACGCAACGCAATAACCTTTAGTAAATTCTGTATCATGATAACGTTTTCTAGCATAACAAAAATAGTCAATAACTCGAATAAATGCCCAGTAGTTCAATATATAGCAATCTAATCTTGTTCTTATATAATAGTCAAAACTCAAATCACTGTTGGCTTGTTTAAAAAATTGATATGGTTGAATCCAAAGACTATCAGAATGTATTATGAATTTACCATAGTCTTCTTTGACTTCGTTGTCAGTGTGGTAATTAATATCATTAAAAAATGATTCTTTTACCTCATCAGTCAATATTGTTTCAATACGAAAATCTATCTCCGCATCTGTAAATATTTTAACTATAGTATTGATTAAGTTAGGTATTAGTTTGGTTTTATAATTAATAAGTATATTGCATTTTACCGAATGATTTACTGCGAGGTGTTTGATATTTTTTATATGATAGACCGAGCAGGTTCTCACAGCTTTGATTAAATCTTTCCGTGTATCAGGTTGATTTATATCACCTGACATACTATATACAATACATATTTTACTCATATGTTTTCATCTGTGCTACATAATCACCACATATTGCATAAACAGATTTATTTTCACAAACAGAATCATCAAGTATCACGATAATAGAATTATCAACAACACTATTACCCGGATAAGTCCATATATACCCGGATGATGTTAACGTGAATTTATCAGTTTCATGCCAAAAGTAATTAGACACACCTAGCTTACGCATGTTATTCAATGCATCTAGGTTTTTAGCATGACACCATAATCTATTGTTTAATAAAAAAGTTTGGTCTATAATGTATTGAGGTTTATCATGTCCTAAATACCAAATATTATCCATTAACCAAACATCTATTTCAACATCAAACCCGTTACCTAACGCATTTTCTATATACTCGGGCGAGTTTTCTTTATCAGGAAACGGTCCGTTAATATTACCACGATGCGCTATCAGTTTCATTTTTTGTAAACCCTAGAATTTACTTCCCGTAATGCAGTATTTATTAAATGTTGATCCCAGTTTTTCTGTGCTACTTCCATACCCTGGTGATTAATGTGTTGTACCACTTGTGAGTTAAACCACATATCAAAGTACTTTAATGCCATTTGCCAGTTGTAAACAGTAGTAGGTATCGGTCTACCTAATGTATAACAGCTAACATCCCTTGGTATTCTTTCTATATGATAGCCTTTATTTGTTATTCGTTTATACCACCAATCATGCCAATTAAGTCCACCGACAGCATCACAATCTCTGACATAATCTACTCCCAGAGTTTCATCAATTATATCATATAAAATTTCAGGGGTACTGAGTATAATAAAATCATTCAAGTTAATGACACCACCTACACCCGGACCATAATCGCAATATACAACTTCTTTATTCCATTCGGTTGCGGCTTCGTTTAATCTTCTTCTAAAGATATTATTGTCAAAAAACATATCAGGACGCACAATAAGTATGAAATCATATTGCACTCCAGACTCTTTAACTAATTTTAAACCTCGTTCCCAACGATGTGCCATTTTTCTAATATTAATGATAGTGTTAACTTTGTCCTTAAACTCTGATAAACTTTCAATCTCAATAGCAGCCGATCTATTTAAATCTTTGTTAATTTTATCTGTAGTTATTTGTTCGGTAATATCTATTTGTAACAATGGGCTTTTCATTTCCGAAACATCCCAAGTACTTACATAGATATCATTGTCTAAATCATCTAGAAATGCCATAGTGGTTCTACACATAGTAAATGTTCTATACTCCCCACTGATAATTACTGCTATTTTCGTATTATTCATGCTTAGTTAAATGCCATGCTAATTCAGGGAATGATGTTTTCCAATCTGTTTTTCTAGCAATATCTAATCTTGTTATCCAATCTAACCATTGTTCAAAATTATATTTAGCCGATCTGTTAACAGCTTGACGGAAACGTTCCATGTTATCGTCAATCATTTTCACACATTCTTTTTGTATACCTACATCTTTTAACGGTACTACCTCTCGTTTGTACCAAGCTTGGTATTCATTAAGCTTTTCAAGTAACTGTTTTTTCCATTCAGGTGTACTAGAACCCACTGATAGAAACTCAGGATCCAACATTATGATTAAATGAAAGTTATGTTCCCAATGATTATCGTGTATGAATGAGTCCGGTAACAAGTTTTCTTTAAGCAAGAATTCCATAAACTCTTTGATTCTATGCATGTTTAACATACTCCATGTAGGAGTTATTACATACGATTGATCTAGCGTATTTAACTGTTCTTTTAACACCCTCAGGTTAGGTACTATCTTTTTTAATGATGATGGATACCTCGTATAGTGAAGTCTATCTTCATCTACTTCATCCATACTAACACATACTCTGATTCTTTTCATGTGTGACCAGTAATCTAATACATTTTTACCCTTGAAGGTTAATGTTGATAGATTAGTACTGTATGAAAACTCTAGGGTTTCATCTTGAAAGCGACCGCTTTCGTGTAGTTTATCAAGTATTGCATAGTGTTCCCATTGAATTAATGGTTCTCCACCTGCAAAATATACTTGCTTAACAGTTTGGATACTTTCATTAGATATAGTATCCAAAAAGTTTTCCATATATCCATTGTTGTGTAGAAACTTTTGTTGTGACTGATAAAACAATATATCGCCTAGGTCGGCCCAAGTACTACTAAATGTGGGTGAACATCCTATACATGCAAGATTACACAAATTACTAAATCTAAAGTCCCAACGTTGTAGATTCATGTGAAGTAAAGACCCGTCTTCCTGCATGGATGTTACTAAATCATTATTATGTCCAAATATATCATTCATTGACTTACGCATTGATTGATTGCTGTATGTTTCTTCAACCATACAACGTCTGCATTCAATGCTAGGGGTCTCGTTTATCATGTTTAATCTGAAAGCTCTATAATTATCATTGTTCCAAATGTCTTTGATAGAATAATCACGTATGTTGCCGAACGGTTCACCTTGTGCTACACAGCATGGTCTAACTGAACCATTAGGCTCTACATAAGTGTGCGTGAATGGCACCATACAAAAAACTTTACTATCTTTATTCATTAATTTGTCTCCATGTTTCCGTCATCCAAGGCACATATGTAAATATATTTTGTTTTCTAAAAACATCAGATTTAAACATCTTCTGAAAGAACGCTCTCATTTCCTGATTGTTTTCTTCTTTTGCATTCATGAATACAATAATGTTTCTATAGTAATCAATCACTGATTGATATTCAGGATATGTTGTTCTGACCTTTTCAAAAAATTCTTCGTACTTTTCTTCTATCATCTTCTTTGTTTTTTTAGGAAGATGCTGAACATTCAAGTGACTTGGTCCGTGTAGCATATGATACGCTGGTATTTTTCTAAACTTAGCAAAGCCGGTCTTCAACATCCACTCGGTTAGTTCTAAAAAATTGACAATATTCAATATAGATATTGTTGAACTCAATCCTAATTTAATGTTGTCATGTGGATACTCTTTGTCTAGTGACAGAATATTTTTCTCCATATCCAACCAAATACTAGGATATCTAACATAATTGGCTAGATCACCATACGCATCAATGCTAGCTCCGATATTAATCAAATTAAACTTAGCCCATTTTTCTAATAGGTGGTCCGGGATAGCCATTAAATTAGAATTATAGTCTAATGTTATATTACCTGCTACACCCTCATCTATGCATATCTGCAACGCATTGTAATGGGCTTTGTTGATAGTAGGCTCACCGCCTGTAAAGTATAATCTCTTTATGTTTTTCAAGTTCTTTCTAAACTCTACTTCAAAGTTAGGTTTATTGTACCATATAAAATCATCGCTATCAATTGAGATAGCTGAACCTTTGTTCTTAAAGTTATATGTCTTGTTACCGTAGTAAGAAAAATCTTTTTGATTTGTTGCAAATTCTTCATACCACAATGAACTGTCGGTGGGACCACATGAACGACATGCTTGATTACATAGATTGCCAAATCGTATATCCATATATTCTACTGGCTGTACTACTACGTCAATCGTACCATCAGCTTGAGTTTTTTCCAAATTTGGCTCGTCAAACATAATGTTGACCTGCATTCTACGACTTGACATTCCCGAACTTTCTTCTTCCCAACAAAGATTACAAACTGCGGGCTTTTCATCACGCATCATTGCGGCCCTCATATCTTTCAATACAATTGAATTTCTAGCTTCATCAATTGTATGTGTTATGATGTTCATGGGCTTGTTGTTTTCGTCTGTCAGAAAACCAAAAGGATGTTTTATGCACTGACAACATGCTCTAAAATCACCGTTTTGTTGGATAGCAACGTGGTTCCAGGGAATGTTACATATAGTAGATAGATTAGGCTGATTCGTTGTCATCGTCATCTGTATGAATTTTTATAATTTTTTTCTTGGGTTCTTTGATCGGAGGTTTTACTTGCACTACATCAGACACCCAATCATTTATGTTGCCTACTTCTGTGCGACTATTTGTAAAACTCATGTCTCTTTGTTCTCGTTCTATTTCAAAGACCATTTTTCTATCAGCTTCATCAGTTGAATGTAAGAAAGCATGATTTATAGTCAAATAATATTTTCCTTCATCGTTAATGATAAAAGTAACGTTTGATGTATAATCAGATGCGATAAATTTACCAAATGTTTTCTTGTCTTGTGTAGGGTTACAATTGATTTTCATAGAGAATGCACCAAAACAGCTAAACAGTATGTAGAAGAATGCTAGATATTCAGATTCTAAACTTGTTTGAAAATCAGTACTAGGGAAATGCACAAAGTTATTGTACTCTAGATAATTGATTTTTGGTTTACCTATACCTCTAACATCATAGAATTGATCTAAGGTATTGTACGAAATAGAATCATATATGTTGTCCCCTGAATATTTGTTAATTATAGCTAACCAGATATGAGTTAATTTGATACGCAAGAATCTATGAAGGTTTGTGTTAGTATAATCACTGTTTCTCCAATTACCCAAGAAGTTAGGATGGTCAATATCGTAGTACTCAGGATTAGTTTTCATGTGGCTACCGGGTGCCGCACCTGCGCCGTAACCTACACTAATAGCATGTATGTGCTTTCTTGAGTTGAATAATAGGTTCAAACTGTGCATCCAGTCGATAGGTTCTTCTGTCGGAAATCCTACCATCCAGTTAACGTGTGCATATATCTTTGCATCGCTAGCATCTCTTAGGTTATTTTCAATTTCCCAAACTTCAATTTTCTTACGCATGTTGTCTAGAACTTTTTGACTTCCACTTTCAACACCAAAGCTCAAGCAGTTACATCCACTGTCAGCAACTTTCTGAAAGAATTCTCTAGTCATTCGTCCGTCACATCTAGCATAGACGTTCCATGAGAACTTCAATTGTTTTTTTAATATCAAGTCTACTAATTGCTGGAAATTCTTCAAGTTACCATTAATCAAACTATCAACAAACCAAATTCGTTTAACCCCGTATGTGTTAACTTGATACTCAATTTCATTGGCTGTTCGTATTGGGTCTAAACTTCTAAACTTCCAGTAATATGTTTCAGAACAGAAGCTACATTGTGCTACACAACCACGTGATGTTTCAGCACTGACTCCGTTCTTTTCCTGATAGTTTGACAATTTATAGTCACTGTAATCCGGATAAGCATATTGATCTAAATTAAGTCTGCTATCTACCGTTGTTCCTATGACTTTACCGTTCTCGTAAGTTTCTATATTAGGTAATTCTTCTAAGAAGGTTAATAGATTTTGTTCAGCTTCCCCTACAAATATGTAATTGAACTCCTGTGGCATTGTGTAAGAACAATTATATCGTTCAGCCATTTCAGGGCCGCCAGCGATAAAACATGTGTCAGGTAATGCTATTTTCAATCTTTCTAACAGATACATTGTAGCGTGGAAGTTTGTGTTGTATATTGAGAAACCTATGACTTTTGGCTTTTCAATTGTCAAGTCTAAAATGATTCGGTCAAACAAATCTTCTAAGTCAGGTAATAAATATGTTTCAAAGTTTTCTTTGTCTAACCACAAGAAATATCTTTCAGAACGCCAGTAATCTTCACCATGTAGATTTAACAATCTATGATAGGATTCAACGTTCACATCAAACGCCTTAACACTATAGTTCTGGCTACGCAGTAGACCGGTCAGTTTTGCAATATTGTATGGAGGAAAAAGTACGCCCCATGCAGGAGCAATCAACAATGCTATTCTACATTTGTCGGTTTCAGTCCATTTTACTTCTGGGTTTACAAAATATACTAACTTACGATTTTGAAATTCTTCGTTAGATATACCTAAATGAGAAGATGCATGGTCAATGTAGTTCTCTTTTAATATATGTCTTTTGATAATTTCATCACGGTCACTCAATGCCATACTACTGAACTCTTGTTCAAGTTGATTGATTTTTTGTACGGTTAAGTATTGCTGTAGCCTTTTCTCTCTTTTAGCAAAAAAATCATCTGATCCTAATTGAGGGAATCTGGATATAGCAATGTCTAATAGTTCTTGCGAACACAGTAAGTTGCTTGCGGCTGCTTCTACAACTTCAAACTGTGTATCTTTCTCTATAAACATGGAAAGTAAGTCTAGCGGGCATGTCTTATCAGACGCTATCGCACATCGGTCTAGGTGATTCTCGCTTTGTTCTAATCGTTCGTAGTGGTTCATAATTATTGATTTTGCATTAATTTAATTTGTTCTTCTGTATAATCTACTAAAGAACTGCTGTCTTTTCTAATAGGAACCATGCTGATAACACCGTTAATCCTTCCATTAGCTCCTACATTTTGTACTAGATTTAAATCTAATATTTTCTTTCTTAAGCTAAGAGAACGTTCTACATATTGAGGTGGTGTCATTAATTTGATTTCAATCCAGTGATCATCATCATGTTCATTGAAATGTTCACAAATGACTTGGATGTTTCTAACAAATCTATCTTCTTCTTTTTCAGAGATAAGGCCATCAAAGTGAGCACTCATCAACACTGTATTTAAATTAGGAATTAATTCTTTCCAGTATTTATAGTCTCTAGTCCCGTTACTAGTAACCAATGTCCATTGTTTTCGTTTTTTCAAGTGCTTCATCAAATTGATAAACTCTGGATGTAATGTGGGTTCACCACCGCCAAAGTTCCAACGAATTGATTCACCTTCAGCCCAGTTATCAATGATATTATCGAATGTCTTAATCATCAAATCATAGTCTTTGTGCGGGTCAACTTTGTTATGTACCGCCGGCCAGCAATAACTACAATCATAGTTACATTTGCGACTCAAATCCCACAATACTTGATATGGTACAGGGAAATGTGTTTCAACTGCAATCGGACTATCTATTTCATCTACTAAATCATTTGTTGTTTCATCTTTGCCAGCCCAGCCTGAGTTAGTAACAGACAATACACCTCTGTCGGCTTTTGTTTTAGCTTTAGACAATACAACATCAGCACCGCAACCACATGAATCCCACGGGCATGTGAACCATGCCTTAGTAAATTCAAGGCTGTCATTTATATTACCAATGAATCCTATATTTTCTTTTTTAGTTTGTTCATTAGTTGGAAGTGGCTTTACATATACATTTGGTTCCCGGCTATGGGCATCATTCATCTTCAACCACTCAGGACCACCTGCTGCCCATTGTTCCGGGATTATACTTTCATCATATTTATAATCACGCACGTAGGGTTTCCAGTGTAGGGTTTTCCAGCTCTCTGCAAAGTTTTTCCAACTATCATAATTAAATCTGTTCAATTTACTGGATGCGGTGTTACAAACCCATGCATTGCCATCATAGTCAATGTATAAACCGCGGGCGCCACCGCTACATTGCCAGTTTTTCCATTTATTTAGACCACGGGCGATTGTTTCATCAACAGACAATCTTATATATTTGCGGGAGCTATCATATATTCTAAATTGTTTGTTGTTGTTTTTATCATCCATTAACGATCTCCTTGGTGCTCATAATATCAAAATTACAGTGACACATAGTTTTGTCACATAGTACAGGTTTGTTGGGTATGACTAAATCGTCATCTTTAATATGCCCGATTAATCCTCCGACACGGCACCAGCCTCTGTATATTTTACCTTCTAGGTCTATAATGATTTGTTCTACACCAGAATAGCAGTTCCATCCACTCCAATCATTAGTCTTGAAACTAATAAATCGATGAGCACTTGAAACCTCAGTGCTACCGTCTGGCAATATTTTTTTCATGGCACCACGATAATAGTCAAATGACTTTGTAAATTGTATATCCTTAGTGATTAGTTCATGTTGTCTGTCAAAAACTGTTTTTTGTGGTTCAGTATAATCGTATAGGGTGTCACCAAAATCATGTATCAATGGTTGTAATGCCATACTGATATTGCCTAGATTCTTAACCTTGTTAGCGACAGCAAAACAATAATCAAAGTCTACTGGACTCATCATTATATTAACATGTGTTCTTACATCATTGTTGAGTATTTTTACAACCTCAATAAAGTGTTCAGCGTCAGCAAACTCTGGATGAAAACTCAAACAAGCATGATCGAAATGCTTTTTGTTTTCTTCCCACCAGCGTAATGTTCTGCTACCATTGCTGATTAGGCCTACCCTAGCACCTAGCATAGTGCAATATTCACATATTTCTATAAAGTGTTTATATAGTGTTACTTCACCACCGGTGAATTCAAAATAAACTTTTCTAGGAGCAACTTGTGCAACAACTTTAGATATAAAGTTTTTAATTACCTCTAGCTCTGGCCAACGCCTAGATCCATCATGTAAACTTGAAGGGCAATATTCACAACTGTAATTGCATGTGTTGCCTAAACACCAATTAACTACAAACCAATCTTCATGTGTGGGATTACTGTGTGCTAACTTAATATAATTGTGTTCCATTACCATCCTTCTATTTTTCTAATAACATCCATCTCTTTAACTAGTAGTCCGAGATTATATTTATCGGCACTATAATGACGTTTGAAGAACTTGCTTTGTCCTCCGTCAAAGTGATGCATTGGTAGTCCCAATTTGTTATTCAATGCGGCTCCGAGCAATGCTGATTCACGATCAGGATCTCTATGCGAATGTTCTTCCCATAGTACAGTATAGTTATCAAACCATTGAACGTTAGCAGGATCCCATTCAGTTAACATAGTCATATATGTACCAAGCCGTGCTCCATAGATAGCCCACTCACCGTTCTCTACATCACGACCGATGTTATGCCAAATTGTTAAGTTGTTGAGATTGCGACTGGCAACAGTTTCTTTTAGTGCATCAACTGTGGGTTTTGAACCACGGTCAAGAACCATTTTTACTCCTTCTCGGAATCCAGCTCGCCACGCTTGAAACGGAGTATAATTAGGATAAGTAGTAGAATAGCAGTCATACATTGCCCAGTATAAATTGTCTTTGCTGTCTA
>Ga0209500_10001605_pt1 | contig 16759 bp, 14 predicted proteins | sample S_140212_EF_Meta_FD_187323 | JGI IMG/M metagenome (GOLD analysis project Ga0209500, IMG submission 187323) | Freshwater microbial communities from Lake Simoncouche, Canada to study carbon cycling - S_140212_EF_MetaG (SPAdes) (version 2) | ecosystem: Environmental > Aquatic > Freshwater > Lake ... | reverse complement strand
AAAGCATTAGAGTTAAGCATTACAAAAGTTATGCCCAACGCTAATGTAACTATTATTACTAGTGATATGTTACCATATGGTAATCTAGGTGGATATCATAATGATTGGCAAGTATATGAAGCTAGCCCGTATGATGAAACAATCAAATTAGAAGCAGATATGATTATTCCACGTAATATAGAACATTGGTGGGATATTTTAAATGTTAACGATGTTGTAGTTTCAACTAATATTAGAAACTTTAAAGGTGAGTTATCAGACTGCAGGGTATATAGAAAGTTTATTGATGAAAATATGTTACCTGACACATACAATAGCATAACTTATTTTAAGAAGTCAGAAACAGCTAAGTTGTTTTATACTGTAGTAAGAGATATTTTTGAGAATTGGGAAGAGTATAAAGTTATACTTAAATGTAATCCAAATGAAGAAGTATCAACTGATTGGGTTTATGCTATAGCTTGTCATATTGTAGGGAAAGAAAAAACAACATTACCGAACTTTACGGAAATGAGTATGATACATATGAAACAATATATTAATGGTATACCTAGTGAAGATTGGACTAAAACATTAGTTTATGAAGTATTACCAAAAACTATTAGAGTAAACACTTACACTCAACAATATCCGTTTCACTATCATATTAAGTCGTTTAGTGATAAAATACTAGAAAGTTATTAATGGAAGAATTTGTAATTTGGGAAGCTCCTCCTATAATTAAACCCGAGTTTAGATTGTATTATGATGAGCGGGGTAATGTATTATTTTACACGTGTGAAAAACCTGAGGGCAATTATGTTGTGATAGACGCCAATACATATGCTCAAGGTCGACCGGACATTAAAATAGTAGATGGTAAAGTAGTTGGCGCCATATATGGGTCTGTTGTTTCTAAATTGGTACATGATGAAAGAGGCACAAGTTGTGCTAGTGAAGATATAAGCATAGTAGTAGATAGTTCCTATAATAACATAACTAGATGGAAATTAAAAACATATGAACTCTGATGATATAGTTGATGTAGCAGACTTAGATTGCATCTATCTTAGTTATGATGAACCGCAAAAAGAAGAATTCTGGCTTAAGATTAAAAATATGGTGCCATGGGCTAAACGTGTTGATAGCATTAAAGGAAGTGATGCCGCACATAAAGCAGCCGGAGAAGCAAGTGATACTGAACGTTTCATTCTAATTGACGGAGACAATATGCCTGATGATAGCTTCTTTAATTTACAATTAGACTTTACTGACAAAGATCCTAACTACAAGATAGCACAATATCGTTGGAAAGCTATTAATAACATTAATGGATTACGCTATGGTAATGGTGGAATGAGTTCTTGGACAAAAACTTATGTGAGTGAAATGAAAACACATGAGCATCAAACTGAAGGTGATGTTTCACGAATCGCTGACTTTTGTTTAGACAGCAAAGATAACTTATATTGGACTATGTATGATTGCTACTCTACTACTTATCCTAATTATACTCCGTTTCAAGCGTGGCGAGCTGGATTCCGAGAAGGAGTAAAAATGGTGCTTGACCGTGGCTCAAAACCCACAGTTGATGCTTTAAAAGAAACTGTTGCTAGTCGCAACTTAAACAACTTAACTATTTGGCACAACATTGGTGCTGATGTTGAGAATGGTATGTGGGCTATATACGGTGCAAGGCTTGGTACATATATGACTATGCTTACCCAATGGGATCCTACTAATGTACAATGGTTTGATAACTATATAGTTTTGTGGGAAGAACATAAGCATAGAGATCCTGATCGTGAAGCAACATTGGTAGGTGTAGAATTAAATGATAAATTAGGACTACCTATGTGTACGTTGAATAGTGAACAAAGTAAATTCTTTAAGAGACATTATAATGCAGATAAGTATAACATAGGTCCACTAGTCAAAGAGATGGATGTAATTAGAAAGATTGAAGGCTGGTAAATGGAAAACGAAGAACAAAGAATTCGTAATATAAAAATTAAAATTGAAAAAGAAGTCGGCCCTTCATTTTGTTTAGCAAAGTGGCATCATGTAACTGTTTATCTACAGTCTGGCGAAACGCATAGTTGTTATCATCCTCAACCACATAAAATCCCATTACAAGAACTTAGTAACAATCCATCTGCATTACATAATACTAATGAAAAGAAATTAGAAAGAAAATTAATGCTTGAGGGTGGGAAACCTGAGGGATGTAACTATTGTTGGAATATTGAATCAATGGGCCCCGACTATATCAGTGATAGACATTTACGAAATAGTAGTATTTTCACAGAAGAACGATATCAACAAACTTCCAAAGGCTCATGGGATCAAAATATTAATCCAGAATACATGGAAATTAATTTTGGAAATGAATGTAATTTCAAATGCGGATATTGTCATCCTAAATACTCTACAAGTTTTTATAATGAAATTAAAAAATTTGGACCCGTAACTACAGTTAAAAATCATAGATGTGATATTGATTGGATGACGTTATATCAGCGTGAAGAAGAAAATCCATACGTTGATGCATTTTGGAAATGGTGGCCTGAATTACGAAAAACATTAAACATCATGCGTATAACAGGTGGTGAACCAACTATGCATAGTAGTACATGGCAATTATTTGATAAAATTAATGAAGATCCTATGCCAAATTTAGAATTAAATATCAACAGTAATTTGGGTACTAAAACATCTATCATAGAAAAACTATCAGACAATGTAAAAAATTTAATTGATAATAAAAAAATACGTGCATTTAAACTATTTACTAGTATGGATACATGGGGTCCTAGAGCAGAATATATAAGAAATGGGTTAGATTTAGAGTTATGGGAAACAAACTTCCACACGTATCTAACTAATACAGCTTCACCAATCACATTTATGATTACATTTAATATTTTTTCTGTAACTACATTTAAAACATTGCTTGAAAAAATGTTAGAATGGCGTAAACAATATGGATGGTATAATGAATTCCATCAACATAGAATTCGATTTGACACTCCGTATTTGAGAGATCCTATACAGTATGACATGAATATCTTACCCAAAGATGAATATATGCCATATATGAGAGAATCACTAGAATTTATGTTAAATAACGTAGATAACTCACGTAGTGATAAATTTACAACAATTGAATATGAAAAGTTTAAAAGAGTGGTAGATTATATGGAAACCTCCAATTATTCTGAACATAAACTTAATGAAGGTAGAAAAGATTTTTACAATTGGTTTACTGAACTAGATAAACGTAGAAATACTAATCTATTAGAAATATTTCCAGAAATGAAGGGGTTTTATAACTTATGCAAAACGATACGATAAAAACAAACAAAGAATTTTTACTGAATGAGAGTAAAGTATTCTGCATGTTTCCATGGACTCATATGAATGTATCTCCTAAAGGAGATGTATACCCCTGTTGTTCAAATAGCTTTACTAAGCCTTTTGGAAACGTAAAAAATTCTTCATTAAAAGAACAGTTTAACAGTGGACATATGAAACAATTACGGTTGAATATGCTTAACGAAACCCCCTCTGAGATATGTAAAACTTGTTACCAACACGAGGATATAGGTGGTCATACCTTTCGGGATTATAGTAAAAAATTCTTCTCACAACATTTTGATGAAACAGTACCTACAACACAAGAAGATGGTACAGTTCCTGATTTTAAAATGAGATATTTTGATATACGTTTTAGTAATATATGTAATTTTAAATGTAGAACATGTGGTGCAGAATTTAGTAGTCAATGGGGAGCAGAAATGCGAGCTAACCATGATCCAAAATATCCTATTGTTATTCATGCGGACGATCATAATGGTGGATTATTACAAGAAGTATTGGAACATGTTGAACATATTGATATGGCTTATTTTGCAGGTGGAGAGCCATTAATCACAGATGAGCATTATACTATGCTTGAAGAAATGATACGAAAAGGCAGGACAGATATAGTATTACGCTATAATACTAATGCTAGTAATATCAAATATAAAAACCATGATTTGCTTTCTCTTTGGAAACACTTTAAACAAGTAGAATTAAGTTGTAGCGTAGATCATTATGGAGAGCGTGCCGAATGGTTAAGGCATGGCACAGATTGGGGGAAAATTGAAAGCAATCTTTTAACTTTTAGAGAATTGGATTTCATTTCATTTCAAATGAATACAGTTTTTAGTATGTTTAATTATCCTACAATAGGAGAATTTTATACTTATCTTATAAACAAAAATTTATTGAAACCTACTGATTGGCACAATACGCTTTATCTATCAGTTAACCCGACATATTACTGTAGCAAAGCTTTACCCACCGAACTTAAAACATTAGCGTCAACTAATGCAGAAAAGTTTTGTAACACAACCGGAACTTTATACACATCACTTTCAAGACAAATTCGCAATGGTATTTTATTTGCAAACGAGTCTGATGATTGGGAAAAAGAAAAAGATACGTTTTTTATGCACACTTTGAGCATTGATAAAATTAGGGGAGAAAATTTATTTAAAGTTTTTCCTGAATTAGATAGATTAAACGTGTTATGATAGATCCTGTCGCAATTAAATCTTTAATAGAGGATAGTAAACATTTTTGTGTTTTACCATGGGTACATTTTCATTCATGGCCTGACGGCAAGGTAATGCCATGCTGTGTTGCTGATAGTAGTAAACCAGTGTCATCTCTTAAAAAAGATGAATCTATTATTCAAATGATTAATAGTGATGAATACAAACAGCTACGAGTTTCTATGTTAAATGATGAGCCTAGTGAAGAATGTAAACGTTGTTATGATTTGGAAATAATGGGTACATGGACTATGAGAAAAAGTCATAACACAAGACGAGGGTTAGACTATGTTGACTACATTGTAAACAACACTAGGGAAGACGGAGAACTGGCAAATTTTCAAATGAAATACATGGATCTACGATTTAGTAATATGTGTAATATGAAGTGTAGGAGTTGTGGTCCATCTTGTTCTAGTTTAGCGGCTCAAGAATTTATAAATAATAACGGTTTGGACACATATGAACTATATTTTAATACTTCTAAAGCAGTTATAAATGTGGCTGAAGAAATAGGTTTTGTACAAAAATTAAAACCATACCTCAAAGATACTCTAGAGGTTTATTTTGCCGGCGGGGAAATTATTATTACCCCCGAACATTATGAATGTTTGGATTATTGGATTGAAAACAATATGAATGAAGAAATTGAATTATCCTATACTACCAATTTAAGTACACTTAAAGGATACAAAGATAAAAATTTAATTGAATATTGGAAAAAATTTCCTAAATTACAGATTTATGCTAGTATAGATGCAGAGGGAGATGTTGCTGAAATTATTAGAAAAGGCACAGATTGGAAAAAAATTATTGAAAATATAAAAATAATTAAAGAACAGGTTCCGCATGCCCAATTTGAATTTACTCCTACTATAAGTATTTGGAATATATTTAATTTTCATATTCTTTTTGACTTTCTAGTCAATGAAAAATTAATAGACTACAAAACAGCTAATCCTAGATTTAATTTAGCAACTAATCCCTGGTATGCAAATATTATGATTTTACCATCACATATAAAACATAGACTAGTTAAATTGTATGAGGGATATGTTGACAAATATCATAATGTTAACCCTAATCTTACAAATGGTTTTCTTACTATCATACATAATTTAAAAACAGGGTCTGAAAATAAAGAAGGTATTTTAGAATTTAAAAAAAATAATGATCAATATGATGCTTATAGAAAAGAAAAATTAGAAGATATTATTCCAGAACTTAAAGAGGTATATGAATGGGCAGAAAATTAATTGCAATAGAAGCTGTAGAACCCTATCTAGCAGTTACATGGCAAGTAAGTAATTATTGTAACTTTAAATGTAGTTATTGTAATCCCGGCAATTATATCGGTGATAGTACAAATGATTCAAATCTTGACGGTTATATTTTAAGTTTAGATAATATTATTCAAAAATATGAATCCGTAGGGTATAAACATTTTAAATTCTTTTTTAGTGGCGGAGAGCCAACAGCATGGCAGAACCTTATACCTATTTCTGAATGGCTACGTAACAGATTACCCAATTGTACTCTAGCAATTAATACTAATTTAAGTAGACCTTTAGCTTGGTGGAACAAACATTATCATCTATTTGATGATATTGTAGCAAGTTTCCATGTAGAATTTTCAGAAAAAAAACGATATGAAGAAAATAGTTTATTTTTATGTGATAAGGTTAACTATTTGGCAACTAAAATGCTACTACATGAAGAAAGATTTTGGGAAGTAGTAGAGTATGGAGAACACTTAAAAACAGTTATGCCAAACTATGTACTTGAATGGACTCCGTTATTTGATGAGATGAGTATTAATGCAGGTCCATGGCAATATAAGGACACCAAAAAAACAGAATTTATTAAAGAACACACCACTGATGTAAAATTTACTGTGCCTAAACCATATATTATAAGCAATGCAGTAAGTTTTAGTAAGTATGATGATGGGTTCTCAACACACACAAACAGTAATGATATTATTGTTCAACGAGAAAACTTTTTTCAAGGATGGAAATGTAACGTAGGTGATTCTATTTTTATTAATCCAATAGGCAACGTAAGTTTAGCAAGTTGCGGACAAGGTGATAATGTTGGACATATTTTACATGATATTAGCAAAATAGGTCCAAAACAAATCATGTGTAATAAAGAACATTGTCATTGCGGCACTGATATAATAATACCTAAATTCAAATAATCATGGCAATTATAAATTTTAATAACATCAACTTTATAGATATTAACGGAAATGTAACTAAAAGACCTTGTCCTATCAGATGGCTTGATAGATATGAAGATAGACAATATTGGATAGTAGAGTTTTTTAATAATAAATCAATTTACAACCTAGAATTAGCTATTTCAGAAACTATAATTGAAACTATTCGTGATTCAAATTTAACTTTACTGTTGAGTAATACGCATGAAGGTTATCATAATTCAGTTGATGCAATCTATGAAAAAGTAATCATTGGATGGAAAATACCAGAAAACAAAGTTATTATAGCTAGTGAAAGTGCAGACATTAATGTTGCTGTAAATAAAAGTGCTCTTAAGTATGGGCTTAAACCGATTGAAAGCTGGTGGACACATATCTTTGAGCATAATGCGGTAGTTCAAATAAACTATGATAAAAAACATATACAATTTTTAGAATCATCAGACGATACTTTAATATCAAAACAATACGACAAAAAATTTCTGTGTTTTAATAGATATTGGAGACCGCATCGTCCAATATTAATAGCATTACTTAAAATAAAAAATATTTTAGATAAAGGTCATATAAGTTTAAAACCTATTGAAGGACATACTGGATGGGATAGGTCATGGTATGAGATGATAGATAGCCAACCGTTACGGGAAAATAATGAATTAGTTGAATTACTTAATAAACATAAAGAAGAAATTGTAAAAATTCCGCCCATGTCTCTTGACCATGATCATGAACCCATAAGTCCTCAACTATATGAAATAATTGGAAATAATAATATTAGAAAGTTATATACTGATACGTATTTTAGTGTGGTTACAGAAACCACATATGTAACTACAGGATGGTGTGATCTTTCTAAAAGCAGAATTTTAAGTGAAAAAACATTTAAGGCTATTGGAAACAAACACCCATTCATATTAGTAACAGTTCCTAATGTATTACAACTATTACAAAATTTAGGTTACCGAACTTTCAGTGAAATAATAGATGAATCTTATAATTTTGAAACCGATGACAGTAAACGTCTTTTAATGATAGCAGATGAAATTTACAGGTTATCTACTCTGGAAGGTGACCAGTTAGAAAACTTTTTAATTAAAGCAAGAGAAATATGTGACCATAATTATAACTTATTGATGAGTAAACTTGATAGTTATAATTTTGTGACAAAACTCACTTAACCGTATTTTTTAGTTTCTCTGACAGGGTCATTAAGTATCTCAGCCATCCTATTTTTTAATATATAACGTTCATTTAATATATTGCGAACATATATGGCTCTACGTCCAATTTCTTCTAAACTATACTTATGTTCTACTGTATACTTTTTGAAATCATCTTCTAATTCCCAAACTCTAGCATGAACCTCATATAATCTATCTAAATCTTCACTAATTAAATCAAGGTTTAAATCTTTTAATTGGTCAGTATAAAAATCTAATTCTTCTTTGTTATCACCTAACTTTGCAAATTTAAGTTTGGCAATACAATATCTATCTACTAATTCAATAACTGGAAATTTATACATTTTTTATTTCAATCTTTGGAAAATATTTTAAAAATAAATCATGCGGCTCATTACGCACAACTTTAATACGATTACTAATCTCTGTAAAGAAATTCCATGCCAATGGCATAAACAATATCTTATCTTTTTTACTATACTCTTTTAATATGTCAATTGATTTAATTGGACTATTAGTTCCGGGAGCATATAAATTTTGTTTCAATGGACTGTCATCAATAATCAAATCTAATGATACATTGATATAATTAAGTAATGTATTACCCTTAGCGGCTGCTCCGTAGCCTACAACTATATAACCATCTGACGTATATTCTTCAATTGTAGATTTTAACATGGACATATTGTCTTGTACAATAAGTACCCAATCATTATATGTCTGTATGTTAGTGAGTTTTGATTCCATTTTAATTAGATTTTGAATATTATAGGGTCTACCCTTATGACTTAATACAAACACATAACTATTTCCATGAATTGGAGTTTTGATTACATCAATTAGATGCAATCCTGCACGTTTTGCTAATTCATTCATACTGTTAATATTAAAGAAATTTATATGCTCATGGTATATTGTATCAAACTCATTATTCAACACCATATCTGCCTGGCTAGTTTGAATGTAAACCAATGTATGTTCACTCATCAGTTTTTTAATTGTTTCTAAAAATTCTAATGGATTGGGATTATGTGCGAACACATTTTGTGCTGTAATAGCATCAAAGTTATAATGAATTTTTTCTACAATAGCTGGGCCAAAGTAATCACAAATAACATCATGTTTTGCTGAACTTGTAGAGTGAATATTTTCAGCCGGATCGATCCCAAACGTGTTTAAACTATAGGGTTTAAAAAAGTCTAATTGTGTCCCGTCATTGCATCCAATGTCCAAAACATTTCCTGTCTGCCGGTCCATTGTTTCAACTACATATCCGGAAAACCATTCACTATAATCCTTTAATGTTTTACTAGTACCAGCAACATACAAATAATTTGAATAAATTATTTTAGGATCAACTATATGTGTTAATTGCAAATGATAACAATTACTACATAAATTAACTCCTAACGGATATGTATCTTGATGTATTGGTTCAGGTTTTAAGTTATTAGCCAGTGGTTGATTTCCTAAATCAAGTGATGTAATTAAATGATCATTTCCGCATGCCAAACATATTTTATTTTCTGTCACGTTATTCATATTTTATAAATTTATTTCTATTTGAAAATTCTGTTTTTTCAAATTTATTACTTATTTCGTCAACAATGGTGTTTATTGATTCTTTAAATTCAAAGTTATATATAGATTTAAATTTATCAGTATTCATTATAAAATCATATGATCCTGATATATTAATAGTTTCTTGTATCTTTGCATTTAATAAATTACCAACATAGACACTTATATTTTCCACAGTGTCTGAAAAGCTAGATAAATTATATACTCCTGCAATAGGGTTGTCAATAATTTCTTTAACTGCACGTGATATATCTTTTATACCTAATATTGGACGAGTAATAGTTTTATTATTGATTATAATTTCTCCGTCATATAGTGCTTTTTTGGTCATTGAATTAATCATTAATTCTTCACGGGTATGCGGGCTCCATCCATTTACTGTACCAAATCGTAGCCCTATAATTGTATAACCAGCCCGTACAAATTTTTCTGCATGAACATCTAGTGAATATTTGGTTAAATCATAATTATTAATGGGCTTGAATTTAAGTGAAACATCCTCCAACGAGACGGTATTAGATGACCCATATACACTACCACTACTAGCATATATTAATGTTTGTGATTTGTCTAATTTGTTTACCAAATCAATAAAGTTATTGACATTATTACTCCAACTAGCAAGTACAGGACCATCGCACATTTTGACAGAACTATGTCCTGCTAATAATACGATTGCATTATATTGTGATAATTCCTGCTTTGTTAGTTGATTGTAATCTCTAACTTCTATATGGGAATCGGGATTACCAAACCAGCATATATCTACACCATGTATATTATAAACGGTATGTAGGTCGTATATTAAGCGTGAACCAATATAACCATTTCCACCTATAATTAATACTTTTTTTGTCATTGATTATTTATTGTTAAAAATGTTAGGTGCACAAAACATTTTAATAAGTATACTAATGTTTAGAGATGTATTTTATTATGGTTCCAAACCCAACGCTCACCCAAGAGAAAAACGGGCAATTGATTTAGCTGATGCTAGACAACAATGTACCACTGAACATTTTTGGATAATCAATGAATATTGTGATTATACTAATTTTGATTGGGATTGGGACTTTGATTTCTTACCCGACGAAGAGGTATGGACAGGTGAACATAACAATGTATGGCCAAGTAAATATCAAAAAGATAGTGGCACTTGGTTATGCTCAGAACAAGATAGTGAAATAATTATATACCGTGCTGATGTTGAACCTATACCTAGAATAAATGAACAGAACTATTGGAGAATAAACTGTTCAATAGATAAATCTAGTTTTGATTTTAATTGGCATCCTGATCCAACTAGTCCGCCCTATGTATATGTATTTGGTAATACTCAATATCTAGCCGAAATTATGCCAACGGTTGAATATCATGTACCGGGTGCAACTGAATATAAATTTATTGACGATGAGTCAATGAGAGCAAAACTATTACCCAACAGTACACGATTTGAACATTTAGAAAATTGTGACGGGATAGATTATTCGTGGCACCCTGATCCATGGAGTCCCCCGTACATTTATGCTTGGGGCAATCAATGGAATAAACCTGAAGATAAAATCTCTATCCAATATGTTGTTGAAGGTGCAACTGAATACAAATACATGGAAGAACGTGCTACACGCAAACCATGCATGGATAACTGGGAAATACCACCGTATGTCATAAAAAATAGTTTTGATTTTAGTTGGGAACCTAACCCACATGACCCGCCCTACGTATATCAATTTGGTACTATACATCAAAAGACGGGTGGACCTCGCTATATAGTACCCGGAGCAACAGAATTAAAATACATTGATACTGTTAAAGCAGAAGTAGTAGCATGGAGATTTACTAATTGGTTGATTCCACGTAATGTAGACCAAGCATCATTTGATTGGAGCTGGCATCCCGATGATACTGACCCTGCATACATTTATCAATTTCCTAGTACATGGAGTAAAACAGGCGGACCTAAATTTACAGTAGAAGGTGCTACTGAAACAAAATACATAGATTCAATAATAGCAAAAGTGAAACAAGACATGACTCATTGGTCTATACCTGCAGGGTTAGATACTAGTGAGTTTGATTTTAGTTGGCACCCTGATATCGAAGACAAACCCTATGTATATCAATTTGGAACACAATGGCAAAAAACAAATGGGCCTGTTTTCACAGCACCATTATGTAACGAAACGACCCCTATCAAATACATAGATATACTTAAAGCAAAACATTTGCCTAATAAAACAAATTGGATTATACCCTCAGGATTTGATGAAAATAAATTTGATTTTAGCTGGCATCCAGACAGTACTAGTCCACCCTATATCTATCAATTTGGTACACTATTAGATGATGTACACTTAGAAGACGGTCCTAAATACGTTACACCCAATAATGATGGCACGGTTGTACTATTGGAAAACACATTATTATCAGATGAGGTAGTGCAATACCCGCAATATTATATTGACACTACACTAGAAGTATTGATAGAACAACATACAAATGAAATCTTCTGGGCGTTACGTAAGAATATTAACTATACTAAATTTGACTTCACTTGGCAACCAACTAAGGACCAAGCATTCAATATCAATACGTTTGGCTCTCCTGACAGCGAACTAACACAAACATATCTTGTTAATGGTAAGATGTGGCAAAAGGGCTATAAAGATATTAGTTTTATTGAGAATACAAAACTAGATGAAGAATACCTATCTAAGTTATTCAAACAAGTTGATGCTTTCTTTGTAGATAAAGGTAATAAAGAATCTGCTATTAGATTTGAACAATTAAAAACTCAATTCCCTACATTGCAAAAGACACGTTATCTAAACAGTTGGGTAGACACAATCAATCGCTGTATCAACAAATCTACTACTGAACTATGCTGGATACTGAATAGCGAATTAGATTATACTAATTTTGATTTTAACTATTACCCTAATCCATGGCAGATGACAATGGTTCATGTGTTTGGAACTCAATGGAGTCATTGGGGTAGCACGTTTATGGTCAATAAAGAAACGTTTGCTGAAGATACCAAATATGTTAAAATTATTGAACATCTAAGCAACTTAAACTTTGTAAAAACAAAACGTGCTATTGCTAGCAATTGCTTATACGATGTTTATTTGATTGATTATAGTAATGAGGCAGTTAATGATATTGTGTCATTGATTGAAAGTAAAACCAAACGTGAAAACGTTTATACAATAAAATATGAAAACAATTACTTAACCACATTGAAGAACATGCTTTATGAGTTGGGTATCAAAAAAGATCATTACATTTGGGTATGTAGTTCTATTTGTGATTACACAAACTTTGATTTTACTTATATATGTGATCCATTCTCATTAGAGCAATTGCATGTATTCCCTAGTGATAAACAAAAGTTTGGGGACACATTCTTTATTAATGTAAACAAGTTACGTGTTCTTGTAGAGGATTTGGATAAGTTAGAAAACATAGAAAAGATTAACTTTAATCAGCATCAAAAAGTAAAACGTTTACCTGCCCCTAGCTTTGTTACTGACGCTGATACACATTTGAATTTCAAAAAACATAGTTATAACTTCCCGTACGCAGTGTTTACTACCAGTGATAATTTAATTGCACCGAACGTCAACGATGAACCAATCAGTATGTGGTCTAGTGAATCTAAGAATATATTGATTACGAATATGGGAGGCACACGTATTGTTGTACCCAAAGAAGCTAACGATTATGTTGAGAAAGAATTGTATGATTATCCATACATTGCTAAATCAACTAAGATAGGACAGTCAAAGCCACTGGATATAGTCTTCCTAAGCAACGGTGAAGCCATAGCTGACGAAAACTACGAACATTTACTGAAAGTCACCGATAATCTGCCCAATCGTGTTGTCAGAGTTGACGGGGTAAATGGTCGTGTAGCAGCCTATCATGCAGCCGCAATGGCAAGTAGTACTCCTTGGATGTTTACTGTATTTGCTAAATTAAAAGTCAATAGTAAGTTTGATTTTTCATGGCAACCTGATAGATTACAGATACCTAAACATTATATCTTTTATGCTAGTAACCCTGTTAATGGTTTAGTGTATGGTCACCAAGCTATGATTGCCTATAACAAGCAGATTACGTTAAACAATATGGGTAAAGGCTTAGACTTCACCTTAGATAATGAACATGAAGTGGTAGAGATTAATTCAGGTGTAGCAAGATATAACACAGATGAGTTTAGTACATGGCGTACTAGTTTTCGTGAAGCTATTAAGTTACGATTAGAAGATAGTACTATAAGCAGACATAGATTAAAGATATGGTCAACGGTGGGTATGGGAGACTATGCCCAATATAGTATTCAAGGCGCTCAACATGCTGTAGAATACTATGAATCAGTCAATGGTGAGTTAGACAAATTACGTTTAAGTTATGATTGGCCTTGGTTACAAGAGTATTTTAACAATAAATATAAATGATATGAAATTACAAGATTTTAAAATTAAAACAATTACGGGTGAGGATTTAGACCTAGCTAAGTTAAACGGCAAAGTTTTACTGTTAGTAAATGTTGCTAGTAAATGCGGTCTTACTCCTCAATATAAATTATTAGAAATGTTATACCGTAAGAATAAAGAGTTGGGTTTAGAAATAATAGGATTCCCGTGCAATCAATTTGGTGCACAAGAACCGGGTTCACCTGAAGAAATTGTAGAATTCTGCCAAAACAGTTTTGGGGTAACATTTACTTTAACTGAAAAGATAGATGTTAAGGGGGATAATCAACATCCTATATTTAAATGGTTAGTTGAGAACAATCCTAATGTAAATGATGTTGATGCATGTATGAGTTGGAACTTTACAAAGTTTTTAATTGATAGAGAAGGAAAGATTGTTGCTAGATTTGCACCAAAGGGTAATCCAATGGAGTTTATGAAAGTAACCGAAGATTTGGTTAAGGCTTGACATTAGAATAGAATAAATATATAATGTAAGTTATTGCTGTATGAAGCAAAGAGAAAAGGGTTCTGGACGCGGGTGCGAATCCCGCCAGGTCCACCATAAAGGAATATAATGGAAAATTTCAGCAAGTGGATAGTAATATTTGTTATTATGCTTTTCATTTTACATGAAATGACAAGTTAGTTTCTTTATGATGGGCCTGACCTAGATTCGACAGGGCAACAAGTAAATTAGTGGACAGCTCGGCAAAGCAGAAGCCGTTAGGATTGGGGTAACCCGGTCGTAGAAGCAAAAAAAGTAAACGCAAACGACTCACAGTTCGCATTGGCAGCTTGATAAAGGCTACCTAGGGTAAGACATACCTCGTAACAGAAACTCAGAAAGGGCAACTTAGTTGTCCTTTTTCTTGCTTTTAAATCCAATAAGATGTATAATCATAACTCACAACGATTAATTCAATCGTAAACTTTAACATTTTCTTAATTAAGGAAAATTATGTCAACTAAAGAAGAACTTCTACTACAAGAATGTGTCTACCCGTATCACAAAATGTTTAAAAACATAGAAGTGATGAACCACTTGGTAAAATATGAAAAAACATTGGCTAATCTAGCACAAAAACTAGCAGAAGAAGCAATGGCACACGCTAGTAAAGGTGCATACGAGTGGACTGATGGTGACGGGGAAGATTACAATGACGGATCGGATCAAAAAACAGGTACGATGAAGCCGGTTAGGCTAAATGGTGGAGGCATGGGTGAGATTTCTGGTCTTTCTACTGAGGCAGGTCATGCCAAGAATGGGGCAATTCGTGCAATTATTCATAATCAATATCAAGATCGTTTGGATTATTTTTATTTCCCTAAATCATTGTGGTACGGTCAATCTACTAATGCACCTAACGGAAAATTAAGGTTGCGATTTAGTTATAGTGGTATCAAAGATGAATACGTTTGGTGGGCAGAACAATACAGAGTTAGTTCTTTTGAGGCTCTAAGTAAAATTTGCAAGTAATAGTTACTCACTAAGTAAAAAGGCTCTTCGGAGCCTTTCCTATTTAATAAAGCTTGATATTTCTCAACTAAAAAGCAAATAAATACTATCTCTAGAGGATGATAATAAAAATGAAAAAGATTCTCGCTATAGTTGCCATGCTGGGTATGGCATTAGCTACACAAGCACAAACTACTACCACATCAGGTACAACCGCCGGTACAACCACTGGTACTGCTACACTAATTAATCAAGGAACCTATGATTCCAAGACATTAGTAGACACCAACAGCACTAGTAACAGTACAAGTACAGTTACATCAAATAGCAATACTACTAGTAATAGCAATAGTACTAGCACTGCCGCGGTAAACAGTACCAGTGCAAATACTAACACCAATAACAGTACCAGCGTAAACACTAACAACAACATCAATAGTGGTACAAGTACTGTCAATAATAACAATGTCAATTCAGGGTCAATGACTTATACCAATAATAACATTAACTCTGGAACAATGACTTATAACAACAACAATGTTAGCACTAGCACAAGTAATAATACCAATATTAACAAAAACGAAAATACTGGTACAATGACATATAATAACAATAATGTCAGTGCAAGTACCGCTACTAACAACAATAACAATGTTAGTACAAGTACTGCGACTAACAACAATGTTAACACAGGTGATATGACAAATCGTAATATCAACACCTCAACTAGTGCTAGTACTTCCACTAATAACAATGTTAATCAAAACAATTCAGTTAATACCAATATTCAACAAGGTGAGTTAACCAACAAGAATATCAATCAAACTGAGATTATTCAACGTGTGATTCAACCCCCACCAACTGCTGTAGCTCCTGCTATGTTATCAGGTGGTAACGCTGACTTATGTTCAACAGGTAGTTCTGGTAGTGTACAGACACAAGTATTTGGTGTAAGTTCAGGTGGTACAGTACGTGATATGAATTGTGAACGATTAAAGTTATCTAAAACATTGTATGATATGGGAATGAAGGTAGCCGCAGTTGCTACTATGTGTCAAGACCGTCGTGTGTTTGATGCTATGTTAGCCGCAGGAACACCTTGCCCATACGAAGGTAAGATTGGTGAACAGGCTAAAGCAAGTTGGGATGCAAATCCAGATAGGATTCCAAAGTTGGATGAGGTAAAAATAGATGACACTTATAAGAAAGTTGGCATTGGCGCTATCCTTGGCGTTGTTGTCCGCAAGTTATTCTAATAG
>Ga0209500_10001601_pt1 | contig 16804 bp, 23 predicted proteins | sample S_140212_EF_Meta_FD_187323 | JGI IMG/M metagenome (GOLD analysis project Ga0209500, IMG submission 187323) | Freshwater microbial communities from Lake Simoncouche, Canada to study carbon cycling - S_140212_EF_MetaG (SPAdes) (version 2) | ecosystem: Environmental > Aquatic > Freshwater > Lake ... | reverse complement strand
TCTTGGACACCATCGGACACTTCTCCAACATCTCCCCAAACATATACTAGTGCAGGGTCAGTAAGCCCAACAAAAAATGTATCAGTTCAAACCACTGTAAATGCAAGCCTTACTGCATATGGAACTGCTGGAACTGGTGGATCATTTTCTGCTGGATGGAATACATCAGCATACGCAAACCGCTATAACATTACTTACTCTATTAATGGAGGCGCTACACAAAGCACAACTTCAACTGGCAATTCTATATCTTTAGGCTCTGGAAATTCAGGGGATTCAATCAGTGTAACAATTACCCCATATAACACTGCTAGTGGCTATTCTGGAACAGCATTTACTGGATCAGCAACAATACCATCACAAACCACTCCTACTGTAACATACCAATTTAGCAATGTAGACATTATTCCAGTAGGCTCAGTTATTCCATATACAACAGGAAGTAATCCAACTATAACAAACTCTGGAGGAACTTTAAGTGTAAATGCTGGATCTTGGGGAAATTCACCAACAGGCTATAAATATGTTTGGCAAAGAGTAGATATTGTTAATCAGCCGACAGTAACTCACACAACATCTTCATCAAGTGATTCTTTTACTCCAGGAGGAGTTACCGCAAATACAACATGGGCTGTAACAATAACAGCATCTAATTCCTATGGTTTTTCTACTACGTCATATACCCCTTCTTATGAATTTTATGTAGATGTGTCTCTTCCTATGGGCGGTTCTGTTTCCTTAACTGGAAGTGGTGGTTCAGGGACTTCACTGACAGCAACCACGTCTGGATGGTCTGGATCACCTACAACATATAGTGTTGCTATTTATGCGGGAACTACAATGGGAAATTATAATGTACTAAAAGCAATAAATAGCCCAACAAGTTCTAATACAGTTTCTTACACTATAACAACAGGTGACGCATCTCCACCCCCATATATTTTTATTGCATATGCAACTGCCACAAACATTTATGGAACATCTCAACAGGTGTCTTCTAATACTGTTACTTCTTTTGTTACTCCCGTTTATTATGCTCCACCTGCATATTACGCTCCTCCAGTTTACTACGCTCCTCCAGTTTACTACGCTCCTCCAGTTTATTACGCACCACCAGTATATTATGCACCACCTGTTTACTATGCACCACCAGCATATTATGCACCTTCAGGAATACCAGGAAAACTCTGTACAACGTTTAACTCAGAGCGCACTGGCTGTACTATAGGCGCAGATTGTGCTAGTGCATTCTCAGGTGCTGCTTGCATTCAGTAAGCGTTTATGGTAAAATTATATTAATGGGGGTATCATGTTAACTGATCAAATTTTGTCAGGCCAAATTAAAGCATTACATCAAGAAAGATCACATCTTCCACAAGAAGAGCGTGGAGATGGAGCAGCATTATCTTGGGTAATTGGTGAAGATGTTTTATACGCTATTGCCCTAAATAGAGAAACAGCATTAATGTTTTTAGATCATGATGAGGTTATTGATATATCTTCAGATTACCCAGACCACGATGGACTTACTATTCGCTTTAACAAGAATAATGAATTAATTAATGATTTACAAACAACGGAATATTTTGGAAGCATTCTTTTAAGTAATCCAAAAATTATTAATCTTCTTAGTCATAAAAGAGGGCATATGGTTACAATCCCAGCAAAGTTTATTGACAATGACTTTTTAACCCTTGACGAATCATTAAATAGTTTACCTGATGTTTGGGATCCATTTGCCTCTCATGTTAATGGTGAATGCGTAACAGATTTGTGTCAATGTAAAAAATGACAAAAAATAGGTGGGAAGAATATAAAGAAAAAAATGGTGTAACTGTTTTTGATATGTTTAAAGATGATATAGAAAAAGCATCAGAGGAAGTAAAAAATGCTAGATATGAAACATGTTTATCTTGTCCAGAACTCATACATCTTACAAAACAATGCAAGCAGTGTGGATGTTTTATGGTCCTTAAAACAACTCTTGAGTCTGCAAAATGCCCTATTGGAAAATGGTAATAAATGAAACAAGAATCAATCTTTATTGGCATAGCGGCATATAATGAAGAAGATATTATTGATACAGTAGAAACCGCTTTTGATAAAGCAGAAAACCCTGATAACATTTATATTGGTGTTGTTTTACACTATCCAAATAAAAACTTTCCAGATCTAAGAAAATACAAAAATATAAACTTTGTTAATGTAAGTGAAAAGGTTGGACTTGGAGTTGGCATGAGCAGAATGCTAGCATCAACATTCTATAAAGATGAAGAATATTATTTACAAATTGATGCACACACCGTATTTAAAAAAAGTTGGGATAAAATACTAAAAGAAAATTACGTTAAATTAAAAACAATATATGAAAAGCCAATCATATCTTCATACGTCCCATACTACTATAGGGATAAAGACACTGGAGAGAAGATGACGATGGTTAAGGACACCAATTGGGAAGCAGATTACCCCTCTTGGACTCTTGTCTCTAAAGGCCATCCAGAGGCTTTAGGCATGGAAGATCCAGATAAGTATAAAACTTTTGCTTACGGAATTGAGGCACTAGATTCTCCTGGAGCAAAGAGCGCAAACTACAATGAATTAGGGTATGAAGAACAGTACTTAATATCTGGACATTTTTTATTTACATCTGGTTCTTTTGTTAATGATGTTAAGTATGATCCAATGCTTGCTTACCACGAAGAAAATGCAATAGCATTATTAGCATGGACAAGAGGATATAGAATTTTTAACATTAAAGATCATGTTCTTTGGACAAGAGATGTTAACTCAATGGGCAGAGATGTTCCCAACTCATGGAAAAAAACTTATCTTGAGACAGATGAGGCTGGTATTTCTTTTAGGGACAAGGTTGTATCAGGCACATTAAGAAACAAACAGATTTTAACTGGAGAAGTACTTGGAGAGTATGGATCACCAACAATAGAGTTAATTCGTGAATATGAAAAAGCATCTGGACTAGACTATAATAAGTTTTACTCAGATATGTATAAAGCAGTAGAAGAGACTGGCAATAAATATCCAGCAGGCAGAATGTTATATGATTTAGAAAGAAGTTTAAGTGAGTAATGTAATTCAGTTTTATCCTTGGGGACAAGGTGCAAAAGAGTCATCTCTTTCTCCAGCACCTGCAAAAGATAATTTGCCAGACTATTGGAAAGATATGCCAAGGTTTCACGGAGAAAACGATTATGAAAAATTTAAAGATGGTACTGCAAGCAGGTCAAATGTTTTTTTAAGCATGAAGCATTGCATGCCATATTATGATGCCATAACATGTGGGTACCACTACCTACTACACACAGACATTATTGTAACGCTAGATGAGAATAAGTTTCCTAAACTATCTTGGGATTCTCCGATGGAACCAGCAGGAGACAGAGTTCTTAAAGAGATGCCAGTTCCACATGGACACTACCAGGCGCATTTTGGTTGGCAAATGCATTGGGGTATTCAAATGCCAGAAGGTTGGTCAGCACTAATAACACACCCAATAAATAGATATGATTTGCCATTTACAACAGTATCTGGACTTGCCGACTATGATGTTTATCCTCTTCCAGGAAATGTTAGTTTTCATATCAAAGATAACTTTGAGGGATTAATCAAGGCTGGAACTCCACTTCTTTCAATCATTCCAATAAAACGTGAAGATTGGAATCATACTATTAATGATGATCAAGGGTTTTTTAATAAAAAGGTAGAACTTATTCAAGAAAAAGAGTCTGTTCCCATGTCTCATTATAAAAAAGGGTATAGACAAGGTATGCGCTTTGACTAAGCATATGCTATAATTAACAAGGAGGAACTATGACATACGAATTAACAAATGCAGAAAAAATCTCAATTATAGATCAACACCTAAAGAATTTGGAATACAGCAAGTATAACCTTCAGGTTAGCATGCTAGAATTAACATCTGGAAGCAATCCAAAGCAAGAGTCTATTGCGGATACTCAGGCACAGATTGATTCAATCGTGGCACAACAGACTGCATTAAATGCAGAAGTTGTATCTTTAACTATATAAGGGGAAAATAATGGAGAGAGCAGAATTGGTAATTACTGCCCTGCAGCAACGCATTGGGGAACTTGTTTCAAACTATGAAACACAGATTGCTGTTCTTAGAGCAGACCTAACACAACTGTCGCAAGAAAAAGAAGACAAAGAAAAAGCAATAGAAGAATACTCTGAAACAATTAAGAAGAAGTAATCAGAGACTTTAAATAGATGTTAACTTGCAAACGATGCACTGGTAGGATTTTTGTTGACAGACAATATACTTCTCAAATGCATATTGAGACCTACTGTGTGCGCTGTGGTGAAAGAAAGTTTTATCATCCCCCGCAAGAAAGTAGGGAGGGCAGATGGCTACTGCTAAACGAAAAATACAGAGCGAAGAATACAATCAGTCCACTGTAATAAAAGGAAACCAAAAAATATGGTTTTTAAATGGTGACCTTGTTAGAATGCATCATAATTCTAGATCAACAGGAATGACTTCTTTTTATAATATTACAAAAGATAGACTTGAAACTTGTTTGCGTACTGACTTTAGGCGTAACCGTGAAAGAGCATACACTATAACAGAAACTGCTATTCTTGTCAATAGACACAGAAAGTATATGCCAAGATTAATTAAAGCAGGAACTATTCCTGGACCAACAGGTTCAAGAAAAGGCGGGGAACCAGGATGGCAAGTAAGAGCATACTATTCAGAATCACAAGTAAAAGAGATACGTGCTATACTTGCAAGTATACATATTGGTCAACCAAGAAAAGACAAATTAATAACAAATAATATGACTCCTACTACGCAAGAATTGACAAGGCGTATGGGAGATGGTATTCTTACATATACGAAGACAGAAGATGGAAGATTTATTCCAACTTGGTCAGAGAGCATTTAAAATAGGAATGGGTGGGTAATGGAAAACGATTCAACAAAGGTAAACGTAACACTTGGATATACTCTTAACCTGGGAAATTTCCAGTCACTAAGACTTGACCTTGGCGTTATTGACAGCAAGCGTGATGGTGAAACAACAGAGCAGGCTTTTGATCGTGTCTATAAGTTTGTAGAAGATAAACTTACAGAGAAGATTAAGGAAGCACAAGAAGAGGCTTCCGAAGGATAATGGCTGACCGCAAAGACCGCATGGCTTTGCTCAGTAGATTCAACAAATTTTATACACAGCGCTTTGAGCGTAAGTCTAATATGAACTTAAATGTTGAACAATGGGCAGCAGATGCTCTCGTAGAATCATATGGTATTTCTCAATGCTATGATTTATTAGAATATTATTTTAGTGTTGCACAAGATCCTACATGGAATTACTTTGCTTACAATGCAGAAAAGATTCTTAATGGTAAACTAGAAGTCCAAGAAGATATTAAACAAAGAGCAGAACTAAGAAAAAAAGCAAAGGAGTGGCTGAGTGAATAATACAGAAGCAAAAGTAATCTCAGCAGTCCTAGCAGATAAACAACTGCATGTTTTGCTACAGGCAAACGTAGAAACATTACTTCGCACTCATAATGACGTATGGAATTTTATTAGACTATACGCTGAAAACAATGGAACAGTCCCACCAACATCTTTGGTTGTAGAAAAGTTTAGAGACTTTCAACCAGTACAAGGAATCGGTGCAACTAAGCATCACCTTGAAGAACTTCAGACAGAATACTTAAACGATAGTCTTAAAGATATCCTACGATCCGCAGCAGGTGAAGTTCAAAATGGACAAGGCTCAGTAGCCCTTGAAGAACTGATTACAAAGACTTCACAGTTAAAGAAGAATACTTCAGCAATTCGTGATATTGATGCAACAGATATTGACTCTGCTATTGCATATTTTGAAAATGTTAAAGAGCAACAGGCTCTAGGTCATAGAGGAATTAAAACAGGTTTGCCAGGGTTTGATAACTATCTTCCTTCTGGAATTATGCCAGGGCAGTTAGGAGTCTTTCTAGCATACCCAGGTATAGGAAAGTCATGGATGGCTCTATACTTTGCTGTACAGGCCTGGAAACAGGGTAGGACACCCCTTATCATCTCTCTTGAGATGAGTGAAACAGAAGTCCGTAACCGTGCATTTACTATTATGGGAGAAGGACTTTGGTCACACCGTAAACTTTCAAATGGTGAAGTTGAACTTGACATGATGAAGAAATGGCATGCAGACAAGATTGAAGGCCGTCCGCCTTTTCATATTATCTCTAATGACTCTGGTGGAGAAGTAACTCCTTCAGTTATCCGTGGAAAGTTAGACCAGTACAAACCAGACTTTGTTGTAGTAGATTATCTTCAGTTGATGAATCCAAATCAAAAGGCTGATAATGAAACGGTAAAGATGAAGAACCTTTCACGAGAACTTAAACTAATGGCTATTAGTGAAGAAGTCCCTATCATTGCTATATCTTCTGCTACCCCAGATGACGTTAAGGATCTTTCTACAGTTCCTACCCTTGCACAAACTGCGTGGTCAAGACAGATTGCCTACGATGCTGACTGGGTATTAGCCCTTGGCCGTGCAAGTAATAGTGACATTATTGAGTGTGCATTTAGAAAGAACCGTAATGGTTTTATGGGAGACTTCCTGGTTCAATGTGATTTTGATAAGGGCTACTACCGCTATAAGGATTTTGAAGATGGCAAGTAACGATATCTATACAGAGGATCAGATTCGTCGTGTTCTCAATGGAGCAGGAATTGATATTGAGGCAGAGTTTGGTTCTGACTTTATTATCTTTTGTCCCTATCACAACAACAACAGAACACCTGCTGCAGAAGTATCTAAAGAGTCTGGATTGTTCTTTTGTTTTGGCTGTCAAGTAACAAAGAATCTAACTGAGTTAATTATGTTTATGTCAAATAGAACATATTTTGAGGCTGCACGATATATTAAGAGCAAAGAGCAAGAGTCAAACCTTTCTTCCGTAATTGATAAAGCGCTATACGCTCCTGCAGACTTTGTTCAGTATGATGAACTGTTGATTAAAAGACTTAATAACCAAGCCACTGAATCACCAAGAGCAATGAGATATTTTGAAGGTCGCAGCATTACTAAAGATTCTGTGATAAAATTTAATCTAGGGTTTTCAGAAAAGCAAGATTCAGTAACAATACCTATGGCAACTCCTGATGGAATGTGTATTGGCTTTGTTGCTAGAACTATTGAGGGTAAAGACTTTAAAAATACCCCAGGTTTACCAAAGAGTAAGATTTTATTTAACTTGCACAGAGTTAAAACATCAACAACGGTCTATGTAGTTGAATCATCATTTGATGCTATTAGACTTGATCAAGTAGGTTTCCCAGCAGTTGCAACACTGGGGGCTAATGTTTCTGCATCGCAGATTAAACTATTAGCAAAGTACTTCAATAATGTTGTGCTTGTTGCAGACAACGATGAGGCTGGATCTATCATGAAAGATAAACTAGTTGAAAAACTAGGTCACCTTATCACAGTAATACAGTTAGATAAAAAATACAAAGACATAGGCGATATGGATGATGAGGCAATTAAAAAGTTGGAGTTCCAATTTGACAATTCAATCATCTCCATGCTAAAATAAAACATAACAAACATATAGGAGAAAATAAAATGGCTATTGTAAAGGGACTAAAAAATATCAACGCATTGGTAGACAAGCCCAAGTATGAAGGCACAGGAACAAAAGTTCGTTGGCTCAAGTTGGCTGATGGACAATCAGTAAAGATCCGTTTCATTGAAGAACTTGATGAAGACTCAGCAAACTATAATGAGGCTCGTGGTCTCGCACTCGTTGTTTCAGAACACACAAATCCAAAGGATTACAAGCGTAAGGCTGTAGACACAATGGACACAGAAGGTCGTGACTGGGCAGAAGAGATGCACCGCAAGGACATGAAGGCAGGCTGGAGAGCACGTCTTCGCTTCTATTGTAACGTACTTGTAGATGATGGCATTGAAGCACCATACGTGGCTATTTGGTCAATGGGTGTTAGCAAGCAATCTGCATTTAACACTATTCGTGAATACGCACTGGAGACAGGCAGTATTTCAAATCTTACTTGGAAGGTGAAGCGTAATGGTCAGGGAACTGAAACATCATACACACTTATTCCAGGTGGTCCAGATAAGGAACCATTTGCGTGGGCAGAAATAGAACCTTTTCCACTAGAGAAGGCGCTCAACAAGATTCCTTATGCTGATCAAGAAGCCTTTTATCTAGGCTTTGATACACCAGGTACTGCTTCCACAAACATGGACTGGTAATACTCTAGGTGAATTACGTAGGTTTGCATGTCCATACACACTACTCCTTGATGGATGGTGTTGCTACTCCAGAAGAATACATTGACCGTGCAGTTGAGTTAGGAATGACAGCAATTGCCATTACTGACCACGGAACTTTATCTGGGCATAGGGAACTGCACCGTATTGCAAAAGCAAAGGGCATCAAACCAATTCTTGGCATAGAAGGCTATTTGGCATTAGATAGACATGATAAAAGGGATAAGTCCGAAAGGGTAGGTCCACTTGATGTTAACTACTTCCATATAGTCCTTCTTGCTAAGAACCAACAAGGTTTAGAAAACCTTAACAAATTAAATGAAATTGCATGGACAGATGGTTTTTATCGCAAGCCACGTATTGACTTTGAAGCATTAGATCAATATGGAGATGGAATTATTGCGTTGTCTGCTTGTCAAGGTGGATTGATTGCAAAGGCTATTGAGCATGAAGAGTATGCTTTTGCAAAAGAAAAAGTTCAGTGGTTTAAGAACCGTTTTAAAGATGACTTCTACATTGAACTAATGCCGCATAATCCAAAGAATATTAATGATGAACTTGTTGCGTTAGCAAAAGCATTTGACGTTAAGGTTGTTGTAACGCCTGACTGTCACCACGCTGACACAAGTCAAAAAGAAATTCAGGAGATGATGCTCCTGCTAAATACCCACGGTAAAGTATTAAAAGAATCAACATTTGATAAGTCAAAGAAGATTGATAACATGATGGAACGCCTAGATTACCTATATGGCGAAGACCGTCAAATGTCATTTAGAACCTTTGACATTCATCTTCTCTCATACGAAGAGATGAAGGTTGCTATGGCAGAACAGGACCACACAGATGAAGAAATGTTTACAAGTTCTTTAGAGATTGCAGACAAGATTGAAGAGTATGATATTAAGTCTGGACTTGATTTGCTTCCCGTTCAATATAAAAATCCAGACAAAGAACTAAAAGATCTTGCCCTTCAAGGTTTGAAAGACCGCAAGGTAGATTCTCAAGAGTACCTTGATCGTCTTGATGAAGAACTCACAATTATTAAAGATAAAAAGTTTGGTCCTTATTTCCTAGTTGTTCGCAATATGCTTAACTGGGCAAAGAAAGAAGAAATCATGGTAGGTCCAGGTCGTGGATCTGCAGCAGGATCACTTCTTTGTTATGCTCTTGGTATTACTGACATTGATCCGATTAAGCATGGACTTTTGTTCTTCCGTTTTATTAACCCAGAACGTAATGACTTTCCAGATATTGACTCTGACATCCAAGACAACCGTCGTGATGAAGTAAAAGATTATCTAGTTAGACAGTATCGCCATGTTGCTTCTATTGCAACATTCATGCAGTTTAAAGATAAGAATATTGTTAAGGATGTATCTCGTGTTTTAAATATTCCGCTTGCAGATGCAAACAAAGTAAACAAGCAAATTGATACTTGGGATGAATATTGCACCTCAAAGTCAGCAGCATGGTTTAGAGAGAAATATCCAGAGGTTGAGGTTTACGGAGAAAAATTACGTGGACGTATTAAGGGCACAGGTATTCACGCTGCTGGAGTTGTAACATCTAAGGATCCAATATTTAGATATGCCCCAATGGAAACAAGATCAGTTGCTGGACAAGATGAGCGTATTCCTGTTGTTGCTGTAGATATGGGAGAGGCCGAAAACATTGGTTTGATTAAGATTGATGCGTTAGGTCTAAAAACTTTGACGGTACTTAAAGACTGTATTGATATTATTAAAGAACGTGAAGGAACAAAGATTGATCCATTAAAGATTAATATGGATGATGCTAATGTTTACACAATGCTTTCAGATGGGTATACAAAGGGTGTGTTTCAGTGTGAAGCAGCACCATACACAAACCTTCTTATTAAGATGCGTGTAAAGAATCTTGAAGAACTTGCTGCATCAAACGCTCTTGTTCGTCCTGGGGCAATGAACACAATTGGAAAAGATTACATTGCTATTAAGCATGGTCGTCAAAATCCAGATTACAAGCACCAAATTCTTAAATCATTTACGGAGGAAACCTATGGCTGTATTCTTTACCAGGAACAAGTTATGCAAGCATGCGTACACCTTGGCGGTATGTCCATGTCGGAAGCAGATAAAGTTAGAAAGATCATTGGAAAGAAAAAAGATGCCAAAGAGTTTGATGAGTTTAAGGATAGATTTGTTGCTGGAGCATCTGCGTACATTTCGCCAAACAAAGCCTTAGACTTATGGCATGACTTTGAGGCTCACGCAGGGTACTCATTCAATAAGTCCCATGCAGTAGCATATTCAACACTCTCATACTGGACAGCATGGTTAAAGTACCACTATCCCCTAGAGTTTATGTATTCACTATTAAAAAATGAGAAGGATAAAGATGCACGTACTGAGTACCTTATTGAAGCAAAAAGAATGGGAATTAACGTTAAGTTACCTCACATTAACGAGTCAGATATTGATTTTAAGATTGAAGGTAAAGGTATACGCTTTGGTTTATCAGGTATTAAATTTATCTCAGATAAAATTGCTGAGCGATACATGGCTGCCAGACCTTTTAAGTCATACGCTGAACTTGAGGAGTTTACTTTTACTAAAGGAAACGGAGTTAACTCTCGTGCTCTTCAAGCATTACGAATCATTGGTGCAGCAACATTTGAAGACAGCCCACGTAATGATCAAGAGATTAAAGAAAACCTCTACGAGTATTTAAACCTTCCTGAGTTTAATATGCAAGTACCTCAACACTACTATGCATATATTCAAGAATCAGAAGACTATGAAGAGACTGGATCATTTGTTATGCTTGGAATGATTAAGTCAGTTAAGCGTGGTAAGGGTTGGTCAAGAGTTGAATTTCTTGATAAGACTGGTAGTGTCGGAATCTTTGATGATGAGAACACAACAATTGAAACTGGTAAAACTTATTTGATTCTTGTTAGCGATAACAGAATTGTAAATGCAATTCCTGCAGATAGCATTAAAGAATCAAAAGATGCTTTAGTAAAGTTTTTAAATTATAAGCAGTTGCCATATAAGGGTGAAGAGCAGTTTGTAGTTTCCTTTAAGCCAAGAATGACAAAGGCTGGAAAGAAGATGGCAAACCTTGTAGTAGCAGATGCTGGCAGAGAACTTCACTCAGTGCTTGTGTTTCCTACAGCATTTTCCAAGGCTTACATGACTATTGAAGAAGGAAATGTCTATAAGGTTTCTTTGGGTAAGACTAAAGATGGAACAGTTATATTGGAGGATGTAGTAAATGTTTGATCAGTTAGCAATTGATTTGCACAAGGTAGCAGTTGAAAAAGGTTTTTGGCCAGAAGATGTTGATGACATTTTTGTTGCCAAGCAACTGATGATGATTGTATCTGAGGTTGTTGAAGTAATGGAAGCAGTACGTAAAGATAAAGGTGAAGAAGAAATTGCTAAAGAGTTTGCAGATATTATTATTCGTACACTAGATCTTTATGCAGGAATGGTTGAGGCAGGGTATACTAGAGAGTCACTTGATTATATTCTGAACAAGAAGTCAGACTTTAACAAGACTAGACCAGAAAAACACGGGGTACGATTTTAATGTCAGTAACAATGGAAGAAGTATTAGCACAGTTAGATCCACGTATTCGTAAGCGTCTTGGAGATGCTACAGACCAAAAGGTTGATTATGCAGCCACCCCTAGTTTTGGCATTAACAAAGCCCTAAAGGGTGGTTTGCCCTATGGTCGTCAGGTACTTATCTGGGGTTCCAAATCCTCTGCAAAGTCCTCTCTATGCCTTCAGATGATAGGTATAGCACAGAAGGAAGGAAAGGTCTGTGCATGGATTGATGCAGAAATGTCATATGATTCAGAGTGGGCCAAGAAACTTGGGGTAGACTCAACAAAACTTATTTACTCACAAGCAAGAACCATTAATGAGATGGTAGACGTAGGCACAAACTTAATGAATGCTGGCGTTGATATAATTGTTATAGATAGTATTACATCTCTACTACCTGCTATTTATTTTGAAAAGGATACGGATGAACTCAAACAACTTGAAAACACCAAACAAATCGGTGCTGAGTCTAGAGACTTTAGTAATGCGTGGAAAATGCTTAATTATGCAAACAATAAAGTTAAGCCAACTCTGCTTGTTCTTATTTCTCAGTCTCGTAACAATATCAGTGCTATGTATACTAGCCAGCAGCCTTCTGGTGGTCAGGCTACTAAGTTCTATTCCTCAACTGTTATTAAACTTTTTTCTTCCGAATCTGACAATCAAGCGATTAAAGGCAAGATTCAAGTAGGAGATAAACTAATTGAAGAAAAAATTGGTCGCAAGGTTAAGTGGGAACTACAATTCTCTAAAACATCTGCTGGTTTCCAAAGTGGTGAATATGACTTTTATTTTAGAGGTGACAACGTTGGCATTGATGGTATTGGTGATCTTGTTGACACTGCTGAACTGGCGGGGCTTGTAGAGCGTACAGGTGCTTGGTATAAACTTGAAGATGGAACAAAGGTTCAAGGTCGTGAAGGTTTTATTAATCGTGTTAAAGAAGATCTTGATTTACAAGAATCTTTTAAGAGTAAGTTGCTGAATGGCTAACGAAAAGTTTAGAGTATTTAGCGGTGAATTTCACTGTCAAGTATGCAGGGAAGAAGTTAAATCTCTTCGCCTTTGGTCTGATTCCGCAGACCTTACCTGGATGTGTACAAAAAAACACATATCCAGGGTTCCACTAATTGTAACAAAGAAGGACTATGAGCGAAAGAAGTGAGTCAAAAAAACTTGGGGCTAAACAGCACAAGAATTCTGGACGTGGCATACACAAAGGTGATGCAACCTGGAGAAATTTTACTGTTGATTTTAAAGAATATCCAAAGGGTATTACTATCAACAAAGATATTTGGGCTAAGGCTGTCACTGACGCAATAAAGAATCATAACGACCCAGCAATTTTTATAGTTTTGGGCGAGGGTAATGCAAAGGTTCGCCTTGCAGTAATAGAAGTAGATTTACTAGAACAGTTAACAGAGGGGGAAGAAAATGAGTGAACAGATTGAACCAGCAAAGACAACACTAGAGATGGTAAATGGTTTAACAGAAATTGCAGACTATATGCAGGATGAGGAACTAACTGCTGCTTTAACATTTATTGCTAAGGTTATTATTAAACCAGATATTCCTACTCAGGTAGCAAGCATTGAAATTGTAAGGCTGCAGGCAATCGCAGCAAAGATGGCTTTTAAGGCTACGTGGATGGCCAATGTAGACAAGAATGATCGTGCAAAGAAGAACATCTACTACACAGCAGCGGAATCTATTAATAACTTGGTCTCAGCACTCAAGTACATCATGCGCTAACATGCTATACTTATAGAAACAAGGGGAATATAAAAAATGACAAAAAGTTTACTAAAGCAGGTTATGTTAAAAGAAACAGAAAAAAGAGATGCAATCACAAAGCAAAATATTATTTTTAATGCTGAAGATATGATTGCAAAGATTACTTCTGGATATACTGTTAGCCGTGGTCCAAAGATGACTACAAAGAAAACATTTGCTCCATCAACAATTGCATATCAGCATGGGCAGTGCCCACGCTATTGGTACTTAGCATTTAATGGTAATGTGTTTGATGACTACACAGATGCGTATGGCGTTGCTAATATGAGTGCTGGAACCATGGGACACGAAAGAATCCAGGGAGCAATGCTTGCCTCTGGAGTTGCAGTTCCATATGTTAATGATAAGGGTGAAAAGACAACAGAGTTTAAGGTAATTGCAAATGATCCACCAATTTTTGGTTACGGAGACGTAATGTTTAATTGGGAGGGTGAAGAAATCGTTGGTGAAATTAAAACAATGATGAGCGAAGCATTTGAATACCGCAAGAAAACAAATAAGCCAAAGGGCGCACACCTTATTCAATTGCTTATTTATATGAAGATTCTTGGAAAGTCAAAGGGTGCACTTGTTTATGAGAACAAAAACAACCATGACCTTATGATAATTCCAGTAGAAGTTAATGATGGTTATCGTGAATGGATTGACTATGCATTTAATTGGATGCGTGAAGTCCGTAAGGCTTGGGAAGATCAAACACTCCCAACCAAGAACTACCGTGGCAACTCAAAGATTTGTAAAACATGCCCAGTAAAAGCAGCATGTATTGAGGCAGGAGAAGGAACAATTAAAATTGCTTCTCTAGAGGAACTGAGTGAAACTTTGCAGTAGATGTGACACATATTTCACACCAAAGGTTTCTTACCAGATTTACTGCAGTGAGTCTTGTAGAGACGACGCTACAAAAGAAAAGATAGCAGAACGTTATCAAGTAACTCGTAGACAAAAAAGAATAGGCAAGGTTAGAAAATGCTTGGGTGGTTGTGGAGTTGATCTTTCAATCTACAACGACTCAGGCTTTTGTTCTAATTGCAACATAAGCAAGAAGTCAGTTGATAAAATGTTAAAAGAATTAAAAGGATTTATTGATTATGAACAAGACTAAGTGGGGTGGGCCAGTGCAACCAAATAATATTTGTGCTATAGATGCTAGCACTAATAGTCTTGCATTTGCTTTTTATTCATTTAAAAATCTTGGAACTATTGGAAAGATTAATTTTACTGGTGTAGACATATATGAAAAAGTAGCAGATGCTTGTAAAAAGAGTAAGGGATTGTTTGCTCAGTTTAATATGGTTGATGCTATTGTAATTGAACATACTGTTTTTATGAACAGTCCTAAGACTGCTGCTGATCTTGCACTTGTTCAAGGTGCTTTGCTTGGTGCAGCAGGACTTTCTGGTATCAATACATTTGGAAAGGTTTCTCCAATTACATGGCAAAACTATATTGGTAACAAAAAAATTTCTAAGGATGAACAACTTTATATTCGTGCACAGCATCCTGGAAAGTCCGTTTCTTGGTATAAGACATATGAGCGTAACCTTCGCAAAGAAAGAACTATTAAGTTTATAAATACAATATACGATAAGACTATTACTGATAATGATGTGGCAGATGCTTGCGGTATTGGTCATTGGGCTATTAATAATTGGGGTAAAGCAATTGGAGTTGACAAATAACACCATGGCTGCTAAACTATATACTAGTGAGACTTGGCTTCGTAAGAGATTCCTTATGGATAAAAAGTCACCACAAGACATTGCAAAAGAGTGCGGAGCAAGCGTAGAGACTATCTATGTTTACCTTGCTAAATTTGGATTAAGGAAGTCAAAGAGATGAATAAGTTTTATAGGTTTGTAACATTTATTACAGTGGTTTGCACTGTTGGATTAACTTATGCAGTCTTTACTTTAAGAGGTATGCCAGAAGCATTTGATTGGGAGGAAGATGATGAGTGATAATTTAAACATTACGGTTGATCAAGTTAATCATCCAGTTCACTATACAACAGATCCTTCTGGAGTTGAGTGTATTCAGATTACTCGTCATCGTAACTTTAATGTTGGTAATGCCTTTAAGTATCTTTGGAGAGCAGGACTTAAGGATGAGTCTAAGACCATCCAAGATCTTGAAAAAGCAATCTTTTATATTAAGGATGAAATTAATAGACTAGAGGGAAAGTATGTCAACTGAAGAAGATCTAGTTAAACACCTTGATCAGGTAAACCAAGTTGTTGCTGAGTACCTAAAAGGAACTGACCCAACAAGAATTTCTAAAGAACTTGCAATTCCAAGAGTTCGTGTTGTAGAACTTATTAATGAGTGGAAGGTCATGGCTTCTGCTAATGATGCTATACGTGCTCGTGCTAAAGAAGCACTTGCTGCAATGGATGCACACTATAGCAAACTTATTACAAAATCTTACGAAGTTATTGATGAAGCCTCTATGACTAATAATCTTAGTGCAAAAACTCAAGCAATTAAACTTGTTGTTGATATTGAAAAGGCAAGAATTGACATGCTTCAAAAAGCAGGACTTCTTGAGAATAAAGAACTTGCAGAAGAGATGGTTGATATTGAAAGACGACAAGAAACTCTTGTTGCAATTCTTAGAGACATTGCATCTACTCACCCAGAAATTCGTGACTTAATCATGCACAGACTTTCTTCTGTTGCAAAAGATGGGGAAGTGATTACAGTTGTCCACGATGTTCAATGATTTTTTTGAAGCACTAAAAAATAACAACTTTGAAGAAATGCCTGTAGATGCAAAGACATTTGTTGAGGGTGAAGCATACCTAAACCAACCACCGCTATCTAATATTCAGTATGACATTGTTGAAGCAATGAGCCAAATCTACAGAGAAGAAGATCTTGTAGATATTTTGGGACCAGAAGAAGGTCATCGTTATTATAAGAAGTACACAAAGAATGAAGTAATCCTGCAACTTGGCAAGGGATCTGGAAAAGATTTCACATCAACCGTAGCCTGTGCATACATAGTCTATAAACTACTATGCCTAAAAGATCCTGCTAGATACTTTGGTAAGCCTGCAGGAGATGCTATTGATATTATTAACGTGGCTATTAACGCTCAACAGGCTAAGAACGTGT
>Ga0209500_10001598_pt1 | contig 16821 bp, 25 predicted proteins | sample S_140212_EF_Meta_FD_187323 | JGI IMG/M metagenome (GOLD analysis project Ga0209500, IMG submission 187323) | Freshwater microbial communities from Lake Simoncouche, Canada to study carbon cycling - S_140212_EF_MetaG (SPAdes) (version 2) | ecosystem: Environmental > Aquatic > Freshwater > Lake ... | reverse complement strand
GGACGTGGCCCGCGACGCGCAGGGGGCGATCCGGACGCTGACCTCTATGCCCGGCGGCCGCGACGCGTGGCTGGCCCTGTTCGACCGCGCGAAGGCCGCCACGGGCAAGGCCGCGTTGACGCCGCCGATGTGGGCGAAGCCGGAGAACCTCGGAGGGTTCACGGCGTCGGAGTTGGAGCGCCTGCTGTCTGGCGTCAACGGCGAGATCGCGAAGCTCGGGGGTGCCGCGTGAAGATCAGCCGCATCCAGATCGCCGGCCTCAAGGGCGCCGACCCGCTCGACCTCGCCATCGACGGCCCGACCGCGTTTGTCGGCCCCAACGGTTCCGGCAAGTCCCGCGTGCTCGACGCCGTGGCGTTCGCGCTCGGCCGGCCGGTCGCCGGGGTCGCGGGCAACGGCCCGGACCTGATGGCCGCCGTGGCGGGCGACGAGTGCCGCGTGACGCTGACCATCAACGACGACGGCCGCGTGCGCACGCTGGCCCGGGTCCGCACCGTGGACGCGAAGTCGGGGGCGTTCAGTCGCCCGCGGGTGTTCATCGACGACGCCCCGGCCGACGAGGCCGACGTGGTGGAGGCCTTCGGGCACGTGTCGGTCCCCGGCGGCGAGGTGTGGCTGGCCATGAGCCGCGACAAGCTGATCGCGACGCTCGGCAGCATCGGAGCGGCGACGGACGACGGCAAGATGTCCGTGGCGACCGTGCGGTCGAAGGTCGTGGCGGTCGTCGGCGAGCTCGGCAACGGGCTCGACACCGACGACGCCGATCCGGTGGCGTGGATCGCCGCCGTTCGAGATCGGGTCGGCGCGGCGGTCAACGAGGCAAAGAAGTCCGCGCGTGTGGCCGACGAGTCCGCGGAGATCAGCCGCAAGGCCGCGGCCGATGCCGGCAACGTGTCGCCCGACCGCCTGCGCAACCTGGAGGCCACCCGCGACGAGGCGCAGCGGCAACTCGACGCCGCGGTCAAGACCCACGCCGAACGTGCGGCAGCGTGGCGCGGGCTCACCGAGCAGCACAATACGTGGACGGCCCGCGATGCGTGGCTGGTCGACCGCATCGCCACGCTGCGCAGCCGGCTGCAGGCGACGACGCAGCGCCGCGACGATGCGCAGCGGTCGTTGGACGCGGCGCGGGCGACGACGCACCGCACGGCCGCGCAGATCGGCGCGGACATGGAGCAGTGGTCGTCGGAGATGGGCGAGGCATCCGAGGCGCTGCGCCTGGCCGACGTCGATCTGGCCGACGCGACGGCGCGCTGGCAGGCGGCCCGCGAGAAGCTGGCCGACCGCGAGACGTCCGTGAGCATCGCCCGGGCGAAAGCGCAGGACGCCCGCAAGGTGGCGGAGATCCTGTCCGGCGGGTGCTGCCCGACCTGCAAGCGCGACGTGACGCCCGACTCGCTGGCCGACTTCACGGCGACGGTGCTGGCCGATGCCGTGGCCGGTGTCGACGCGTGCGAGGCGTTCGCCGATCAGGCCCGGGCCGAGGTCGGCGCCGCGGCCGGTGCGCTCGCCGACGTGCAGCAGTACGTCACGGCGCTGCGGGAGCAGATCGAGACGTGCCGCGGCGAGATCGACCGGCTGACCCGAGAGTCGGGCGAGGCCGAGCGCGCGGCCAACGTGCGCGCCACGTTCTTCGCGCAGGTGGCCGAGTACTCTGACTCCATCGCGGACATCGAACGCGACCTGCAGGCGACCGAGCGCGATCTCGCCGAACTGCGGCAGTCCCCGCCGAAGTCGACGTCGGACGCCCGGGCGGGCCTCGCGGCCGCGGACGAGTCGGTCGCGCTCAATCGCTCGGCGCTGGCACTCACGCAGCAGGCGCTCGACGGGGCGCAGCAGGCGGCGGCGAAGCACACTCGGCACCGTGACGACCTCGCGCGCCGGGACGCAGCGAAGAACCGCAAAGACGACTGCGACGCGGCGTTCGCGGCCGTGCGCGCGGTCGAAGAGTCGCTGTCGATGCACGGGCTCAAGCGCATCGCGATCGACGTCGACCAGTTCCTGCCGCGGGCGTTCGGCCGAATCGACCTGGTCGACGGCGAGATCGGCCTGCGCCTGCCCGACGGCCGGTTCATCGCCGGCGCCGGGCTGTCGGGCGCGCAGCGCGTGGCGCTCACGACCGGCATCGACCGCGCGCTGGAGGCCAACCGCAAGCTGCGCGTGATCTTGCTCGAAGGCGACGCGCTGTCGTCGAAGGCGCTGCGGGAACTCGCCGAGTCGGCCGTGGCGTCGTACTGGTCCGAGTCGGTCGGAACGGTGTTGATCGCGACCTGCCACGATCCGGGCCACGTCGAGGGCCTGACCGTGGTCTACACCGGCGACGACGAGCCCCCGCAGCCCACGGGCACCGACCCGGACGCCGCGCCGACGATGGTGGTCAACGCCACGTCCGACGCGGTCGGTTCGTTCGGCTCCGACCCGTTCGCGGCGATGGGCTACGTGCTGGTCGACGACGCGCCGCTATCGAACGTCCCGCCGGCGGCCATCGCGAAGGCGCTGAAAGAGTGGGCGCATGATGTGAACGCACCCGACGTTCACGTTGCGGTGTCGCCCGAGGCCGTCGACGACGCGCTCGCCGACAACGCGCCGGCCGTCCATACGGATGCCCCGCCCGCGCTCGACCTGCACCCGCAGCCGGCGGCCACGGCACAGCCCGACCTGTTCTCGGGCGTCAAGCTGCCCGACTTCCTATCGAAGCCGGGGCGCACGATGCTGGCCCGAAAGCCCGACCCGGAGCACGTCGCGCAGGTCGCGGCGGGCCTGAGCGGCGACGCCGCGCGCTACCTGCACGACTGGCCGGGCAACGGCGCCGAGCCGGCGAATGGGCGGCCGCACGCTGTCGACATGGCGGTTGTTCACGAGCTCATCGACGCCGAGATCCTGACCGACGACCCGATGGACTGCCGACTGACCTACGGCGGCGTCGAGGTCTGGCGGCTGATGCACCATGTCGAGCCGGTGCGATCCGATGCGCAGGCGCTGCGGGAAGACGCACCCGCACTGACGGGCGCCGGGGCGACGGAGGACGAGATCGCCGGACTGCTCAAGGCCGCGAAGCTCGGCGCTGAGGCGCTGCGGTTCCTCGGCGTCACGCGGGCCGGGCTCGACACGGGCATGAAGCGGTCGGCGTCCATCTGGAAGCGCCACATCGCCCGGGCGCTTTGCCAGCGCGGCGCCGATGCCGACGCGGTCGGTCGGTGGATCGCCGACGCCGCGGAGAAGCACCCGAAGAAGCAGCGCGCCGGCGCCGATGGTGGCGATGATGACGAGGCCGATCAGGGCTGATTTCTATTTGATGCGCGGTCCCGCTTTGGTACTGTGCGCAAGCGCCGGCCGTGTGGCCGGCATGGAGGACGAGATGGGGACGACGTTTCAACTCGACGAGGCGCAGCTACGCGCGGCGCATCACCCGGCGCGCGAGGGCGTGACCGTGGTGGCAGGACCGGGCGCCGGAAAAACGGCGGTCATCGCCGAGCGCGTGGCCTGGATGGTGCGAGAAGGCATCGCCACGCCCGGGCAGATCGTGTGCGTGACGTTCACGCGGGCGATGGCGGCCGATCTGCGCCGCCGGATCGCCGAGCGCATGGGCGACGTGGTGATCCGGTGCCGGGCCTGCAACGGCGCCGGGCGGGTCAACTCGTCCATCGGCCTGCTGATGGACTGCTCGGAGTGCTGCGGCGTAGGCCGCACAGAGGTCGCGGGCATCGAGTGCGGCACACTCCACTCGCTCGCCGGCAAGTGGGTCCGGCAGGCGATCAAGGGCCAGATCGCCGGTGGTAGACATATCCTCACGTCCGGCTACCTCGACGCCCACAGCGCGGAGGACTTCCGGATCGCGATGCCGTGGGAGGTCGACGCCGCGGTCGACGAGGCGGCCAGGTCGCTCGGCAAGCGCACGACGAAGCGCGCGTTGCGGGATGGCCTCGACAGAATGGGCAGGGAAAATGTCGAGACATGGGAGCCGATGTACGAAGCCCGGCGCATCCTGCGGTCGCGCAACCTGCTCCGGTTCGACGACCTGACCGCGCTCGCGGTGAGGATCGTCAAGTGCCACGGCGACGACTGCAAGCCGATCTCGGCGCAGAAACCGTTCCTGGTGGTCGACGAGGCGCAGGACATGCGCTGCATGTCGGCGGCCATCGTCAACCTGTGGCTCGGACCAGTGACGCGCGTCGGCGACGACGCCCAGGCCATCTACGGATTCCTCGGAGAGTCGGGCGTGGCGTTCTTGCCGCACGGCGACCCGAGTGCCCACCTGCTCGGGGCGAACTACCGCGCTACGTCGTCGGTGGCGGCGTTCGGTGCGAAGCTGCGCACCGGGCTTGCGGCGCTGGTCGACGAGAACGGCAGCGCGCTCTGCGTGGACCTGCCGACCCGCGCCGTGCGGGACGACCTCGGATCGGCGAGCGTGCTCCACGTCGTCGGCGTGCCGCAGGATCGGTGCTCGACCGACACGGGCGGGATCTGCGAGGTCGTCGACGGCGAGGCCGAGATCGTGCGCGTGGTGCAGGACCACGTCGCGGCGGCCGACATGCCCGGCGACGTCGTGGTGCTGGCGGCGACCCGCGCCGAACTCGACGAGATTCAGACCGCGCTTGAGGACGCGTTCGTGCCGACCGCCCGCCTGGAGCGCAAGCCGCTGGCGGGAGTGGCCGAGGCCCGCATCCCCGCCCTGCTCGCGATGGCCCGGGCGCACACGTCCGGGGCGTGGACGGAAGAGGACGCGCTCGCGGTGGCCTCCGATCCGCAGGCCGTGTCGAAGGCCGTGGCCCTCGCCATGGAAGGCCGCATGCCACTCGGCACGGTGCTCGACGCGGCGCTCGCCAGCGTGCGCTCGTTCATCGACGTGGCGGCGTTCCCGGGCTGGTCGCGCTGGACCTCGGCGACGTCCGATCCGTGGCCGACGCTGCTGTCGGTCGCAGGTGGTGACGAGACGAGTGCGCTTCGGGAGTGGCTCGCGGCCGAGTCGGAGTCACGCCGGGAGGCGGGCATCATGTCGCTGCCGAGCCCGGCCGACATGCTGACCTGGCTCGCGTCCGACGAGGCGCAGCGCCCGACGCGAGAGCCGCACGCGGTCTGCCTCGCGACGTTCCACGCGTCGAAGGGGCTGGAGTGGCCGCGCGTCGTCGTGGTCGGGGCCTGCGATGGCGCCAACCCTCCGAAGTTCGCCAGGACGCCCAAGGACGCGGCCGACTGGCACCGCGCGTTCTACGTGGCATGCACCCGGGCGCGCGACCACCTGACGGTCATCCGGCCCGAGTACGTGCGGGGCAAGCTCCGCGGCACGAACGAACTGCTGGCCCGCGCCGGCCTCGACATCGAAGACTCTGGGGTCTGACCAAGTTGCCGGGTTGCCACGAAGAAAAGTGAGCCGGCCCACACATTTGTTATTGTGCACAGCGCAGGGTGGCGATAGATTGAGCACATGAACGGCGCCGCGGTGGCGCCTGATGAAAGGCCCGAAGATGAACGCCACGACCAAGGAAGCCCACGCCTGCCCCAAGTGCGACGGTAAGGGCCGGATCATCGCCTTCGGACACTACGCGGCTGGCGTGTGCTTCGAGTGTGGTGGCTCCAAGGTCATCTACCTCGACCCGATGACCGACTCGCAGCGCATGCAGGCGATCATGTCGGCCGAGTACGGCAAGGCCGTGATCGCGCTCGCGCAGAAGATCGGCATCGACGCCGGGTCCAAGTTCTACAACCGGATCGGCAACCTGATCTTGGGCGCTCACGCCGAGCGCGGCACGTGGGCCGGGTGGGGCAACGCGTCGCCCGGCTCCATGTCGGCCAAGTTCGGCAAGCAGCGCAGCGCGTTCTACCAGCAGGTGGTCGACATCATCGACGAGGCCGTGACCTCGCGCAGCATCCGTCCGTCGCAGGTTGCGAAGCTCGCCGAGATGGCGGACGAGCGCGAGGGTTTCCAGGAATTCTGCCACTGACCGACGGGCCGTCCGGCCCAGAGCCCACGCGTCGTGGGTTCCGGGGCGCGCGGTGCGCCAACAGATCCGCCCGAGTGGGCGGGGGAGATGAGACACATGAGCAGCGTGAATCGCGTGATTCTGATCGGCCACCTCGGGGCGGACCCCGAGATGCGTTACACCCAGGGCGGGCAGGCGGTGTGCAACATGCGCGTCGCCACGTCGGAGCAGTGGACCGACAAGGAAGGCCAGAAGCAGGAGCGCACGGAGTGGCACGGGATCGCGGTCTGGGGCAGGCAGGCCGAGTTCTGCGGCAACTACCTGACCAAGGGCCGGCAGGTCTACATCGAGGGGCGCCTGCAGACCCGCGAGTACACCGACAAGGAAGGGATCGCCCGCAAGGTCTGGGAGATCCAGGCCGACCGGGTCAACGCGCTCGGCGGCGGGTCGAAGGACGGCGACGGCGCGGGGCGTGGTGACGGCGGCGGCGGCCAGAACGGCGGCACGCAGGGGGGCAACGGCGGGCAGCGCGGCCCGGGTGTCGGCGGTGGCTCGACGGGCGCCCGTGGCGGCCAGGGCGGCGGGTCGTGGGGTGGCGCCGGGGGTGGCGGTGGCGGTGGCGGTATCGGTGGTCGCGGCGGCAGTTCCGGCCGCGGGGGAGAGCCCGACGACGGGCCGATCCCGTTCTGATCGACCCCGGACGACAACGACAACAGACGCGGAGGACGAGATGTTCAAGATCAACCGGATGGCCTTCCTGCTCGGCTTGAAGGCGGCGAAGACGGTGGCCAGAGAGAACGCGGCCGTCATCGTGCGAGGCGCCGACGGCCTGCGGATCACCGTCGAGAACAAGCAGGCCAAACCCGACAACTGCGGGATCACGGTGTCGACGCTGATCAGCCATGGCGATCCGCCTGCGGACTTCCCGGCCGGCACGCCGACGCGCTGGCAGATCGACATCGACGCGTGCAAGCGCATCCTGACCGCGGCCGCAGCGTTCCCGGGCGACATGGTGGTCGACGACATGAACCACCACGGGCGCCTGAGCGTGAAGTGCGGCGGCGTCTCGTTCTGCATCGGCGTCGTGTGCTCGGGCAACCTGCCCGACGTCGCAACGCCGGCCGACCACGGGCCGATGACGACCTACCCGCGCGACGTGGTCGCGGCCATCTACGAGGTCGTCACCGCGTCGGGCGGCCGAAACACCGACCGACCTCGACTGTCCGGCGTGGCGATCTGCCAGGTCGAGGGCGTGCCGAGCGCCTTCGCGACGGACGGGCGCTGCGCGGCGGCCGAGCGGTTGCCTGATTCGGCGCAGGCGCTGCCGCCGACGTGGCTGCATCGGTCGGTGGTGAAGTACCTCGCGAAGGCCTACCCGTTCGGCGCCGACGTGCAGGTCTCTGGCGCCGACGGCACGATCACGCGCACGCGGCTCGACTGCAGCCCGACGACGTGGTCGTGGGACACGCAAACGCCGGTCGACATCGCGGCCGTCATCCCGACCGACGAACCGGTGGTAGTGCTCGACGTGACCGAGGACATGTCGAACGCCTTCGCGCTGGCCGCGTCGACGACGCAGGCCGACACGATGTTCGTCACGCTGGAGCCGGACGAGAATCGGCCGGGCGTTGCGCTGATCCGGCACATGACCGGCGCGACGCCGTTCTTCGCGGAGTTCGCGAGCGAGCAAGCGCCCATCCGCATCGGGCTCTGCGCGATCAAGGTGACCCGTGTGATCTGGGATCGCAAGCGGCTGACCATGGAGCTCCGCGGGCCGACGCAGCAGGTCATCATCCGGCGCGGCGCCGAGCTCGTCGGCATCGTGATGCCGGTCCGGATCTGAAACCCCAGGACGAGAGACGGAGGACGACATGAGCAGGACGAAGATCAGCCGAGCGGTCGACGCGGCGGCCGTGCTGGCGTTGTTCGCCGGGGCGACCGCGGCGTTTGCCGTGGCGGGCCGCGGTGGCGTGACGGTGGCCGGCGTCGCAGGCGGTGTCGAGCACCGGACGCAGATGCACCGCGCCGACGTGAACATGCCGCGCCCGGGCGTGTGCGTGGTCGAGCGCGGCGGCCGCGTGATGGTGCTCGACGGCTGCACCGTGTCCGCCTGGCGCGACAGCGACAGCGGGCGCCCGTGATGGGGCGCCACGCTCGAGAACCGGCCGACGTGCGGCAGGCGGTGCGCGACGCTTTGGCCCGCGGCGGGGCGTCCGCCGTCGGTATGTTCGCCATCGAGATGCGGACCGGCATGTCGCAGACCAACCTGCGCGCGGCGCTGCGGCAGCTCGCGGACGCCGGAGAGGTCGAGCGTGTCGAGCACCGCCAGTCCGGCCGGCTCACGTCGTTCGGGTACAGGCTGATCTCCCGTGCGACCGCTGCGCCGATTCCTTGACGCGATCGGGTTCGCTCGCGACCGGCCGGCGCTGCCCCGCGCGTTCGTGCAAGCGCAGGCCCCAGCACGCACCGGCGCTGAGTCGCCGACGCAGGCGCCGCGGCACCGGCAGGTCCACACCATCGACGTGCGGCAGACGGCCCCGCGCAGGTTCGTCGCCGAACTGATCGGCACGCCGTACTGGTCTGCAGGTCCGACGCGAGAGAGCGCGGTCGGCGCGCTGGTCTTGGTCCACGGCGCACGGATCGGCGTAGCCTTCGCGCCGGACGACGTGCCGTTCGTGCGGGTCGCGCGGCCGATGTAGATCGGGCGATTTATTATCGCGCGGCATCGATGCCGATTGTATTGTGCAACGCAGATGAGACGAGAGGACAGACGACGTGAGCAGGACGAAACGACTTCACGACGGGGCGCCGACGGACGGCCCCCGCAAGGCCGACTACTACGCCACGCCGGCGTGGGCGGTGCGCGCGCTGATCGCGCACATGCAGCCGGCCGGGCCGCGCCACGACATTCGCCAGCCGCTGCGGATCTTCGACCCGGGATGCGGCGACGGCGCGATCCTGCGCGAGTTCCACCGCGAGAACCTCGCGCGGGCCTTCGACGAGGCCGAGGCGTTGAAGCTGATGGGCGGCATGGACATCCGGCAGGCGGCGGTCGACGAGTGCAGGGCGCAGGGCTTCGGCGTGACGCTCGGCGACTTCCTGACTGACTCGCAGCCGCTCGACTCCGGCGTGACGGTCGTCTGCAATCCACCATACGGCGGGCGCGACAACCTCGCGCAGCGGTTCGTGTCCCGCGCGCTCCAGGTGCAGCGCCCGGGCGGGTGGGTCTGGACGCTGCTGCGGCTGATGTGGATCAACGACGGGCAGGCGACGCACAGGCGCGTGACGTGGCTGCGCGAGACGGTCGGCATGCCCCGCGTGCTCGCGCTGCCCCGGCGCCCGAGTTTCACCGGCAAGGGCAACGACGCCACGACCTACGCAGGGTTCGGCTGGCAGGCCGGCGTGGTCGAGAAGGTCGGGACGTTCGAGATTCTGCCGGAGGGGGCCGATCATGTCTGACCAGCTTGCCATCGACTTCGGCCATGTGGTCGAGGCCGTGTTCTACGCCCGCACGGACGCCGAGAAGCACGAGGCCTACGCCCGAGGGCTGCCCGACGCGGCGACGCCCGTGCTGGTCATCAGCAACGGATCGGGCCGTGTGCTCGACCTCGAAGACCTCTTCGGCGCGCTGTCGGCGTTCACGCTGGACCCGAAGTTTCGGCGCTACGGGAACTTTCGGCTCCAGAGCGAGCAGCGCGCCGACGTGACGGAGTTCTTCGGGAACTTCCAGAACATCTCGCACGTGTTCGGCGTGCGCTGCCTCGCCACGAGCGCGACGGCTCGCAGGTTGAACGATGCCATCGAGGCGAACCTCGCGACGCCGGCCTACGCGATCGCGTGCATCGAGGACGACAAGCACCAGACGGCGCGCGGGAAGCGCGAGGCCGAGGATGTGCGGGGGCGGTCGTGACCACCGCCGTCGATCTCTTCGCCGGTGCAGGCGGATTCACCCTCGCGGCCGAGTCCGCCGGCGTCCGCGTCCTCTGGGCCGCCAACCACTGGCCGGCCGCCGTCGAGGTCCACGCGAGCAACCACGCTGGCGTCGAGCACGCCTGCCAGGACCTGCACCAGACCCGGTGGGAGACGGTTCCGGCGCATGACCTGCTGCTGGCGTCGCCCTGCTGCCAGGGCCACAGCCGCGCCCGCGGCAAAGAGCGCCCCTGTTCGGACGTGTCGCGCTCGACCGCATGGGCCGTCGTCTCCTGCGTTGAGTACCACCGGCCCCGGGCCGTGATCGTCGAGAACGTCCCCGAGTTCCTGTCCTGGGTGCTGTTCCCGGCGTGGTCGGCGGCCATGAATGCGCTCGGCTACTCACTCGCCCCGCACGTGATCGACGCGGCCGACTGCGGCGTCCCGCAGCACAGGGAGCGGCTGTTCATCGTGGCGACACGCTCGGCGTCGCCGCTGGATCTCGTGCGCCCGTCGCTCGAGCACCAGCCCGTCGCGGGCATCCTCGACTTCGACGCGGGCCATTGGTCGCTTGTCGAGACGCCCCGCCGCTCGCCTGCGACCCTGCGCCGCGTGGCCGCCGGCCGGGCCCGCTTCGGCGTCCGGTTCGTCATGCCGTACTACGGCAGCGGGTCGGGCCTCACCGGGCGCGCGCTGACCAGGCCGCTCGGCACGGTCACAACGCGTGACCGGTGGGCGCTCGTGGACGGCGACCGGATGCGCATGCTGCGGGTCGACGAGTACCGCGCCGCGATGGCGTTCCCGACCAGCTACCACCTGCCGGCGACGCGCCACGAGGCGATCCACATGCTCGGCAACGCCGTGAGCCCGCCGCACGCGGCGTGGGTGATCCGGCGCCTTCTGGAGGCGGTATGAGCTCTCGGGTCAGCGAGCACGACGGCCTGCTCGGAACAGTCCCGGACGGTGAAGTCGCGAGACTGGCGGGCGTTTCGGTGGCAGTCGTTCAGCGCCGCCGCGCCCGGCTTGGCATTCGACCCGCTCCGGGCCCGCACTCCAAGAAGGGCATCGACTGGGACTCGCAGCCGCTTGGCCACGAGAACCCCCGCGCGATTGCCGGACGACTCGACGTCACGGTCGCGGCGGTCTACGCCGCCTGCTACAGCCGCGGGATCAACCCGACGGCGTGGCGGTGCTTCGCATGACCGACATCTGCCAGCGCTGGCGATGGCGCCGCGACAGCTACCGCCCCGCCGGTGAGCCCATCGACCCGCGCCGATACGGCGTCGAGGTCGTCGACGAGTCCGCGGCCAGGCGCTTCGTGGTCGAGCACCACTACTCCGCGAGCTTCCCTGTTGCGCGGCTGTGCGTCGGCCTGCACCGGGCGGGCGCAGGGCTCGTCGGCGTCGCCGTGTTCAGCGTCCCGATGCAGCCGAGGAGCGTGACCCGGCACGCCGGGCAGGCGCCAGCCGCTGGCGTGGAACTCGGGCGCTTCGTCCTGCTCGACGAGGAACCGGCGAACGCCGAGACGTGGTTCCTCGCCCGGGCATTCCGCGCGCTGCGCCGCGAGAAGTCCGGCGTGCGCGCCGTCGTCAGCTACAGCGACCCGCTGCCACGGACGGACGAGGCCGGCCGCGAGGTGAAGCCTGGCCACCTCGGGATCATCTACCGGGCCTTCAACGGGCGTCTGGTCGGGCGCAGTTCGGCGCGGACGCTGGTGCTCGCCCGCGATGGGCGCGTGGTGTCGGGCCGAACGCTGAGCAAGATCCGCAACGGGGAACGGGGCGCGGCCGCCGGCTACGAGACGCTGCTGCAGATGGGCGCGCCGAGGCGCATGCCCGGCGAGGCAGACGCCGCCTGGGTTAGCCGCGCGCTGCGCGATGGGCCGTTTCGGCGGCTGCCGCACCCCGGCAATCTCGCCTACGTCTGGGGGCTCGACGAGGACGCGCGGGCGGCGCTGCCACCAGTTGTGCCGTTCCCGCCGCGGCATCCGGCCCGCACCTGACATGATCACCCTGCACACCGACCGACAGAAGATCGACGCGGCCTGCGCCACGCTCGGGCTGCCCCGCAGCGCGGCGTGCATCGTGACCTGGGCGAGCGACGAAGAACAAGGACAGGCGATGGCCCTGGCAATCGGCCGGGGCGCGACCGTTGAACTGCGCGGCCGGGTGGCCGTCGCGTACAGAAAGATGGGAGGACTGCCATGACCGAAGACGAGTTCAAGGCGCTGAAAGTCGGTGACGAGGTCTACACGGTGGACCGCAGCGACTGGAACGCCAACGCCACGAACGGCCGCCGGCTCACTCGGCGCACCGTGGTCAAGGTCAACAAGAAGACCGTGGCCACCACGGGCGGCGGGGGCGGCGAGAGCGCCTCGACGCTGCTGACCATCGAGGCCGGCGACGCCGCGCTGGCCGAGTTCCTGCGGCTCAAGGCCGAGCGCGAGGTACTCGACGCCCGCTGGCGCGATGTCGCCGGCCGCCTGCGCGTGGCGCTGGCCGGCACGCCCGATGACCGGGTCGTGTATGTGCTAGCCCACGGCAACTACAACTACATCAACATCAACTCGAGCAAAATCGACGACGCCGAGCGCCTCGCCGCCGCGCTGGAGATCGGCGCCATCGCGCTCCGACTCCAGGGCGATCTGCGGTCGCTGCTCACGGACGACTCGCCGACGGTGCACATGCACCTGAGCGCGGCGCAGGCCATGCGTGTGCTGGCTGTGCTGGAGTCTGCACCCCAATGACCCCCGCCGACCTCAAGGCCCGCATCGTCGAAGCCGCCACCGCGAAGCTGCCGGCGCCCATCCCCGGCGGACAGCCCGTCACGCCGTCGCTCGCTGAGTGGGTCCGCCGCGAGTGCCCGGACGCGCCCGTCGCCGAGGCCATCATCGCAGGCATCGAGGCCCGGTCGGCGTTCGGCCTGGAGAAGTACGGGCAGACGTTGTGCGCGGGCGACGGCCGGCCGAACTACGCCGAGACGTTGCAGGAACTGCTCGACGCGTTGCAGTACGCCCACCGCGCGGAGATGGACGGCGACCGCAGCCTCGACGATCTGGTGATGCGTTGGCTGCTGGCGCTCCTGCTGACGAAGCTGACGCAGGCGAAGCGCGGGCGGTTCATCGACGATGCGATCTCGCGCGTCTCGGCCGATGCGGCAGCGCAGTACGCACGGCGCGGGGTCAACGCCGTGAACTTCGGCAACATAACAATCGTCGCGCCCGACGACGAATGATGTCGACGCCGCCCGGGCGTCGCGGTAGATTCCGACTGTGCAGCGCCGGCGGGTTGTCCGCCGCGCGCTCACGCAACACACCGTAGGAGACTCCCATGTTGATCCCGAACTTCGTGACGCTGGTCCTGTACCTCATGGGCTGCAACGGCGGCCTGATGTGACCTCGCGGGCGTCGGTTTCGGCCGGCGCCTGCACATGCCGCGTGGAGTGGTCCCACGACCCGGGCAGGCTCGACCGTAGGCTCCGGTGTAGTGTCGGGTTCGATGCCCGAGCGCGGTATCAATCTGTGACGGAGGACGACGTGACGGACGAGACGAAAGAGTTGATGAAGAAGGCGCGGGCGTTGCTCGCGGCGGCGACGCCGGGACGAGCAGAGGTGATCGTCGATGGCGACCAGCATCATGTCCGCATCGCGGATGGCTTGGCTCGATTCTGCCGAATCGCGGTTGCCGACAACCCGGACGACGCCGACCTGTTCGCCTTCGCCGTGAACAACCTGCCCGCGTTGCTTGACGCGCTCGCGGCCGAGAAGCAGCGCGCCGACGAGGCCGAGGCCAGCGCGGAGGCAGCCAAGGGCGCGGTCGATCTGCTCGCCAAGGTCGGGGAGAACGCCTACGCATGGCCCTACGGCGTGGCGTGGGCGTGCAAAGAGGCGCACCGACTGCTGACGGGCGGCCCGCCCGATGGCGTCTACGTGCGAGCCTCGACCGACAAACCACGCGACCTCGACGCCGAGGTGGTCGCCGGGGTGCAGGCCTCGCGCACCACGCCCGAGCCGAAGCCGTGAGCCGCCCCAGCGACCACCGCTGCGCTCACTGCCTGGAGTCCGTGCCCTACGGCGGCCCGACCGTGATGCCGATCGACATCGTGGAGCCGCGCTGTTCGGTCACGCTGCGATGGCACATGGCCTGCACGCACGCCGACCCGTTGTTCGCGAAGCTCGCCGAGGCGGTCGAGTCGGACGCGAACGGTGAGGCCGATCCGTTCCGCGACACCTACCACGATATCCTCGACCGGACAGCACTGGTCGGTGTGGCGCTGCTGCCGTGCGTCGCCGACGTGCGGCGAGGCATCGACGAAATTCGGCCGACCGGCGAGCGCGTCACGCTGCGCGCGCCCGGGGCGTCGTGGGGCCGTCCGACGGTCGTGCCCGTGCGCGAGATTCGGAGGTGGCCGTGATGTCGCGGCCTACCGCCCCCGGGCGACCATCGCCCGCTGTATCGCCGTCACGATGTCGCTCCCGGGCAGCATGCACGCCGCGCCGTGGGGGCCGTCGCACAGCGCGTCCGTGACGATGACGCACCCGACGCCGTAGCCCCGCGCGACGCGCGCCACGTCGAGGCAGGACACGCTCGACGCCTCGCCGATGGTCTCCGGCGTCACGATGCAGTCGCACCGCTCGGCGCGAAGCTCGGCGAGCCCAATTGTGAGGTCGTCCACGCGGGTTGTGACGAGGCCGGGCATCTGCCGGGCGTCAGGTTCGGGGACGCAGCCGGCGATGATGCAGAGTCGCATGCTATTTCGTGGCGGCAGGGGCGCCGGTTCTTACTCGGGCAAGCGCGAGTTCGATGCGAGCGTCGGCCTCGCCCCTGTCGAGCTTGTCGTCGTGCAACCGCTCGACCTTCGTCTCCAGGCTCTCAACCCGCCTCCGAGTCTCGGTGTGGTCGTGGTGCAGGCCGTCGAGGCGCTGAATCAGCGGCTGGACCTCGGCGCGGATTGTGGACCTCATGATCCACATCCAACCGGCCATGAACGCCGCGAGGATGCCCACCAACGCCGCGCACGTCCTGAGCAGTTCGCCCATGTCGACCATCATCGCGAGCCCTCCACAATGCCCCAGGCGACCGCAGCCCCCGCCGCAGCGCCGATGCCGAACCAGACCAAAGGCCCCCACTCGTCACGAACCTCGGCCAACAGCGCGTGCGTCATCGCGAGTTCGCGCTCTGCGTTGCGCAGGGCCAGCACGGCGTCGCGGTCCTCGTCGGCGTGCTCGAACGGATATATCAGCCCGGCCACGGGGACCGGGCACGCAGCCTGCGCAGGCACCGGCCACGGGTCGCCGGGCAGGTACGCCGGGCACGCGCCCCAGATGGCCGCGGCGAGGACGGGAGCGAGCATCACAGGCAATCCCGCTTCGCCTGCTCGGCGGCCTGGACCCCGCGCTCGTAGTCCTCCAGGTCGAGCCGGGCGTTTTCTGCATCGGCCGCGACCTGCTGCACGCGTCGCATGGCCGCGTCGACCCGCAGGCGCAGGAGCGCGTGGCGCTTGTCGGCCGCGAAGGCGAGTTCAAGGGCGCGCAGCAATACGTTCACGGGAGCACGCCAGCGCCGAGGGCCCACGCCGCGACCTGGTAGCCGCGGAGGGTGATCTGGTACGCCGTGAGGACCGGCCCGATCAGACCCGCGTTCTGGAGCTCGACCGCTGCGGCCGTCCCCGGCGCGTCGCCGTGCTGCCAGAGCCGCGCGAGGGCCTTGTGGGCGGTCGCGCCGATGCTGGCCCATGCGACCGGGAGATCGGGCGGGTCGAACGGCGGCGGGGTCGAAGTCGTGCTCATGTGGTGCGGGCCTTTCACGTCGATGACCCCGGGGGCGTCTGCCGCCCGGCGACGATGCCGACGATGGTGGTGTACGCGCCGGCGAGGGCCACCAGGTCGGACCCGGAGAGCTTGCCGGCGAAGATCCCGGCGGTGCCGAGGACGGTCAGCCCGGCGAGGGCCATCGCGCCGACAATCGCGGTGCGGCTCCATCGGTCACGCGACATGATGCGCACGGGGCGCGCGTTGCCCGGCTCGGGGTGCTCGCTCATGCCGCAGCCCCCGCCGAGGACACTAGGCGCCGCACGGCGTCCCACGGGAACAGCGGCCCGGGGTCGAGCTTGCCCGGCTGGATCTCGGAGTGCCCGACCCACTGGCGAGGATCGCGCAGCGCCGGGACGTCGTGAGACAGCCAGCGGACGACCTCGGCCAGCGACGCGAGCTGCGCAGCGGTGTACGGCTCGAACCATCCGACCGTGGTCTTGACTGGCTCGGCGCCACGGTAGCGGCCGCCGTAGCCGTCGATGAAGCCTGCACCGTCGGGCGCACGCTTCACATAGCCCACGTTCTCGAGGTCGATGCCGATGCTCTGCATGTTGATCGACTTCTGGACGTGCCCGGCCGGGTCGACCCACGCGGAACCGCCGGCGTGCCAGGTGCGCTCGCCGAGTGTCGCGGCCTGGAGCACACGCCCGTCACGCAGGATGACGATGTGCGTTGAGGTCTGCCGCTCGGCGTCGGCCAGCCACGCGCGCATGCGGGCCTCGTCGGGCGCCTCGGGCGCCTTGGGCGGGCTCGCGGTCCAGTGGAGCACGGCGAGCGCCACCGGCCGCACGCGGACGTCGCCGGCGCGGTAGACCTTGGAGCACGGGACGATGGTCGGTGTCATGTCGGCTCCAGATACGAAAATGGCCGAGTCGCCCCGGCCATCTGTTCACCTCGTAGGATAGCGCCTTGCGGCGCCGGGGTCACGTCGTCTCGGGCGTGATGTTGATGCCGACCATGCGGCCGGGGCGGACCGCCTTCTTGCCGTAGAGGTGGATGGCGCCGACGCGCATGCAGGCCGTGGCCGGGTCGAGGAACATGCCGAGCGACTGCAGGGCGACCCAGGGCGCGTAGACGTAGGTCGGATCGTTGTCGTCCTTGCGCTGCACCAGCATCGACCAGTCGGCCATCGTGGGGACGCGCACGACCGGGTAGATGCCCATCTTGTCGACGCTGAAG
>Ga0209500_10001596_pt1 | contig 16836 bp, 15 predicted proteins | sample S_140212_EF_Meta_FD_187323 | JGI IMG/M metagenome (GOLD analysis project Ga0209500, IMG submission 187323) | Freshwater microbial communities from Lake Simoncouche, Canada to study carbon cycling - S_140212_EF_MetaG (SPAdes) (version 2) | ecosystem: Environmental > Aquatic > Freshwater > Lake ... | reverse complement strand
AAATGGAGCGCAGCGGACGAGATTTTTCGGCCGGCCTCTCCGGAAAACTCAAGATGGTGTTGCAGTGTGCGGCGATCGCGCTTGAGTTGATGGCTAGGGCTCAGCCAGACGCGGCCTTGGCTGGCACGAGCGTGCGGCAGATGGCGTGGATAGCCGCGTGGGCTGCGGTTGTGGTGACGGCGTATTCCGGCGTGGACTATTTGTGTGTCGCCCGTGGAATCCTCGCGTCCCCTGCGCCAGACGCGCAACGCGTGCCAGATCGTGAACCATGATCCCCAGCCATGAACACTGACATTCTGCTCGTAAGCCTGGCCGCTGCAGCCGTTACGGCCAGCTTCGCAATGGCCGTGCGAGTAGTGGCTATGCGATGGCGGGGACAGCCACTGGTGTTGGCCCAACCGTGGGAGCCGGTGGCGTGGGATGGCCCAGACGTAGCGGCTGTGTTTCTGATGCAGGTGGCGTTTCAGCTCGTTGCGGTAGCGAGTGGCCCAAAGCCAATGCCGATTGCTCAACAGCTTGCCGCAGGCGCAGCCAGCACAGTCGCTGCGACGTTCGTGGCCGTCTGGATTTTGCGATCTCGCGGCGCATCGTGGCGATCGCTTGGACTTGAAACCCGCTCTTTTGGCCGCGATGCCAAACTGGCCCTCTCGGCACTGGCTCTCGTTCTGGCCCCGCTGCTAATCCTATCGAGTGGGCTCGATCAACTGGTTCCCTACCGCCATCCGATCATCGACTTCCTCGCCACGCATCGCGATGCGCTATCGCTGGCCGTAGTCTTTTTATCGGCGGTGGTCGTTGCGCCAATCGCGGAGGAGTTTTTCTTTCGCCGCGTTTTGCAGGGCTGGCTCCAAAAGCGTCTGCCACAGTGGGGTGGCATGGGGGCCATCGCCATTGCGTCGCTTGCGTTTGGGCTGGCGCACGTTGGGCAGGGGCTGGCCTGGATGCCGCTTGTACTCTTTGGAATGGCCGTTGGGTATCTGGCCAAGCAGACAGGTTCGATCGTGCCCGGGATTATCGTGCACAGCCTTTTTAACGCCGTGAGCGTAGGGTTAGTACTCCTTCAGACGTCCCAAACGCCGCTCGAAATCGATCTGGTCGCCGGGGAATGGTTTCGCCACAATCCCGCGACGCTCCAATGCCATGTGGCAGAGCCACGCAGTGCTTCACAGGAAAGTTTTCAGTGCCACGCTCACTCTCTCAGCAGTGTAAAGACCGAGTCACTTATGGGGCGGTGCGGGTTGTGATGTGTGTGGTGCAGTCGCTCCCACGAGAGTCGTGCGAGCGTTTTGCCCGAAGATGGTCAGATTTTCTAGCGAATCGGATCAAGATCCGTCGTAGCGTTGTGCGAGCTAATTTGCAGGCTGCTTTTCCCGATTGGTCAGACAAGCAGTGCCGTGCAGCGGGTCAGGGCATGTGGGAGCACCTGCTGCTGATGATCATTGAAATCGCGCACGTGCCGCGAGTGATTCATAAGACAACGTGGCGGCGTTATCTGCGAATTGAAGGTATGGAAGAAATGGTGCGCACGCTCTGGCTGGACAGGCCGAAAGTGGTGCTGTCTGGCCACTTTGGTAATTTTGAGTTGGCGGCGTATCTCTTTGGACTTTTTGGCTTTCGTATCTTTTCGGTCGCGCGTGAGCTTGACAATCCGTTGCTGGATAGGTTTGTGACCGACTTCCGCGAATCGCGAGGTCAGAAGATTCTGCCCAAAAAGGGCAGCGCGCCGGATGTGGCGATCGTCTTGGAAGAAAACGGCGCAATCGGCCTTTTGGGAGATCAGGCAGCGGGTTATCGCAGTTGTTGGGTTCAGTTTTTTGGCCAATACGCCACCGTGCACAAGGCCATCGGCGTGTTCGCCCTTTCGTCCAATGCCCCCATACTGGTCTGTTCGGCCACTCGTCGCAGCGGCCTGTTTGATTTTGATCTGCGGTTGGAGGGCACGGTGGATCCTGCCCAGGGCACCGCCGATACGGCCGATCCTCAGGCTGTCTCGCAGTGGTATACAAGCCTATTGGAGCGGGCGATTCGTAGGGCCCCCGAGCAGTATTGGTGGGTGCACAGGCGTTGGCGGGAACAACCGGCAGCGCAAAAAAAGGTTACACTGTCTCGGTCGGCTGCGTGAAATGGATGCGGCTGTTCCTTTTTTGGATGCCCGCCATGCCTGCCACGTCCGATTGGATTCCGATTGCGTCTGCGTCTGATTGCCCGCCGGGTACAAGCATTGAGCGGGTGGTCGACGGTCGCGTGGTCGCATTGGCAAATGTGGCAGGCGTGTGGCACGCTCTCGACGGCCTTTGCCCGCATCAAGGCGGGCCGCTTGGCACGGGCCAACTCTGCGGTACGGTGCTGACATGTCCTTGGCACGGCTGGCAGTTTGATGTTGTCAGTGGCCGGCATCGCCTTTCGCCGACGGTGCATCAGCAGGTGTACGAGGTGCGCCAGCGGGATGGCGAACTCTTTGTGCGGTGGCCCACAGTGGCCAATCTGCCGCCGAGTGATGTTGCTGAGCAGCGGGGGCCGATCGCGTGATTGAGATTCGCTGCTTTCGCAACAACGATCCTCCCCGTCTGGCCGACGTGTGGCGTTCGGCCGATCTGGGGCCGGCAGCGATGCAGCCGATGACGTTTGCTCTGCTTGAAAGCGGCGTTTTTTCCAAGCCCTATTTTGACCGCGAGGGATTGCTTGTTGCCATGGACGGTGAGCGAACGGTGGGCTTTGCTCATGCGGCCTTTGGCCCCAATAAAGACCACTCGGCCATCGACACTCGGGTGGGCACAACGCTGCTTGTGGCCGTTGTGCCCCACGAAGAAGAGGCCAAGATCGGCGACGCGCTCCTGAGCCGCTGCGAGGAGTACCTCCGACGACGGGGCGCGGAAGTCCTGCTTGGGGGTGGGTCAGCCGATAAACGCAGCTTTTATCTGGGCCTCTATGGTGGCTCTGATTTACCGGGCATTCTGGATTCCTCGCTGGCGATGCAGGATGTGTTTCGCAGGGGCGGCTACCACGAAGCCGAACGCATCGCCGTGCTGCGGCGACGGCTGGCTGGATTTCGACCGCCCGTAAATCGACTGCAACTTGCGATTAGACGAAACACGGTGCTGAGAGTGATCGACGAACCAACTCGCCGCACGTGGTGGGAGGCTGCCACGACCACAGGCATCGCCCTACGCCGCTATGAACTGCATAATCATGCCGAAGAATTGCTCGGTAGCGCATCTTTCTGGGATATGCAGCCACTGGCCGGAGCCTGGGGGGTGGTGGCTGCTGGGCTGATGCGCATCGACGTCCAAGGCGGCCGCCGACGAGAGGGCTTCGCTCATTATCTGATAGCTGAAGCCATGCACGATTTGGAGCAGGAGGGGGTGACGCTTGTGGAAACGCACACTTCGCAAGGGAATACAGCCGCCCTGAAGCTCTTCGGAAAACTCGGCTTTGAACCCGCTGAGCACGGCACGCTTTTTGAAAAAAGCATTGATTAAGCCGGCCGGGATTGCGAACAGGGGTTAGAATCCCTTCGCTACTTTTGCGGCAATGCAGCCACCGATTCGATGTGCGCACGCACCGACGCGGTGCATACGGATGGAGAGCCTTCTAGTTGGGTCAGCCTGGCCGATAGCGGGGCTGTTTTTCCATCCCGACGCAGATCAGCCAGATAATTTTGCAGCAGCGTGCGCCGCGGGGCGGTGGTCTCGAGCATCCAGTGCACCCACGCCCACGACTCGGCATAGTGGTCTTGTGAGAGTTCACCCGCCGACTCGAGCGATTCTAGCCGTGGCAGGTCGATACGGCATGTGCCCTCCAGCATGCGGCCCGAGAGATGCGCTATGTGATCGCGATGGAGCCCCTGTTCACCCCGAGGTATCTCAAAAAACTCGGCAATCCCCTCGTCGAGCCACAGGGGAACTGTGGGCACCACCGCATGCACGTAACCGTGCGTTGTTTCGTGCCGCAAGTCTTCCGCGATGCGATCCTGCCATGGTGCAAACACAGAAAGCGTGGTGTCTGTCTCAACGAAGAAAGCGCGTCGGACAGGAAAGTTTGGGAAGTGCTTTGCAGCGAAGGCGTCGTAGCGATCGGGGCGTTCGAAGACGTAAAGATGAACCAGTTCATCGGAAATAGGCAGTCCCAGTTTTTGGCTGACATCCAAACGCAGTGTCTCAAGATCGCGCACGAGGCGATGCTGGCCGGCGAGCGGAAAGTCGGCGTGGATAACCAGCTGCCCGGCCAGAATTTCCGTACGGTTGGGCAGGTCGCTGGTGTCGTTCCAAGGCATGCTGGTCGGGAGACCACTGTGGTCCAGCGTTGATCTGGGCCAGTTCACTGCGGTGAGACTGTGGGCGCACCCGACCAGTGCGCATACACTCAACAGCAGGCTTACCAGAGGCAAGCCTGCGCGAACGAGCACGCGTACGCTGAGTCGAGAGAGCATCGATGAGCCCGTGGATGAAATACTCCCAGACGTTTTTTCCAGAGTCTGTGGATGGATAACGATTCTGTGGATGGCAGCGGATGCTAGCGGCCTCGTACCCTAGGGCCAAGGCCATTCCCGCTGCCATTGCGACTCTGGAATAGCAGAAGTCTCCTCGCGGCTGCTTTTTCTCTGCCTGGCTTCTGCGGCAGTGCCTGTGTCAGAAGGATCGAAAAATCCAAATGCTCGCCGAGCTTCCGCCAGTTCCGTCGTGAAGATCCGTGCTTTATTCGACGGTTGAGCCACGCAGTGCAGTGTTTAGCAGATTGCCAGTCGCTGGAGCGTGCCAGTCAGGGACTCGAGCGAAATGGGTACGCCGAGTACGGCAGAGGCCCCGGCACGCAAGGCGGCTGCCGTTGAATCGCCCCGCGGAAACGACTCCAAGAGCACGATCCTCAACGATGGACGGTTGGCCGACAGCATACCCAGCCATGCCAGCGACTCGTGATCCACGCAGCCAACATTCCATACCAGTAGATCTGCCGGTTCGTCGAGCGGCGGGCGGCCCAGCGACTGCCGTAGAATCTGGCGTCCGGAGAGTTTCAGCAGATCCACCAAGCCATCTAGATCCATGGCGCGAGAGGCCGCCACGGAAACAACCATGCTGTTGGAACGAGGCACGTCAGTGGGTCGAAGGATCTCCACCTGAATGCTCCTGGTCGCCTCCAACAAACGTTCCTCTCGCCTAGCAGTGGCAGGCAGGCCCAGAGGCCCTGCTTGGCCGCTATGAGCTTGGGTCAGCCAGCGGGTCAGCCGCCCAGGAAGCTCGTGCCAAAGCACCTCCTCAATGCCCGACAGCGTAGGCCCGCTGCGGCGTCGCCCGTCGGCCAAACTGGATACCACCGAAACCATCGGCACCAGCGGCCAGTGAAGCGACAGCACAATCGCATCCTGCTGCGTCCAGCGACCGGGTCGATTGGTGGCAAAAATTGCGATGGCAGGAGATCCGGACGGATGCGGTTGATTCAGGTGGCTCGCGGACACTTCACAGCAGGAATCTGTCCGGAGCATCTGCGAGAACGTCTGGATAGCCGCCTCTGGACTCGCGGCCACAAACAGATGTGATCGCTCGGCAACCCATGTCCGCACAAGATCAAGTTCAAGCCCACACTCGTCGTCGCCAATCCAGAGCGTGCAGGCCGGTTGCACGGTTCCATCAGCCAGAACTAAAGAAACGTCAGGTGGTTGAGCCAAGTGCGGGCTGATGGACATGTCGCGTAAACCTCACCCTCTAGGGTTTGAGTCGGGCGATTGGCCGCCGACGGCTCGCCGCAGCATACACAGTGGCGAGGATACACACGCAGTGGGAACATTCCCATGGATTATCGTGTCTTGCGATGCGGCTTGGTCTTGTGGCCCAACTGTATTATTCGCGCCCAACCGTCGGGCGAGGCAAGGCGGGGGGTCTGCGGGGAGGGCATGTGGGTCTGGATGTATCCTGTGGCTGTGAGTCAGACACCAACCAAAAATACGGGGTTGACCCAGTCTTCAGTCCGCGCACAATTTCGCCTGAGCGGCGTTCAAGGATGAATGCTGCACCGATTGGATTGATCGAAGGCTCGTCTTCCAACACAGGTGTTGCGGATGCGGGTTTTTGGCAGGAGGCCGTCATGGGTACAGATGCGTTTTGCAACGTCCAACTCTCCCACATTTTCCCACAAGCGAGATTTATCGCCTGCGACGATATTGTTGCATCTGGGTGCCACGATGATCCGTGGCAGTGCGGGCCGGGAGATGTTTTTATTGCAAGGCTGACTGCAGCCGGGGATGGTCACGAGCTTGTATCGCACGCGATTGCACGTGGTGTTGCCGGTATCGTGGCGGAACGAATCATTCCGACCTGTGGCACCCCTCTGTGTTTGGTGCCAGACAGTGCTTGGGCGCAGGCTCGATTGTTGCATGCCCTTGCCGGCGATCCCGCCTCCAATCTCCGAGTGATTGCGATTACCGGCACCAGTGGCAAGACGACTACGGCGTGGCTCACCGCATCGGTCTTGTCCGAGGCCGGATTGCGAGTGGGTGTGCTTTCGGACTTGGGTTGCCTGGATGCCCAGAGCGCGGAGCCAGTGGCCGCCGATCTGGAACAACCTCACGTGCTTGCGACTTGGTTTGGGCGATTGGCATCCAGCGGATGCACTCATGCGGTTGTGGAAGTGTCGAGCCGGATGCTTGCCACCCACGCACTGGCTGGCATTGAGTGCGATACAGTGGTTGTTACCAATATGGCAACAGCCCACCTCGATGCTCACGGTACCACAGCGGCCTACCATACGATGAAGTCACGAATCGTCGAGAGCCTTTCCGAATCAGGATGCCTGATCGCCAACGTCGATGACGCTCGTGTGCGAGCGCTCGCAGTGCGCCGTACGACTGCTCTGCGGCGGGGCTGTGCTGTGATCACAGCAGGCTTGTCGGTAGCTGCAGATATATCGGCAACGCCCGTTGAGCGGAGCCTGTATGGGCAGACATTTTTACTGCGTGCCGGTGGCCATATGGCTCCTCTGGCGGTTGCAACGCCTGTGGCATCATTTGTGCGTAACTGCTTGCTGGCTGTCGCAGTGGGCGTGCGTTACCGTGTGTCGCTGGAGCAAATCGCCCGGGGGATCGAAGCTGCGGGGAGCGTGCCTGGTCGGGTTGAGCGGATCGATCGAGGCCACGATCTGGCCGTGTTCGTCGACCGGCCAACGAGTGGACATGCCCTGGCGACAACGCTTTCGAGTTTGCGCAGGCTCACTCGCGGGCGTCTGGTGCTTTTGGCTGAGGCCGACCTGGCCGCCACTCTTGGCGGTGCTGCCCGATTTGAGTCCCGGGCCGGACGGTGGTGTGACAAAACGATTGTGGTGCCTTCTGGCTGGATCGACTCGCAGGCCGGAAACCGTGCGATTGCATCGTATGCCCGGATCGATCGACTGCTTTCTTCGCTGGGCCAGCACGATTGCGTCCTCGTGCTGGGCGATATGCTGGGGAATCGCGGAGATCCAGACGGCAGCGGCGAGCCTTCTTTTTCCCTACCATCGGTTGTTGAGGGGTGGCTCCAATTGGCAAATCCCCCCATGTCAGATTACCGTCAAGAGCGGGCGGCATGAAGCCCTCGGCGACAAAATACGAGTGAGCGTAGACGGTAGTGAGGCGTAGGAGTCACAATCTGTACCGCGGTTTGCGGACGCTTGGGAATTCCAAGCGGATGGCAATGCCGTCACAAGAAGCCCTATGGTGGAAACAGAATTTATGAAAAAGGCATCGCCGACAGCGGCCGATACGGCTCACGATCCAACGCAAGCGTCTGCAACCCCGTTCGATGATCTGGGGCTGGCGGTGGCGTGCCGTGAGCCGCTTTCGCACCACACTTGGCTGGGGATCGGAGGCGATGCGCGCTTTTTTTGTGAGCCCATCGATGTCGATGCGCTTGCACGTCTGGTAAAGCGGTGCAGCGAACGTGGCGTGCTCATGCGAGTCATTGGGGGAGGATCGAACATTCTCATTCCAGCAGTGGGTTTTGCTGGCATGGTGGTGCGACTCTCCGCACCTGCTTTTTGCAACATCGATGTGCAGCGTTCAGGCATGGCAGTGGGAGCAGGTGCCAAACTGGTGCATGTGGTGTCTGCGGCGGTGCAGGCGGGGCTCTCCGGGCTTGAAACACTTGTTGGTGTGCCTGGCACGGTCGGCGGGGCACTGATTGGTAATGCCGATGGGCGGGGTGGCGACATTGGCCAGCGAGTGCGGGAGGTGAGCGTGATGCTGCCCACGGGCGCAGTCGAGGTGCGTCAGGGTGCGAGTTTGTCATTTGGATCGCGCTGGAGCAATTTGGATGACGGCATTGTGATCGGATGCCGCCTAGAACTCGACGAAGAGAGCCCCGATCAACTCACGAAACGGATGCAGAAACAGTGGATCGTCGAGCGATCGGAGCAGCCTTCGGGCACCCGCACGGTGGCGATGATGTTTAAAGATCCACATGGTACGAGCGCGGAGTCTCTCGTCTCGCAGTCGGGGGCTAGAGATTTCCGGGTTGGGGCTGCGGCTGTCTATGCTGCGCACGCCAATTATCTGGTGGCGTCACCGGGTTGCTCCAGCGATGACGTGCGGTCGCTCGTCGAAATGGTTCGTGCAAAGGTACGCGAACGGCTGGGGGTTGAGTTGACACCGCAGATTGAGATGTGGTGAGTGCGCAACGAGATGAACGCTCCCTTGCGACGCAAACCGACGCCGTTTCAGCCTGCGCCCCGAGGCGCAGATGGATCGCTTGCTGGATTTCTGCTGGTTCGACGGGCGGGGCTTGGCTCCGTGGCCGTTGTGCTTCTGGCCATTGCAGCTGGAGCATTTGTGTGGAGCCGCGTGGGAGATTTTGTTCGCTGGGGCGATGGCTATCAATTGCGGCCAGAGATGGTCGAACTGTTGGGCCGTGCTCCTTGGGTGCGGGGCGATCTCAAGGCCGAAGTGATGCGCAGCGCCAGCCTTGATGGCGGCTTGCCTTTGGCCGATTCGGAGCTTGCCACGCGACTGGCACGCGCCTTCGACATGCATCCGTGGGTCAAGCAGGTGGTGAGGGTCGAGGTGAAGCACCCGGCTCGCGCGATTGTTGAGATCCTGTGCCGCGAGCCTGTGGCGATGGTGAGCGTACGGGGCGGATTGCTCGCAGTTGATGCGGACGGATTCGTGCTGCCAAGTGCCGACTTCGCCCCCGAGTCAGCGGCCGAATATCCGCGCATCACTGGAGTGGAGTCGAGTCCACAGGGGCCAGAGGGATCCCGTTGGGGCGATAGCGTTGTAGAGGAGGGGGCCTCAGTGGCGGTGGTGATCGGACCCGAGTGGCGGACGCTTGGAATTGTGGAGTGTCGGCCAATTGCGATGCAAGGCACACGCATGTGGGAGTTGGTTGGCCCCGAAGGACGTACGATCCTCTTTGGCGGGGCCCCAGGTCGCGAAGCCGCTGGAGAACCATCCGTGGCAGAAAAAATCGTGAAGCTCAAGGCACTCGAAGGAGATACTTCTGGTCAACGCGTCGACCTCACGACGTCCGAAAGAAGGCAGCCGAGCGAATAATCAGTGGTATCGAGTGTGAACTCATGGAGCCACTCGCTCCAGCACAAGATTGCGTATGGCTTGAAACTGCGGATGCTCTGCCGAGCCACACCATTCAAAGAGGACTGCCTCGCTGGTGGTGAGGATCGCACCTGCGGCCTCTAGCCTTCGCAATCCAACATCATGATCGAGCGTATGCCGAGAGCCGACGGCATCCACGGCAATAAACACAATCAGCCCTCTCGCCAGCAGATCCAGCGCCGTCTGCGTAATGCAAACGTGTGTTTCGAGCCCGCAGAGCACAACCGTTGTGATCATGCTGCTGGGTGGCGTGTGGGATCCAGCAGGATCAACGCCTGGAGGAATCGCCCCGTCGATCGCCGCCCGAAAGGCTTCACAGCCACAGCAACTCAACGACATTTTTGTGAGCGGTGGCGGGAGTAACGAGGCAAGTTTTGTGGACGTGGGACCGAGCCCTTTCGGGTACTGTTCGGATAGCACGCTGTGGACTCCCAGAAGCCTTGCCCCGGCGGCTAGTCTGGTAGCGCGGCTGACAATGCCAGCCCCTGCGGGCATCACGTCCAAGAGCCGCTCCTGAATGTCGACAACGCAGAGGAGCGTGGAGGCTGGGTGTGTTCGCATGAAAAGAGGCGCACTCGGAGGAAATGGGATTGGCAACAGCCCTTATGATTTGATAATCGAGCATAGCCTGCAAGGCGAATGGCGGCGACAGCCGCCATGTGAGTGTTGCGAGCTGTCTTCATGGCGAGAGCTAACTTGCCCGGATGTGGTCCGATCGGGTATTTCATGTTGGTTGGATCGGCTTTGTTAGCGATGTCGTTCATGTCGTTCGGCGCATTTTCAGTGGAAGCATGTATCGATGAAACGGGATCATCAGGGCATTGTGACTCGGCCGCTGGATGCACAGCGGTTGTTGGTGTGCGACATCGTCTGGCTCTCGCATCGCGTGCCTATTTTTCCAGTTGACCGATTGATGGCCCTAGGCGAGGTCGACCAGTTGCGGCGGGCCGCGCCCTATCGAGTCGGCTGGTCGGCCATCTTTACGAAGGCTTTTGCGATGGTTGCCCGCGAGCGACCCGCACTTCGCAGTTGGTATGTACCGAGGCGGCTTTTGAGACCGTGGCGACGGGCGTGCTGGGCGACCAGCCCCGTGAGCGTAGTGTCGATGGCGATGAGTCGGCATCGCGATGAAGCGGAGTTAGGTTCGTTTTCGAAGTCACATTCTAGCGATGGCCTGGATCCAGAAGCCATTTGCTGGGCGCGGATTCGGGAGCCCGATGCTTTGCCACTTGTGGCCCTGCAGGCTGCGATTACCCACTATGCGACGGCGCCTCTTGCGGATGTGTTTGCCCGTCAGTTGGAGTTGTCGGTACTGCCTCGCTGGCTGCGGCGTTTGATCCTGCGGTGGAATATTCACTCCACTTCGGCTAAGCGGCCGTTGAGGGTGGGCACATTCAGCCTCTCGACACTCGCGGGAGAGGGCTGTACCAATCGCATGCACCCAACATTTCTAACCACCAGCCTGAGCTTTGCTCCGCTGGATGAGGGAGGCCGAATGAATGTGACACTTTTGGCCGATCATCGCCTTCTAGACGGGGTGCCGGCGGCGCGGGCGCTGGTTGCGATGGAGGCTGCGATCACAGGGCCCATTGCTGCAGAATTAGCCCAGCTCTCGGTTTCATCTGCTGCAGCGAACACAGCTGAGCCGCGTACCTTTCATGGGTAAAGCCGGACGCAGGCATGTGCAATGTTTGGCGGCGGGTTGGACGCCGTGGACTCCCTGGTGTTAGGTATGGCGGTCTTTTAATCGTTGCATCAGCAGGCGGTAGTCGCAGGAGTAACTCGTGAAGGAAAGCGTGCGGCCAGTTTCCGAATCGATATCAATTTCAATGTCGAGTCGTTCTGCTGGCAAATGGCTGGCGATCCGCTGAGCCCACTCCACAAACACCCAGCCCGGTGAGGCGATCGCATCATCCCAGCCGATTTCATCCAGATCAGCCGCACCGATGAGACGATAGAGATCGGCGTGCACCAGTCGCTGGCCGGGATCGTTGGTCGCATGCGGGGGTCGCTGGTGGATGTGGATCAATCCAAATGTGGGGCTTACGACCTCGCTCGGGTCGATGCCAGCAGCCGCGGCGACGGCTTTGACAAATGTTGTCTTGCCAGCCCCAAGATCGCCCATGAGTGCGACAAACGCCCGCTGCGGTAGCGACGCAACGAGCACTGCTGCCAGCGGCAGGATCGCGGCCTCATTTGGAAGCGCCACTCGCACACGATCAGGACTCAAAAGCATGAAGGAATCCCTTCGGTTCGAGCGGATGGCATGCCCCGTCAGCATGGATGGCAGTCAGGCCGGATCCCGATTCAACCGTGCCGATCATCGCGATCTGCAGATCGATCTGGCCGCTCTGGGTGGCCGCCAAAAGATCCCTTGCTTCGGAGGGTGGCATCGCCAGCAGCAGTTCGAAATCCTCGCCGTCGGCCAGTGCATGTTCCAGTGGACTCTGCGTGTCGCCGGCCGACCGGCTCATGCGTATGGCATCGGGATGAATAGGGATATCGGCCAGATGCAACACCCCTCGGGTGCCACTGGCCCGCATCATGCGAGCCATGTCGAGTGAGAGTCCGTCGCTCACGTCGATTGCCGCATGCACCACGAACTTCTCGGCAATGCGGGCCGCCTCGCGGCAACGCGGCGATACGGCCAGATGCCGGCCCAAGAGACTGCCGCCGAGTGGTCCCGTTATGAGTAGGTGATCACCCGGCTGGGCGCCATCTCGTCGCCACGCGCGGCCAGGGGGCACGCTGCCGATCGCCGTCACGCTCACCACAAGCGGTCCATCCCATGCGTTGGTGTCGCCACCAGCCAGCGTCACGCCGTGCTCAGCGGCCAGCGCCATAATACCTTGGAACAGCCCGCGGCCGATTGCGTCGCCGCCCTTGCGGGGCAGGGCCACGGCCACAAGGGCCGCTTCCGGTCGTGCTGCCATGGCCGCCAAATCGCTGAGGCTCACGGCTAGCGCCTTGTGGCCCACGGCCTGAGGACTGCACTTGGGGCCAAGGATAAAATCAACGCCCTCGGTAAGCATATCGACTGTGACAACGCTGCGTCGCATGGCCGGCGGACGTAGCACGGCAGCGTCATCTCCCGGAGGCACCTCCAGACGCGCGTCAGCCGGAATGTGGGCCAGCAGCCAGTCGACAAACTCAGTTTCCACGCTTGTGCACTCCAGCGACGCAGCCAAGTCTACCCCAAATGTGCCCTGCCGCATGCCAAGGTTGGGGGATGGTCGCAGAAGAACCAGGATCACCTGCGAACTGTGTCCGACGTGAGGTGACCAAAGAGCGTCTCCCGCCCTCGCAGAACGTAGAACTTGAGTGGGCCAAGATTATCTTCTTGCGCTTTGTCCAAAACATACGTCACGTTATCGCAGGAGATTGTTTCCCACACGTGCAGCCCAACCAGTATGTCGCCTTCGCGGATGCCCTGCTCGCTGGCGGGCCCATTGCTTCGCACATTTTTCACGAGTAGGCCGCCGCGGTAGCGAGATTGGAGTTTCTGGACTTTTGCGGTCGGCAAGAAATCGACCCGAAGCCCGAGTTCTTGCCAGCAGCGATCCTCGGCGGTGAGCGTCTCGCGATGGGTTTGTAAGGCGAGTTCTACTGTTTTTTCATTGCCCGATTGCAAAATATTAAGGCTGACGGTGTCGCCGGCTTTATGGCCGAGCATCGCGCGTTCAATGTCGAGTTGACTTTTCACAGGAAGGCCACCGACGTGAGTAATCCGATCGCCTGGCTGGATGCCAAGCGAATCCGCCGGACTCTCAGGCTGGATGGTTTCGACCAGAAGGCCTTGTGTGCCACTTGGCTTCGCTACGATGCCGTGACATGTTTTGTCGATCCGCTCGACCGAGAGCAGCGCCGTCACGATATCGAGCGTCCGGTCGATTGGAATTGCAAATCCGATGCCCTGTGCGCCAGCCCGCACAGCCACATTGATGCCGATCATCTCGCCGTTGATGTTTAAAAGAGGGCCGCCGGAGTTGCCCGGATTGATGCTGGCATCGGTTTGAATGAGGTCGTCGTACTGCTGGGTGCGGCTGACTTCAACGCTACGGTGAAGGGCCGAGATGATTCCGCGAGTGACGGTGTGTTCGTAGCCATAGGCGTTGCCAAGGGCCAAGACCGTCTCGCCGATCATGAGGTCGCTCGATATGCCCACAGTGATCACAGGCAACGGCATGTCTGCAACGATTTTGATCACCGCTAGATCCGTCCGAGGATCATGAGACACCAGCGTAGCGTTGGTAGTTTTGCCGGAGGCCATCGTGACCTCGATCCGTCGCACACCCTCGACGACATGGTAGTTGGTGAGAATGTAGCCTCGGGAATCGATCACGACACCTGTGCCCATTCCATTTACGCGTCGCGCCTCACCCCCCGGATCGTCATCCGGGCTCGAGACAATTTTTTGCCCGTGAATATTGACCACACAATCGCGGGTCGATTCGATCGCTTGTACGATTGACGTGCGGCGAGAGTCCTCGGTCGCCGCTGCAGAGGCCGACACAAGCACGGCCACAATCGGCAGCACAAACCACGTACACCGCATGGCGCACAGACTCCGGAGAAGATTCACTTGGCCTGAGGGTTTCCCGCGTGTACGGGTTCCTGGCCACTGAGAGAATCGGACGGCGCATGGCTCGAATTCACGGGCAATTTTTAGAGCCCGTACAGCTTCCCCAGTTGCCATCTCATCGGCCCCTAGGGCACTGTTTTCGTCTGCATCAGGAAAACCATACCGGCTGGCCGTGAATTATTCACGTTGCCGCGGAGGGGCAGGCAATGGTGACGGCGGAGTTTGCGGCCGCTTGGCAACGAGGAGTGGGAGCAGTTGCAGGGATAAAAATACACCCAGCACTGCCAGCACTACCAGCGGCCAGACTCCAGCAATGCGCTCACCGAGGCCCCAGCCCACTTCGCGGGCTATCCCGCCCACCAGCGTTGCCACGACTAGCAGCAGAAGCGCGATCAGCACGATTCCGCAGCCCAAAGATGCCATCGTGCCTTTGAATGTGCCAAGCTCGGTAAATTCTTCTTGATGTAAGTCGATGGCCCGCCCTCTGGCAACACTTCGCGGCACAGTTTCCGCAAGTTCAATGGCACGCGCAGCATCGTCCCATGCTGCTGGTAAGATGTCTGTTTCCATCGCGAGTGAACGCGCCACGCTCTTTTGGCTGTTGTCCTCAACATACGTGCGAAGCACCTGAAGTATTGCATCGCCGCGGTCGAAGAATGCCAATTCGGCTTTCACGGGGGCAGTGGCATCTGACCAGATCCAATCGCCTCGCGGCCCGTCCGGAATCTGGATGGTATGAGCGGCAGCAGGCCCGATGAGCGACAGCGTGAGGCCTGCGCTCTGGCTATCGCCACGCATGGCCTGCCATCGCGCTGGCACATGAGACGGCCCATCGAAACCAACCGCAAGCGTGGGCCAAACCGTTTCTGGATCGGATCCCCCAAGCGTCGAGAGCTTTCGAGGATCGCCGCTGAGAACTCGCACAAGATCGGCATCAGAGGCCAGCTGCCGCAGTACCGTATTGCGCGAACGTTGTGGCATCCTTCGCTCGAGCAAGATGGTATCAATGATGGATTCGGAGTCGGATTGTGCTGATCCGTCTCGATGGGCGAGTGCTTCCTCAATCGTCAGGCGCAGTCGAGCGATAAATGGGTGGAGCCGATCAGGTAGGATCGGAATGAGCCGTGCCCCGGAATCCTTGCGAATCATGTCGAGCTCATACGCCCACAGCATCGAGAGTTCTAGGGGCTGGGAGAGCACAAGTGTGCGGCCGGCTTGTACGAGCTTCCGAACCGCTTCGGCTCGCGTATCGCCCCACCCATCGCCGCCGACTAAAATAGCATCACAGCTGCGAGTGTCCATCAGCGTCTCCCAAGGACTGTCTCGCGGAAGGGAGTCGGGCACGCTGTGGGCATGGGGCGAGTCTGCAGCCACATCACAGGCCACGACTAACCGATCGCCCAAACGGTGCGCAGCCTCTAGCACCCATGCGATCTGCTGGTCAATTCCCAACAGCCCAAGTTTCATCATTCGTTCGTTTCCAGAGGGAACATCGCAGCCGTGCCGCATGTGAGTGTGCTTGAGCCACCCAAAAAAAGCCAGTCCCCGTGGGTTCTTGTGTAGGCTAGAGTTGAGTGCGTTCCCCCCCGATACGCGAAGGTAAATCATGCGAGCGGAAGTGATTGCGATTGGTGACGAACTGACGACAGGACAGAGGCTCGACACCAATAGCCAGTGGATTGCTCGCGAACTGAGTGTGCTTGGGATCCCAGTGGTGTTTCACACAACGATCACCGACTCGCTTGACGATGGCGTGGCTGCTTTTCGGATTGCGGCCTCGCGAGCCGACGTGATTGTGGCTACGGGAGGGCTGGGACCCACAGCAGATGACCTCACTCGCGATGTGCTCTCCCTAGCCGTTGGTTTACCGCTGGAGCTTTCGGAAGTGGCATTGGCAGCCGTGGAGGCCCGGTTTGCCACGCGGGTCATGCCGATGCCTGCGACCAATCGCCGACAGGCCATGTTTCCGCAGGGCAGCCGAATCATTCCGAATCCCGACGGCACTGCTCCGGGCATCGATCTTGATATTGCGAAGGTGGGCGGCGGCGCATGCAGGGCGTTTGCGTTGCCGGGAGTGCCGTCTGAAATGCGTGTGATGTGGGAGCAGTCGGTGAAGCAAGCCCTGCTGGCAATGCAACCCGATGCCAGCACGCTTGTGTTTCGGCGAATTAAATGTTTTGGTGCGGGCGAGAGTGCCGTCGAAACAATGCTGCCCGATCTGATTCGCCGGGGTCGCGACCCATTGGTGGGAATTACGGCGCACGAGGCCACCATCACGCTTCGCATCGCGGCACGTGGTCGCACGGTGCCTGAGTGCCTAGCAAAAATTGCTCCAACGGAGGCGATTATTCGGGAGTGTTTGGGGCAACTCGTGTACGGAGTGGAAGACGATGAGATCCAGGACGCTGCGTTGGCAGCTGTCGATGCGGCGGGAGCAACGCTTGCCACCATCGAGGTGGCCACGCATGGACAGGTAGCGTCGCTTTTCGCTGCATCAGCGGCGCGGAGGGCTCTGGAAACGTCCAACGCGCAGAGTACACTTCGAGCCAACACGCTGGTGGGCAGTATCGTTGTGCCCGACGGCAATGCTCAGGCCTCCGTGGATGAACTTGTCGAGCAGTGCCGCCGAGACTTTCGAGCAACGCATGTTCTGGCGGTTGGATCTGTTGGGACCGATGGACAG
>Ga0209500_10001590_pt1 | contig 16893 bp, 17 predicted proteins | sample S_140212_EF_Meta_FD_187323 | JGI IMG/M metagenome (GOLD analysis project Ga0209500, IMG submission 187323) | Freshwater microbial communities from Lake Simoncouche, Canada to study carbon cycling - S_140212_EF_MetaG (SPAdes) (version 2) | ecosystem: Environmental > Aquatic > Freshwater > Lake ... | reverse complement strand
TATATGTATGAGACCATTTGAGAAATTTTTAAATGATAGTTTAAGAACACAAGAATTACTTGAGATTTACCTTGAGATGAGAAAACATTTCCAAGAATTAGGATTTAGTGAAGCCGATTTAGTTAAACCTCCAACATATACTAACAAAATGTTTATGTTTCAAAAAAGATTTTTAAATGCTTTAAACGCTTTAATAAATCAAGTTAATGCTTATGGTTTTGAAGTGAATGGAAAAGATGTAAACGAATACATTCAACCACTACTAAAAAAAATTAACGAGTTAACACCACTAAGCGAAAATGGGTATAACGAAGGAGGAAATCAAGGGGACGAAGATTTTGAATGAAATTAAATCGTCAAACATTAAGAGAACTGAATACGATACTGAAACAAAAAAATTAGTAACAGAGTTCAATAACGGTTTAAAATATGAGTACAGCGACGTACCTCATAGTATATATACACAATTTAGAAAAGCCGAATCACAAGGTAAATTTTTTGTTTCAGAAATATCAAAAAAATATTCATACAAAAAAGTATAGTATTCCTACTATTTATAATGTATGAGTAATTTCCAAAAAATTCTTGATAGTTTTTCTGTTAAAGAAACATTAAATCCAAAAGTATGGGAAAATCCTGAAGACCCTGATAAATCGGTTATGATACCAAAGGTTAGGGAAACACTTTTACGCATTGCAGAAAAATTTATAGAATATTTGGGTGAAGACGTTTTCGTTGAAGATATTGTTTTGACTGGATCTTTGGCAAATTATAATTGGTCTGAATTTTCTGACTTTGACTTACACGTTCTTGTTGATTTACAACAATATGAAGATGATACGGATTTATATAAAGAGTTATTTAATTTGAAAAAACAAGTATTCAACGATAAACATAATATCAGAATTTATGGATACGATGTTGAAGTATATGCTCAAGATGTTGAAGAGGAACACTATAGTTCAGGAGTTTATTCTGTAATGAATGATGAATGGGTTAGTGAACCAGAAAAATTTAAAAGTAATGTTGATAAGACAATTTTAGAAAAAAAAATTAAAAATTGGACAGAAAAAATAGATTCTGCAATTGAAGAAGAAAAAGATTTAGAAAAAATTAAAACTAAACTTAAAGATTATAGAAAATCTGGATTAGAAAAAGACGGTGAATTATCGTATGAAAATTTGGTTTTTAAATTCTTAAGAAGGTCAGGACATATTCAAAAATTATTTGACACCGCTAATAAAGAGGTAGATAAAGAACTCTCAATTGAGAGAATTATAGAATAATAATTAAATTATTCCTATTAATCATATATTTATAAAGAAAAAATTAAATGGCATTAGTTACATATCTTATAGGTCCTTGTGCTGGAGGGGCATCAATATTAGTTGATTTTGATAGTTCATCATTACCTGCGGTTAATGGAAACTATTATTTAACATTTACTGGCGGAACAACTCAGGGATGTTACGATATTATTGATAATGTAGAACCTGCAACAGCAATTGATAAAGTATCAACCATGTCAGTTGATTATAATGATTGCGCAACTTGTTTATCCGCTAATCCAACACCAACTCCAACAGCAACAGTAACAACAACTCCAACTAAAACTCCAACACCTAGTGTAACAACAACACAAACATTAACGCCAACAAATACTGCAACAAAAACTCCAACACAAACATTAACGCCAACAAATACTGCAACTAACACTACAACGCCAACAAATACTACAACAAATACTGCAACTAATACACCAAGTGTTACTAAAACATCAACTGCAACTCAAACTCCAACACCAACAGTTACCGCGACTAATACTGCGACTGTAACTACAACACCAAGTAATACTCCAACAATATCTGTTACTCCAAGTAATACACCTAATGTTTGTAAAACATATGAACTAAATGGTGGAACTGATGGCACAACATTTGTTGGTAAAGATTGTAATGGTTTTACATTTAATATACCAGTTCAACCATATAGTACAACGATTGTATGTGCAAAAGAAGTGTTTGTAATTCAAGGAAACGGTTACTATATTTCAATAGGCTCGTGTCCATTACCAACACCAACACCATCAGTAACTTCAAGTGTTACTCCAACAAATACATCAACGCCAACTAATACTCCAACAAATACTACTACAAACACATCAACGCCAACTAACACTGCAACCAATACTATTACTCCAACATCAACTAATACATCAACACCAACAAATACTGCAACCAAAACGTCAACACCAACGCCAACCAAAACGTCAACACCAACAAATACTGCAACTAATACATCTTCAGTTACGCCAACAAATACATCAACACCTACGGTTACACCAACAAATACAACAACACCTACGGTTACGCCAACAAATACATCAACACCAACTAATACTACAACAAATACTAGAACACCAACGGTTACACCAACAAATACTACAACACCAACAAAAACGGCAACTAATACCCCTACTGTAACAAAAACGGCGACTAATACCCCTACCAGTACTCAAACAGGTACACCAGCGGTTACGCCAACTCCATCAAAAACACCAGGATTTACAGGATTTTCTGCAGACCAACAATACGCTTATACTCTTGAGATTTTAGGAGGTTTCAGTGGTGGAAGTGCAGATTTTAGTGGAGCTTACGCACCTCACCCTGTATTTACAAATGAATTAGGTGAAGCTGTACAACAATTAAACGGAATTGCAATAGGAGGGTTTAACGGATTAAACAATTAAAATAAATAAATAATATAAGATATGGCAAATTTAAAACCAATTGGAAGTGAAAAATTACAAGGCCAAGATAAGATAAGTAGAATCATGGAAATTGCTCGTTTCAACGAAGTTCTTCCACAACCTATTAATGAAACTTCAAAGTCTGAATTTTCAGTTTCTTTGGCTGATGGTAACAACTATCAAATTGTTAAAGAAAGACAAGGATATATCATCAAGAAAACTATTTCTGAATCCGATACAGATTACATTGAACCTATGAAAAATAGAAAATACTATTCTTCATATTCTCAAGCATTAAAAAGATTAAATTTAGTTGCTGGAGAATTAAATAGGATTAATGAAAATGACGAAGGTGTTTCATTGTATGGTGAACAAAAAAAATTTACATTAAAAACCCCAAAACCATCTATTGATACTTCATCTTTAGCAGCTGAAGTACCTGCAACACCTCCATCGGTACCGTCACCTGAATTACCAGCACCACCAGTTGGAGATGAAATGGGTATGGAAGATGAGTTGGCTCCTGAGGTAGATGACGTTGATGTAGATGTTGACATTGATACAACTGAAAAAGAAGATAATGACGAGCAAGTTACATTTAAAACTATTCAAAAATTAACTGGAAAACTAACACAAAAAATTAGAGTTCTGGATAACAACGAAGGAATGACTTCTGAAGATATTAAGTATGTTATTAACATGGTATTATCTTCATTAGACTTGAAAGAATTATCTGAAGAAGATAAAGAAGATATTGTAAATAAATTTGACGAGGATAGTGTTGATTTAGGCGCAGATGACATGGGTGGAGAAGACTTGACTGACGATAGTGAAGTTGAAGATATCCAAGCAGATTTTAACCTTCCTATTGAAGGTGAAATGGATGAAGATGCGTATTTTGTTCCAATGGATGACAAAAGTGAGTATAAAGGTGAAGGAAATTTTGGAAAAGGTTCAGATTTTAATGTGCCCACTCGTAAAGGCAAAATGTATGGTTCATTCGGAGATGGTAACTATATAGACGATATTGGTCAACCATACCAAGGTGAATTTGATTTTGACTTTGATGAAGAAGAATTCGAAGATTTTCCATCATTCGACCAAAAATATAAAGGAAAACACCAATGGTTTGCCAAAGGAGACCACGGTAGCAATATGTTTAACAAATACAAAGAGAAACACGGTTCACCATTTAAAGTTAGAACACGTAGAAAATCTGATAATGGCGCAATCTTAGATAGTATCTTTGGAGAATCTAAAGTTGACAAAGTAATTTCAAAATACTTTGAAACTTCTAAAAAAGAAATTTTAGAAAACAATGAAAAGAAAAACCAAAAAAACTTAGAAGTTAAAAAAGTTATGCAAATAGTTGTAACAATGACTGAGACATTTGAACAAGAAATGGCAGCTAAGAAATTCTTACAAGAAAACTCTAACTCTAAATTTATAGGAATTACAAATAAGAAAAATTTAGTATTCGAAAACAAAGGTGAACAAGTTAAGATTTCACCAAAGGGTAATATATTATGAGTTACTTAACTTACGTAAACGGTTTAGGACCTAATTATAAGGGAGACAATCTTTACGAGTTTATTTTTTCTGATAGTTTAGAAGATGTGTGGGGTGATGGATGGGATAACAAACCATCAAACAGTTACCCGACACCACCTGAACTACAATACATTAAAAAAGTTGGAGTTCTGAGAAATACTAATATAAAATTGGAATTGATTCAGAACTCCGATTTTTTTTCTATGGTAGATGCAATTGACGATGTTGTTGCTTTAGCTTGGGAAGAAGATGACCAAAACGGCCAAAAAAGATTGGTATTCCGATATGGTAGTACCGAAAAAGAAATAAAAGACAAACTCTATGAAAGAGATTTGATTTTAGAATTTGAACAGAAAGTAGTATATGAAAATTAACAAAAAAGCTCTTGAACTTATAGAAAACGGTTTATCTTCAAAGACTGTTTCAAAATTAACCGAATCGCAAATTAACGTTCTACATAAAAAATTAGTTGATGAACAAATTAATGTTTCAAAAACAGATACTGCAACAATTACTAGGTTAAAAAGTGAAAAAAAACCTTTTCAAGTTTATGAAAAAGAACTTGATGAAGAGGAAGAAGTTACAGTTGACCCAAATAAAGAAACTGAAACTCAAGACCCAAAACAAGTAGGTCCATCATCGGATGATGGATTTGGTAATGAAGATGACGGTATGGGTATGTTTGAAAATGAGGCAGACCTTAAGCCTGGTCAACCAAATCCATGGGCTATATGCCACGCACAGGTTGGACCTAAAAAAACAAGAAAATTTGAAAGATGTGTACAATCTGTAAAAAAACAATTGGCAGAAGGAAAAAATCCACTATCTTTGTTCTTAGAAAATGAAATATCTAAGCTCGTGGAAAAACATATACAACCAAAAATGACTAAAGGAGAATTATTAAAATATCTTTCAGAAGGAGAACACAGTAAATCAGATAATGATACTAAAACGACACCTGTAAGAACAAAACCTGATGTTAAGCCTAAAACAAGACCTGGACATCCGATGAAAAATCCTAATCCAGGTGAAAAACCAAGTCCTAAGGCAAAAACTAATGTGGATGAAAATAATCCTGCAGAGGCTCCGACTATTGCACCTACAAGAACAAAACCTGATGTAAGACCAAATAAAAGACCTTCACATCCAATGAAAAACCCAAATCCTGGTGAAAAACCAAATCCTAAGGCCGAAAAAATAAGTCCTGAGGTTGCCAAGGATAAAGTTATTGATACTATTATGAACATTTTAAAAAAATAATTATGGCTAAGAATGTTAGAGAACAATTAGATTATGGTGATACACCCGAAAGAATGGACCCGAAGTTAGAAAAAAAACTAGCGAATCCTGAAAGTTTATATGGGTCAAATCCTGCAATGAAAAAAGGTCCTGCTGATGTACAAAGATTAGTTAGCCAAAGATTTAAAAAAGTTGCTGACAAATTAAGAGAAGTAACAAAAATTGAAAATCTTAGCTCTAAACAAGTTCAAGGGATGGTTTATGAGGAAATGATGGCCAAATTGCCTATGATTATACAAATTGAGGCAAGACACAAAGAAGAATTAGAAGAACTTGCAAAACAAGCCTCAATGGAAGAGACTGAAATTCCTGAAGGATGGGTAAAAATTATTGCCGAATTAGGTTCAAGAATTGATACATCAAACTTTCAAATGGAACCAAAGAAAGAAAAAGAAGATGAGGAAGATAAAGAACCTAAATTAGAAATTCCATCATTTGATGTGTCAGATTTAACTGATGAAGAAGAGTTTGAACTTGAAAAACATAAAAGAAATATTATCAATGCAATCATACAAGGAGCCGCAAAGAAAGGACATTATGTTTTTCAAAAACCTAATATTAAAGAAAGATTAAACGAAATTGACCCAAGATTATATCCTGCTTATTTAGGAATTATGGCAATCAACGATTTCATGTATTTTACAATGGAACAAATGATTGAAATGATGAGTCAAACAGGTAATGGAGTTGCTGGTAAAGTAGAATTAGACCCTGATGACGAGGATGAAGATGGTGGTCAAGATGATAGTGATAGTGATACTGTGATTAAAGCACAAGGAATGATTTTTCCAATCCTTTGTCACGAAATTATCAAAGGTATTGAAGAATCAAAAGGAAGATACGGTTTACCAACATCAGACACAATGCGTGAAAAAGTAAAAGGAGCTGTTGATATATTACCTAATGAACCAATGCAATTGAGAATAGGACCTGAAATCGCCGAAAAATTAAGATTAGCATTACCTGACGAAATGTTTGATAAATCAAACAAAGGTCTAATAAACTGGTTTCATATTTTGTTATACCAAGTACCTGCCCAAGAATTCTTGGATATTGTTGGAAATGCTATCTCTGAGGACGAATCAAAAGTTAAAAAGGCAACTTCAAGATTTCAAGAAATCATGAGAGAAGCTACCGAAATGAAAAAAGAATTTGATGAATATAAAGAAGATAATGATTCTTCTGATTTTTCAAGTTCTAATGATTTTGGAAACGACGATGATGATGACGATTTAGACGATTTCTTAGGTAGTTTAGGTATATCAAGACCTAAATAATTTAATTAGTGAATAAAGAACAACTAATAATTGAAGTTACGAAGTGCATGAGGAATACACCTTACGCACTTCGTACTTACTTACAGACATACGATAATACAGTTTCGAAGTATGTCCCTTTAGACCTTTTTCCCGACCAAATATCTTTAATAGAAGATTACGACAATTACAATGAAAATATCGCCTTAAAGTACAGACAGGCAGGAGTTTCAACGGTAACTGCTGCGTGGGCATCAAAAAAGTTAGCCTTTGCTAAAAAAACCAAGCCAGAAAAGATTCTAATAATTGCCAACAAACTTGATACGTCAATGGAGATGGCGAACAAAGTTAGAGGATTTGTTGAGCAATGGCCATCATGGGTAGGTATTGGATTCTCACAAGAAAAAAACTCACAAAGACACTTCAAACTAAATAATAATTGTGAAGTTAAGGCAGTTGCAACCTCAAAGGATGCACTACGTGGTTATACCCCGACAATTCTTATATTTGATGAGGCGGCTTTTATTGAAGCTGACAGTGATTTCTGGTCAGCTTGTATGGCTTCACTATCTACGGGTGGTAAAGTAATTGTGGTATCTACACCAAATGGTTATGACGCAATCTATTACGAAATCTATGACCAAGCGTTAAGAGGAATGAATGATTTCAAAATCTCTGAAATGTATTGGCATCGTGACCCTCGTTACACAAAAGACTTGTATATGGTTAAAACCAAGGATTTGGTTCACTATCTATTAAATAAAGAAGATTATCCTAATGATGTTGTAATAGATTTGTCTATGAATAATCCATATGATAGAGACCATTCTGTAGTAACAAAGTACATTGAGGATGGGTACAAACCATGTTCTGCTTGGTTTGAAGGTATGGTTAAAAAATTAAAATACGATAGACGTAAAGTAGCACAAGAATTAGAGTGTAATTTCTTGGGTTCAGGTGATAATGTATTTGATTCTGAGTTAATGCAAAATATTGCTAAAAATCAACTTAGAGAACCTCAAGCAAAGTTAATGGGTAGTGGATTATGGATATTCAAAGAACCTGTTAACGGCCATAAGTATGTGATGGGTGTTGACGTTTCAAGAGGAGACTCTGAAGACTTTTCATCTATCCAAATTATTGATTTTGACGAAAGAGAACAAGTATTAGAATATGTGGGGAAAGTACCGCCAGATGTTTTGGCAGAGATTGCCTACAAATGGGGAACAATGTATAATGCCTATTGCGTGGTTGACTTAACTGGTGGTATGGGTGTCGCAACCGCAAGAAAATTACAAGAATTGTCTTATCAAGGTGGTTTCTATATTGATGGTGTTGATACTAGTAATAAATGGAAATGGGACCCAAAAGTTAATGATAAGATTCCTGGAATTAACTTTAACGCAAAAAGAGTTCAAATTATATCCTCACTTGAGGAGGCTTGTAGACATGGATTTAGAATCTATTCAAATAGAACCTATAACGAAATGAATACTTTTATTTATATCCATGGTAGACCTGACCACCAAAAAGGACACCATGATGACTGTATTATGGGTTTATCTATGGCAATCTATGTTGCAGAAAAATCATTCCAATCATTAGAAAAAGTAACTAATCATACCAAGGCAATGATTAATTCATGGGCAACTGCGGTAAATGAAAATAAAAACTCATCTGAGTTTTTCAATCCATTGGTTCCTCAAATGGGTAGAGATAGTATGGGACATAACAGAAGTAGTTCAAAAGAGGATTACCAAAAATATGGATGGTTATTTGGTGCTAAATAACTATTTATAATTTAAAGGTTTTAAGTAAAATTGTAATATGAATGATAATAATTTAACGGTATGGCAGAGGCTTTCTAAAACGTTCGGCCCGAATTCTTTACTAAAGCAAGATTATCCAACTTTTAAGTTTGATAAGAAAGAACTTTTGCGTACAACAAATCGTGATGAATATGAGAAAGAAAAATTACAAGCCCAACAATCGTTTTATTTATCTAATCAATGGTCTAAGGTTGAAAATAACTTATACTCTCAAGCAATTTATTATGAGCCATCAAGATTGTCTTCGCAGTACGATTATGAATCTATGGAGTATACTCCTGAGATTTCCGCAGCGCTAGATATCTATTCTGAAGAATCCACAACAACAAATGAAGATGGTTTCATTCTTCAAATTTATTCTGAATCAAAAAGAATTAAATCAGTATTAGCTGATTTATTCAACAACAATTTAGATATTAACACCAACTTACCAATGTGGACAAGAAACACTTGTAAGTATGGTGACAACTTTGTTTACTTAAAATTAGACCCTGAAAAAGGTATTGTTGGTGTACAACAGTTACCAACTATTGAAATTGAAAGACATGAGATTGGTGTGAATCAAAAAATTTCAGTAGACATTACTCAAGAACCTGATAAAGATAAAAAAGCATTACACTTTACTTGGAAGAACAAAAACATGGAATTCCAATCGTGGGAAATTGCCCACTTTAGATTATTAGGTGATGATAGAAAACTTCCTTATGGTACTTCTATGTTAGAAAAGGCTAGAAGAATTTGGAAACAATTATTGTTATCTGAAGATGCGATGTTAATTTATCGTACTTCAAGAGCACCTGAAAGAAGAATGTTCAAAGTGTTCGTGGGTAATATGAATGACGATGATGTTGAAGCATACGTAAATCGTGTTGCCAACAAATTCAAAAGAGAACAAGTTGTTGATAGTAAAACTGGTAACGTAGATATGAGATTCAATCAAATGGCGGTTGACCAAGATTATTTTATCCCTGTTAGAGACCCAGCAGCTCCAGACCCAATTACAACTTTACCTGGCGCAACTAACCTTTCTGAAATTGCTGATATTGAATATATCCAAAAGAAATTATTAACGGCTCTTCGTGTTCCCAAAGCATTTTTAGGTTTTGAAGAAGTTGTTGGTGATGGTAAAAACTTATCATTACAAGATATCCGTTTTGCTCGTACTATTAATAGAATTCAAAAAAGTATGATTGCAGAATTGAATAAAATTGCAATCGTTCACTTATTTTTACTTGGATTTGAGGATGAGTTACAAAACTTTACATTAGGACTTACAAATCCATCTACACAAGCTGATTTATTAAAAATTGATGTGTGGAAAGAAAAAGTATTATTATACAAAGATTTAGTGTCTGACCCAGGAAATGGTATTCAACCAACTTCTTCAACATGGGCTAAGAAACATATTTTTGGATTCTCTGATGAGGAAATCAGACTTGATTTACAACAACAAAGAATTGAAAGAGCTGTTGGAGAAGAACTTAAAGCGACTCCAACTGTTATTACTAAAACAGGTTTATTTGACAATATTGACAAATTATATGGTAATGGAACTGCAGGAACTCCTGCGGCACCTGTTGCGGGTGGTGAAACAGAAATTGGAGGAGCGCCATCTTTGGGAGGAGCATCTGAATTTGAGACAGCAGCTGGACCTGAAGAAACAACACCACCTGAATTACCCGCTGGACCTGAGGCTGAAATAACTCCAGAATCCAAAAATCCTAACATGAATATCCTATTAGAAAAAAGTATTTTTAGGGGGTCAACATTCTTAGATTTGGGTCAAGGACAAGAATCTTTAGGAGAAATTTCAAAAGAATTGGATAAGTTACTAAACTCGTAATATTTATATTCAAAATACCTTTAGAAATGACGTTCGGACAAATCAAATCCACAATTGAAAACAGCTTGATTGAATCTTATCAAAATGAGAAAGATTTCAAAAAGTCACTTAAAGAATTCAAACACAATGTTTTGAGTAATAAAACTATGTCAAAGATATATTCTTTGTATGACCAGTTAAGTACCCCTCAAAATTTATCAGAATCTGACGCTAAAGATTTTTTAGAAGAAGGTATTAATTTGATTCAAAAATTATTACCTAATATTAAATTGCCATCAACATTAACTGAAAATGTTGAAAATAAATATTCTCATATTGATTCTATTGTTTATTTAAATAAATTAGATTTACACGAAAGAATTAATTCTAAAAAGAGTATTATCAAACTTTTAACGTCAAACGTTGGTACTTTAAAGGAATCTATCAATATTCCATTAAAATCTATGGTTAGTATCGCTAACCAAACACTGAAGAATTACATTGATACTCTCGATGAAAATTCTAAAAAAGAATTTTTCCTGATTATTTCAGAAGACACTGCATCACTTGAGATTAAGTTTGAAACTATCCGTGAGAGCGCAGTCTCTAAGCTTCAAACAATTTTAGAAAAAGAAGAGGAGTTTGAAATGAAGACAAAATTATCAGAAACAATTGATAGGATTAAAAACGAAAAGTTTGACCAAATGAATTTTTTAAAAATAAAAAATTTAGAGGAATCTCTTTAATCGTTATTTAATTTTTGTTTATAGATTGCTTTTAATTTCTTCACTCTTTTGGTAATTGATTTCTTAACAAACTGTTTTCTTTCAAAAAGTATTTGATTTTGTTTAGTCTTGATAACTTTAGATTTTAAAGTCTTTAGGGCTCTTTCAATACTCTCGTTATTTTTGATTTCTATTATTAACATATAATACAAATATCTATAATTTTCACAAAATTTTTGACAATCGTTATAAAATGTGTTATTTTTTAAATACAAAATAAACGATTACCAATGTAACAGTTAATGAAAAAAGGTAAAAGCGTAAAATTAAATCTATATAACCCGATTAAATCAGTATACGGGACTGTGGATTCAAAAAATTTAAAATCACTCTATATAAATATTCAATCTTGGGTAACGCCGAAAAAAGAGTACGATAATTGGAACCGAGTTGTTTCAAGTTTAAACAGAGACATTAAGACATCAGTATTTAATTCTATTGATATGTCAATATTCAAAGAAAGAAGTATTATTGACTTAGACTTAAGAACAAGTGGGCTATCCTACGGTAAAAAATCATTTTTAAATCTTGAAGTTAATTTATATACAAATCAAGAAATTGACTTTAAATCTCAAGAAATTAAAGAATCTGTTAAAATTATTATTAAAAATATATTTAATAATGCGGTTGAAAATAACAAATATTTTGATTTTTCAATTTCAAAAAATGAGGGAATCTAATAAAGATACTCTTTTGATATATTTATCTTAAAAAAGAATTAATGAAAAACTTAAGAATCTTAGAGGCCAACGAATTAGGTCACGGAATATTAATTGAAATGGATGCTGGTACGGTATCACCAAAAGACCATCGTAATTTTGAAATTCTAAAAGAAGCTGCAACACTTGATTACAGAAATCCTTTTGAATTCTATGCTGTTTTACAAAAGTATGACACTCCAAATAGAAACGGTAGATTTTATCCTGAAAGAATTTTAAAGAGAGAGGCCGACAATTATAAGAAAGCAATTTCTAAGGGTTTATCAACATCAGAACTTAACCACCCTGAGTCGTCATTGATTGACTTAGACAGAGTATCTCACATAATCACTGATATATGGTGGGATAAGAATATATTGATGGGGAAACTCAAACTATTAACTTCACCAGGATTTCACGAAAGTGGAATTGTTTCAACAAAAGGAGACCAAGCAGCTAACTTAATGAGACAAGGTGTAACAATGGGAGTTTCATCAAGAGGAGTAGGTTCGTTAAAAAAAGTGGGAGAAAGAAATGAAGTACAAGATGACTTTGAATTAATTTGTTTTGACTTAGTATCTTCACCATCAACACCTGGAGCTTATTTATTTTCTAATCCTGATGAAAGAAGTAAATATGAAGAGAATTTAGATGAAGAAAAAAGAATGAAACAATCAATAGATACTTCATCATCAAACAAATCACTTGACTTAATGAAAAAATTGAACGATTATTTAGGAAAATAAATTAATAATATGGAAGAAAAATATTTTGTTGCAAAAGTTCAGTATGATTTACCTGATGAAAATTCAGGAAAGATTAAAAAAATTAGAGAGGAAAAACTTGTTAAAGGTTACTCTGTGACAGATGTGGAAGCTAAAGTCACAAAAAAGTATGAAGGTTTTACACACGATTGGAGAATCACTTCAGTTTCTGAAAGTAAAATTGACGAAGTTATTGAATAATTATAAAAGTGGTCTTTGACCACTTTTTTTTTGCTTAGACATATTTATTGTAAACACAAAAAATATGTTATTTAATCTATCTCTTAAAAATGTTGACGCATCTATAGACTTATTTGTTGTAAGTGGTTCATCATGGTCCAATTGTTTATCTTATGCTGAAGGTACAGGAAAAGAAATTCAATATATTATTTTGTCAAATTTTAATAATATTATTTTAAATGACACATCATTAAGTGGATTTTATTTAATTGTATTAAAAGACATAACAACATCAGATATATCAAATAATATCATTTATGATACATTTGATAATTCCTCTACTTGGGCTCTAAGCCAATCAAATAAAGAAGTAATAAACATACAATATCAAAAAAAGTCGTTTATTGCTATCTAAAAAATAAACTTTTTGAAATTTGATACTATTTATTAGGTATAAAAAAATTAATTTTTCATGCAAGAAAATAAATCATTAGTACAAGAGGCACTCATTCAAATGAAAAACGTTGAAGAGGCTATTGCCGAAAATGCAAAAGGAATACTTGCTTCAACAATGAAGGAAGAAATCAACCAATTAGTAAAAGAATCTCTATCGGAACAAGATGAAGAAGAAGACGAGATTGAAATAGACGCTGCTATGCCATCATTAGGTGATGAAGAAGATGCGGTTGATAATGACGATATGGGAATGAACATTGATATGGACATGAACATTGACTCTGACAGTCCAATAGATTTGACTGACGCTACTGACGAAGAAATTCTAAAAGTATTTAAGGCTATGGGTGAAGAAGACGGAATCATTGTTAAAAAAGATGGCGACGAAATTCATTTATCAGACGATAATAACGACGTAGAATATTTAGTTAAACTTGGCGAATCAGAATACGACGAAGAAACAATGAACGAAATGGATGAAACAGATGAATCAGTTGATGATGTTATCGCAGCAATTTTTGATGGCGATACTTCAGATGTAGAAGCTTCTGACCTTGAATATGAAGGGTACGAAATGGAAGAACAAGAAGACGACGAAGAAGTTGTTTACGAAATTTCATTAGATGAAGAAGACGAAGATGAATTGGACGAAGAAATGGAAGATGAAATGTACGAACAAGAAGAAGACTTGGACGAACAAGAAGAAGATTTAGATGAAGAATATTTCACTAATGAATCAAAATCTTCGGTAAAACCTAAAGGTGTTGGAATCGGCAAAGGACCAAAATTCTCTTATGACAATAAGGCAAAAGGAGGATTTGATGAGGACAAAAAAGAAGGTCCAAAATCAGTTGGTACTGGTAAAGCTAAATTTGAATACAAGAAAGGTGGTAATATGGAAGGCAAATCCAAAGTTGTTAAAGCAGAAACAAAAGAAGGTCAAGGATACGATGACAAAGAAGATGAAAGGTTGGCAATGAAGCATGGTAAAATGGCTTCAAAAGACTTAAAAACTACTAAAGCTCGTAGAGATGACGCAGATTTCGAAAAAAGAGAAACAAAAGAAGCTGCTAGAACTTATGGAATGGGTTCCAAAGAAGGTAGAGGATTAAGAAAAGGTATTACAAACAACAGAAATTATGTTTATGGTAATAACGGAGTAACTGTTGAATCTTTAGAAGCGGAAGTTTCTATGTTAAGAGAAAAAAATGAAGAATATAGAAAAGCATTAAATGTTTTCAGAGAGAAATTAACTGAAGTTGCTATATTTAATTCTAATCTAGCTTACGCAACGAGATTGTTTACTGAACACTCTACAACTAAAAAAGAAAAAATTAACATTCTTAGAAGATTTGACGATGTTGATACACTTAAAGAATCAAAAGGTCTTTATAAATCAATCAAAGAAGAATTAACTAAAGTGGATTCAAAATCAATAAATGAATCAGTAGGACAAAAAATTAATAATACAGTTTCTACAGGTTCATCTACTACTTTAATTGAATCTAAAACTTATGAGAATCCTCAATTCATGAGAATGAAGGATTTAATGAGTAAGTTACAATAAAGTAAAAAATAAAAATAAAACTTAAAAACAAACTATACTAAAAAATGGGAGCATTATTAGATTCAGGTCTTGTTGGTAATATAGGTCTTAAGCACCTTAAAGTTATCAAAGAGGACACAATTAACAAATGGGACAAATTAGGATTCTTAGAGGGTCTTAAAGGTCACATGAGAGAAAACGTTGCACAATTATATGAAAACCAAGCATCGTATTTAATTAACGAAGCATCATCTACATCTGATACAGGTGCATTTGAAACAGTTGTTTTTCCAATTGTTAGACGTGTATTCTCTAAATTATTAGCGAATGATATCGTTTCAGTACAAGCTATGAACTTACCTATCGGTAAATTATTCTACTTTGTACCAAACATTCAATCTTACGAAGTTGAAACGGCAACTAATGGTCAACACTACGCACCGTATGGTTCACCAAACGCGTCTAACACACAGACACCAAACAGTGGTTATGACTATAACAACACTAAAGACCTTTACGATAGATTCTACGAAGGTAACGAACCAGCTTTAGACCCACCAGGTTTATTTGACTATTCTAAAGGACAATTTTCTGCAATTACTGCTGAGGTTGGTACTGTAGCTTGGTTAGCTGACCAATTAGTTCCTTCTGCATATACTACTTCTGATTACAGAAAAGTATTAATCGTTATGTCAGGTTTCGCATCTGATGGAGCTGGTAAATTAATCGGACCAGACGGTCAACCAATGGATAATGAAGCTTTCTTATCTGACTTAACTGTTTATGGTGTTGCTACTAACTGGTATACATCTGCTAACACAACTAACCCTTACTTATTTAGAGTTGTAACTCAAAGATACGGTAAAGGTATTGTAAATTACGGTAATAACAACGCTACATTAGTATTCCCTAACAGTAAAACTGATGGTGGTCAATATGACAACTTATGTGATGCTCAAGGTAAGATTTACTTAGAGGTTGATTTACAAGTACCAGTTTGTATTACTTGTGGAGGTTCAATGGACGGTTACACAGGTTCTACATTCTCTTCTTCTACCGCTGCTGACAATGCGTTCACAGCAACTTATAGAATCTATAAGAACTTAGAATTTGAAGATAAAATTGGTGAGGTTTCATTTGATTTAATGTCAGTAACAGTTTCTGTAACTGAAAGAAAATTAAGAGCTCAATGGTCTCCAGAAATGGCACAAGACGTTGCAGCATTCCACAACATTGATGCTGAAGCTGAATTAACAGCTTTATTATCTGAGCAAGTTGCAGCTGAGATTGACCGTGAAATCTTAAGAGATTTACGTAAAGGAGCAGCTTGGAACTTACGTTGGGATTACAATGGATGGAAGAGACTGGGCGGTAGTGCAGTACCTTACACTCAAAAAGACTGGAATCAAACTTTGATTACAGCTATCAACCAAATTTCAGCTCAAATCCACAAGTCTACTTTAAGAGGTGGAGCTAACTGGATTGTTGTTTCTTCTGAAATCAGTGCTATCTTTGATGACTTGGAGTACTTCCACGTATCAAACGCAGCTCCTGAGCAAGACCAATACAACATGGGTATTGAAAGAGTAGGTACTTTAGCTGGTCGTTACCAAGTTTATAGAGACCCTTACTTCCCTGCTAACCAAGTGTTAATGGGACACAAAGGTACATCTTTATTAGATACTGGTTACATCTACGCACCGTATGTACCTCTACAATTAACTCCAACAATGTACAATCCGTTTAACTTTACTCCGATTAAGGGTATTATGACGAGATACGCTAAGAAAGTTGTGAACAACAGGTTTTACGGACGTATTACAGTTGATGGTGTTAGAACATTTGATTTAAGAGAATTGAGATAATCAATTTCTTAGGAAATACACTAAAAGGGGCAAGAAATTGTCCCTTTTTTTATTCTTCAGTTTTTGTTGAATTTAATATTCTTATTGATTTGG
>Ga0209500_10001589_pt1 | contig 16904 bp, 13 predicted proteins | sample S_140212_EF_Meta_FD_187323 | JGI IMG/M metagenome (GOLD analysis project Ga0209500, IMG submission 187323) | Freshwater microbial communities from Lake Simoncouche, Canada to study carbon cycling - S_140212_EF_MetaG (SPAdes) (version 2) | ecosystem: Environmental > Aquatic > Freshwater > Lake ... | reverse complement strand
GAGGGCGCGTTGGAAAAGCTGCTCCGAGGTGTTCACAGGCCAATCTGATGAAGAAACCACGCCCCGGGGCAAGGGTTGAGTCAGCCGGGCCAGCCCCAAGTCCATCCCCCATAAAATCCTGTTCAACCTCCAGCCTCAGCCTAGCCTACGACCACCCCCTGATGCGACGTCGCACCGCCCTGCCCCTCTTGCTCATCCCTTGCCTGCTCGGGACCGCACAGCTGCGCGCCGAACCGCCTCGCGAACTCCGCCCGTTCATCGAGAAACACTGCGTCGACTGCCATGACTCCGACGACGCCAAAGGCGGACTCGATTTCGGCAAACTGCCCTCCGACCTGAACCAGCCCGAGGCGCTCGCCAAGTGGGTACGCGTCTTCGATCGCGTGGACAAAGGCGAGATGCCGCCCAAGAAGAAAGCCCGCCCGGAGGCTGGCGACAAAGCGAAGTTCGCAAAGGCTCTGGCCACGAACCTCGTCACGGCCGACCGCGCGACCAAGGCCACCGTCCTCCGGCGCTTGAATCGCAACGAACTCGAACAGACGCTGAACGACCTCCTCGGTATCAACGAAGAGCTCGCCCCGCTGCTGCCCGAAGACGGGCGCGCCCAAGGTTTCGATAAGGTCGGTGAGGCGCTCGATCTCTCGTCGGTCCATCTGCAGCGCACCATGGACGCGGCTCGGCAGGCGCTAAACGCCGCGATGAACAAAGGCGATGCTCCCGAGAAAATCGATAAGACGATTGGCTTCGGGGACGGCCGTAACGCCACGCACATCGGCAAGAGCTGGCACAAGCTCGCTGACGGTAGCGTCGTGACCTTCAACGAGGCCACCTATCCGGCACTCATGGCAGAATTCGAGGCGCCGATCGCCGGCCTCTACCGCGTCACGCTCGGCGGCCGCGCCTATCAGAGCGAGAAGCCTGTGATGGTGACAATCTTCTCCGGACCCTTCTTCACAGGAAGCCCCACCCGCTTCCAATCCGTCCAGGAATTCCTCCCGGCCGGCAACGAGGTGCAGATCGAAGTACAACTGAAGGTGCGCGACAAGGTCCGCCTATTCCCCGACCTCCGCACCTTTGACTATAACCTGAACCAAAAGACCGGCCCGGCCAAATACCCCGGCCCCGGACTGGCGATGAAGCCCATGCGCGTCGAGGGCCCGCTGCTTCCGCAGTGGCCGGGCAAAGGACATAAGCTCATGTTCGGCGACCTGCCCAACGCTCCGACCGCCGAGGCCGCCAAGCGAATGAAATACGAGAAACGCCGCACCCAGCAGATGTATGAGATTACGAGCACCCAGCCGGTCGTCGACGGACCGAAGCTTATCAAGGCCTTCGTGGCCAAGGTCGTCCGCGAGAAGAGCCAGCCGACGCAGGCCGACGCATACGTGCGCCTTTTCGAAGCCGAGCTCAAGAACGGGTCCACCTTCGAGGAATCCCTGCTGACCGCCTATACCGCCGTCCTCTGCTCCCCGGCCAACCTCTACTTCCACGAACAACCCGGGCGCCTCGATGCCTGGGCCGTGGCTTCACGGCTGAGCTACATGTTCTGGGGCACGGCACCCGACGACGAACTCCGCAAGCACGCCGAGACCGCTGCGCTGCTGAAGCCCGCGACCCTGCGCGCCCAGACCGACCGACTGCTCTCCGACCGCCGGGCGCAACGCTTCGTGCGCGACTTCACCGACCAGTGGCTTTCCCTCCGTAACATTGACGCGACCTCGCCCGACAAGCAGCTCTATCCGGAATACGACGACGCCCTCAAGGCCGCCATGCTCGATGAGACCCGCGGCTTCTTTGCCGAGATCCTCGCAAAGAACCTCAACGTCTCCGACCTCCTGGATTCCGACTGGACGATGCTGAACAACCGCCTCGCCCGCCATTACGACATCCCTGGCGTCGAAGGCGTCGCCTTCCGCAAGGTCGCGCTGAAGCCTGAGTACCACCGCGGCGGACTACTCACCCACGCCAGCGTCCTCAAGGTCTCCGCCAACGGGAATAACACCTCCCCCGTCATGCGCGGCGCTTGGGTGCTGGACCGTATCCTCGGCACCCCGCCGTCCCCGCCGCCACCTGGCACTCCCGGCGTCGAACCAGATATCCGCGGTGCGGTCACCCTCCGCCAGATGCTCGAGAAGCATCGCTCCACCGAGAGCTGCAACTCCTGCCACTCCAAGATCGACCCGCCCGGCTTCGCCCTCGAGAGCTACGACGTCGCCGGGGGCTGGCAGGCGAATTACCGTAGCCTCGGCCGCCAGTTCAAGTCCCCGCCTAATCTCAAGCGCGTCCAGTGGCGCGTCGGGCCGCCGGTCGACGCCTCTGGCGTGACCGCCGACGGCAAAGCCTTCGCCGACCTCAAGGAGTTCAAGCAGAAGGTCCTGCTCGCCGACCCCGAGGCCTTCACGCTCGCGCTCACCCGCAAACTGGCTGCCTACGGCAGCGGACGCGCGATGGGCTTCTCGGATCGGGCCGAACTCCAGCGCCTCGCCCACCAGACCTTCACGCAAGGCAATGGCCTCCGCGCCCTCCTCCACAACCTCATCCAGAGCGAAATCTTCCTGACCAAATGAACGCCCCGCACATCGCCACCAAGACCCGCATCGACCGCCGAGCCTTCCTGCGCAGCACCGGCCTGCTGCTGACCTTGCCCTGGCTCGAGGCCATGGTCCCCAGCTTCGCCAACGCCGCGGAATCCCGCGCCGCCACCACGCAGCCTCGCCGGCTCCTGGCGATGAACTACAGCCTCGGCTTCCACGTCCCCCTGCTCGTGCCGAAGGAAGAAGGCGCCGACTACACACCTTCGTACTACCTCGAACCGCTCCAAGCGCACCGCAAAGACTTCACGGTCTTCTCGGGACTCTCCCACGATGAACAGAACGGCTCCGACGGACACACCTCCGAACTCACCTGGCTGACTTCCGCCAGGCACCCGGGTCTACCAGGTTTTCGCAACACGATCTCACTGGACCAGCTGCTGGTCCAGAAACTCAACCCCGACACCCGTTTCACCTCCCTCGTGCTTTCGGCAGGTAACCATGCCACGATGTCCTGGACGATGAACGGGGTCTGCCTCCCCGCGGAACCTTCTCCATCTAAGGTCTTCCAGCTCCTGTTCGTGGAAGGCAGCCCGACGGAAGTGAGACGTCAGCTGGATGAGCTACGCCGCGGGCGCAGCATCCTCGATACCGTCGGCGAAGAGGCCAAGAAGATGAATGCCAACCTCGGCCCGAGGGATCGGGAGAAAGTGGACCAATATTTCACGAGCGTCCGCGAATTGGAAGCGCGGCTGCTTTCATCCGCCGCCTGGGCGACTCGTCCCAAGCCCAAGGTCTCCTCCGCAGCGCCGAAGGATGTCGCGGACCGCACCGACATCATCGCCAAGACCAGGCTGATGCACGAGATGATCACGCTGGCTTTCCAGACCGACTCGACCCGCTTCATCACCTACAGCGCCGGCGGCATGAACGCGACGCCCAAGATCGAGGGCGTGAGCCAGGACTGGCATAACCTCTCGCACCACGGCCAAGACGAGGCTAAGATTGAGGAGTTGCGGATCATCGAGCGCGCGGAATTCGCGGAGATCGGCCGCCTCCTCGGCCTGCTCAAAGGCGTCCGGGAAGGCCGCGGCACCCTGCTCGACAACACGATCGTCATGGCGGGCAGCAACCTCGGCAACGCCAGCGCCCATAGCACCCGCGACATCCCGCTCATCGTGGCCGGCGGCGGCTTCCGTCACGGCAAACACGTCGTCGCGGGCGGCAAGGGTAACGATAACGCCCGCTTCGCGAACCTCTTCGTCCAGATCGCCCACCGCATGGACGTCGGCCTCGAGAAATTCGGTAGTAGCAACGGACGTAGCGTCAAGGGGTTCGAACTGGCCTGAGCATGAGGCTCGCCCTGTTGCTTGGTCTTTCGACGCTGCATGCATTTGCCGACGAGACCTGGGTCGCCGTCGGCTATGGTGGACGTCGCATGATCTCGCACGATGGCCTTAATTGGGAAATCACCGCCGAGTGGGCACCCGAGGGCAAAGACGACAGCAATAACCTCATGTCCGCCGCGTTCGGCGCCGGAAAATTCGTTGTGGTCGGCGGTGGCGGCTGGAGTAAGGACACCCAGGCAGGACACATCCTCAATTCAACCGAGGGCAAGAAATGGGATGAAGTGAAGACGCTGCCCTTCCGCGTCAACCCCGTCATCCACAATGGTCGGCGTTTCATCGCCGGCGGACCCGATCGTACGCTGTGGTTTTCCGATGACGGAATCGCCTGGTCCAAAGGGGCGCAGGCGGCGACGACGGGATTCCCCAGCTGGGCCCTTTGGTTCCGCCACGCCGCTTTTGGTAACGGCATCACGGTATTCATGGGCGAAGCGGGTGCGAAGAAAGAGTTCTATTGGTGTATGACCTCGGCCGATGGCACGAAGGTCGACTTCCGCTCCGACCTGCCTCAGCTCCGCGCCCTCGCCTTCGGTGGGGGCGCCTTCGTCGCGGTCGGCAACAGCGTCATCATGACCTCTGTGGACGGAAAGACCTGGCAGAAACAGGAACGCCCGGCCGACGAGAAACTCGATTGGCTCCAGTGGACCGGCAAAGCGTTCATCGCTGGCGGTGGTAAGACCGTGATCATATCGACCGACAGCAAGAACTGGCAGCCCTCGACGCTGCGCCCGCCCGGACGCATTCTTTGGACCGACGGCACTCGCTTCATCACCAGTTCTTGGCCCGGCAAGATGTCCTTCTCCGCAGATGGAAAAACCTGGAAGGCGTCCCCAGCGATGCCGCCCAATGGCATCAACGCCGTCGTAAAGGCCCCGTAAACAAAAGGGCCGGAGTCTCGCGACCCCGACCCTTTGCTTGTTTCGTTTTACCTGGCCCTGTCCCTAGCCCAGTCCCTAGCCCTGCGTCGCAACGCGACGCTCACTTCTTGCCGTCGTCGACGACTTCGAAGTCGCCATCGACCACCTTACCGTCCTTGGACTTCTTCTTCTCTTCAGGGGCGGGACCAGCGTCAGCCTGCGGCTGTTCGCCAGAAGCGGGCTGAGGCACGGTCTGCGCAGCGGCCATGAGCGCGGCCTGGAGGGCCGTGGCGGCCTTCTCGAAATCCTCGGCGGTAGCGTCGGTCTTCTTGAGGGCTTCCTGGGCTTCCTTGAGCGCGGCTTCGGCGGCGGTCTTCGCTTCCGCAGGCATCTTCTCACCGTTATCAGCAATGAACTTCTCGGCGGTGAAGACGCCGGCGTCGAGGCGATTACGGGCTTCGGCGAGCTCGCGGGTCTTCTTGTCCTCATCAGCGTGGAGTTCGGCTTCCTTGCGGAGCTTCTCGACTTCTTCCTTGGAGAGACCCGAGGAGCCGGTGATGGAGATCTTCTGCTCCTTGCCCGAGCCCTTGTCGACGGCTGAGACATGCAGGATGCCGTTGGCGTCGATGTCGAAGGTCACTTCGATCTGCGGTTCGCCGCGGCGCGCCGGCTTGATGCCGTCGAGCTTGAACGTGCCGAGCTGCTTATTGTCCTTCGCCATCGGGCGTTCGCCTTGGACGATGACGATGTCGACGGCCGACTGGCTGTCAGCGGCGGTGGAGAAGATCTGCGACTTCTTAGTCGGGATGGTCGTGTTGCGCTCGATCATCGCGGTGGCGACGCTGCCCATGGTCTCGATGGAGAGGGTGAGCGGGGTCACGTCGAGGAGGAGGACATCCTTCACATCGCCCTTGAGCACGCCGGCCTGGATGGCGGCGCCGATGGCGACGACTTCGTCCGGGTTGACGCCCTTATGGGGCTCCTTACCGGCGAGCAGGCGGGCGATCTCGATGATCTTAGGCATGCGGGTCATGCCGCCGACGAGGACGAGCTCGTCGACCTGGGCCATCTTGAGTTCGGCGTCCTTAAGGCAGGACTCGAACGGACGACGGGTGCGCTCAGAGAGGTCGTCACAGACCTTTTCCATCTGGGCGCGGGTGAGCGTGACGTTCAGGTGCTTCGGGCCCGAGGCGTCGGCGGTGATGAACGGTAGATTGATATCCACGGAGTTCGAGGACGAGAGGGCGATCTTGGCCTTCTCGGCTTCTTCCTTGAGGCGCTGGCGGGCCATGGCGTCCTTGGAGAGGTCGATACCAGACTCCGTCTTAAAGCCGTCGATGAGCCACTGGATGATGCGTTCGTCCCAGTTGTCGCCGCCGAGCTCGGTGTCGCCGTTGGTCGCCTTCACTTCGAAGACGCCGCCGCCGATCTCGAGGACCGAGACGTCGAAGGTGCCGCCACCAAGGTCATAGACGGCGATCTTTTCGTCGCCCTTCTTGTCGAGGCCGTAGGCGAGGGAAGCCGCGGTGGGCTCGTTGACGATGCGGAGCACTTCGAGGCCCGCGATCGTGCCGGCGTCCTTGGTGGCCTGGCGCTGCGAGTCGTTGAAGTAGGCAGGGACGGTGATCACGGCCTGCGTGACCTTCTCGCCGAGGTAGGCTTCGGCATCGGCCTTGAGCTTGCCGAGGACCTTGGCGGCGATTTCTTCCGGGGCGAACACGCGCGGCTTGCCGTCGACTTCGCATTCGATGGCGGCGTCGCCGTTCTTACCTTCGACCACCTTGTAAGGCAGCTTCGAGGCGATGGACTTCACTTCCGAGAACTTGCGGCCGATGAGGCGCTTCGCGGAGAAGATCGTGTTCTTCGGGTTGGTGACGGCCTGGCGCTTGGCGGCCTGACCGACGAGGATGTCGCCGTTCTTGGTGAACGCGACGATGGAGGGCGTGGTGCGCGCGCCTTCCGAGTTGGAGATGACGACGGACTCGCCTGCTTCCAGAACGGCCATGCAGGAGTTGGTGGTGCCGAGGTCGATGCCGATGATTTTACTCATATTGTGTTTTGGGTGATGGGTTATGCCCTCCTATTGGCAGGGCGTGTGCCAAGGGAAATTCCCGCTTTTACTGTGATTTTCTCAGGTATGCCGACGGACTGTCCCTGTCCCAATCGGGTCAGAATGACAAAGTGTCCCACCGAAAGGCATCCCAATGGCTTCGCCGTTGCCCTTCCCCACACCCATCGACTATCTAAACCCTCCGATGTCGGCCCAACTCGACCAGTCCGTCCGCCTCCGCCGCCTCCGTGCTTCGGCCGGCATCCGTGCCATGCTCGGCGAAACGGTCGTCGAACCCCGCCACCTGATCCAGCCGCTCTTTGTCACGGATGGCGATGTCGCCGAGCCCGTCGGCTCCCTTCCCGGTGTCAGCCGAATCCCGCTCGCCCAGCTCGGAGCCAAGTGCACTGAACTCCTCGCCCTCGGCATCCATGGCGTGGCTCTCTTCCCCAGGGTCGACCCGACGCGCAAGACCGCCGAAGGTGCCGAAGCCCTCAACCCGTCAAACCTCGCTTTCCGCGCCATCCGCGAAGTGAAGGCGAAGTCGCCCGGCACGGTGATTTTCGCCGACATCGCCCTCGACCCTTACACCACGCACGGACACGACGGCATCCTGAATGCTGCCGGCACCGACGTGGACAATGACCGTACCGTCGAAGCGCTCGTGAAGATGTCGCTCTTCACCGCCCAGGCCGGCGCCGATTTCGTCGCGCCATCCGACATGATGGACGGACGCGTGAAGGCGATCCGCAAGGCCCTCGATGCTTCCGGCCACACCGGCACCGGCATCCTCGCCTACTCCGCCAAGTTCGCCTCCGCTTTCTACGGTCCGTTTCGCGATGCCATCGGCAGCGCACGTCAGGCCGGCCAAGCTCCCATCTCCAAGGCCACCTACCAGATGAATCCGGCCAATCGCCGCGAGGCCGCCCGTGAGGCAATCCTCGACGCTGAAGAAGGCGCCGACCTCCTGATGGTGAAGCCCGCCGGTGCGTATCTCGACATCATCCGCGATCTGCGCGAGTCGACGAACCTCCCGATCGCCGCCTACCAGGTCTCGGGCGAATACGCCCAGCTGCATGCCGCCGCTGAAAAGGGCTGGCTCGACCTCCGCGCCACGCGCGACGAGTCGCTCCTCGCCATCCGCCGCGCCGGCGCCGACGTAATCCTCAGCTACTTCGCCGAGGCTTACGCGCGCGACTTCGCAGCCCGCAAGTAAGCGGATGCATGCAGGGCGGCTTACGCTCTGACTGACCGGCGGCAGGCCCGTCAGAAATAATAGGCCCTATCGCTTTTATCGATTTCCCAGGAAGCGTGATTAAAGCTAAAATATTACCGTGAAAATCAAAACCGTCACCTACGGCCTAGCCGCCGCCTTCGGGCTCATCGGCCCAGCCTTATTCCTACGCAACGTCAATCTCTCGGACTGGGGAATGCTGGTGGTCGAGCTGGGCTTTGCGCTTTGGTTAGTCTCGCCCTTCGTCTTGATCGCCCTAGCGGTCCGCTCCGACCGTTTTTCGGCCATAGGTGCCCTCATCGCCACGATACTTGCGGGCCTCTTCGGTGCCTGGTTCTTCACCGAGTTGACCTTCCACTTCACCACGAAGTCCGATGCTCAGGACGCCATCGCGATGCTCTTCGTGGCTGCCTACCAGCACGCGATCATCTTCCTGACCCTTGGCCTATCTTTCTTAGTCGGCTGGCTTCAAGCCCGCCGCAAATAAAGAAGGCGCGGATCGCTCCGCGCCTTGATCTGACCGCTGACGCTTCCGCTTACAGGAAGAGCGGCTTGATGTGGCGATCGAAGAGATTGCCGGTCACGTTGCGCGCGCAGGACTCGCGGCAGGCCTTGAGCTGCTCGAGGTAGCGCGGGCCCATCTTGGCGGCGACCTTGAAGCCGACGTGGATGAGCTGGCGGATGTTGGCGTTGTAGAGCGGGTTCTTCTGGTCGTGGCGCAGGGCGCCGACGAACTGCTCGCTGGTCCAGCCGTTGACGATGGCGGCGGCGGGGAGCTTGGAGCGGTCGATGTCGATGACGGTCGCGTAGGGCTGGCAGAGCTCGTCCATGTGCGACAGGGCTTCGGCGTAGATCTCCTTGGCGAGGGCGAGGCCGGTGCCGCCGGCTTCGGCGAGGCCGATGACTTCTTCCAGCCAGGTCGTGCCCGCGGTCTTCACGTGCACGCCAGCGCCATGCTTAGCGAGGGCGCGACGGATGGCCGGGTAGATGGAGAACTTATCGCTGCCGCTGTGCACGGAGAGCTTGAGATTGGCCGGGAGGCCATACTGCTTCACCGCATGGGCGATGACGCAGAGGTCGTCATTGAACTCGCGTTCGAACTGGGCGAGGTCGCCGACGTAGTCTACGCCCTTGTTGAAACGACCGGTGAACTTCGGAGCGATCGTCTGGATCGGCACACCTTCGTCGGCGATGGCCGCGAGGATGATGAGGAGCTCGGGCGGGGTCTGCGGGCTATCGGTCTCGTCCATCGAGATCTCGGGGACGAAGCGGCCAACGCCCTTCACGGAGACGATGTGGCGGTAGACCTTGCCGGCTTCCTGGACAGCCAGGAGGAACTTGGCGGCCGTGCGCTCGACGTCGGCGCGCGTGGTCGTGAACGGACGGTCGATGCCGGCGAGGGTGATCGTACCGACGAGCTCAGGGTGGCGGTCGACGAAGGCCTTGACCGCGGCGGGATCGGCGGGCTGGGCGATGAAATCGGCGACATCGATCGTGAAGAAGTCGGAGACGCCGACGAAGCGCTCGACGGTCTTCAGGCCGATGTGGTCGGCGTCGAGGAAGTAGGGGGCGGTCCAGCCGAGGGTCTTCACGGCAGCGTCGGCCGCGGCGCGGGTGCTGGTCGGCTCGGAGCCGATGATATTGTGCTCGCGGTTGGACTTGTTCCAGACCGGCACGATCTCGACGCCGAGCTTCTTGGCGGCGACGCAGGCGGCGAGCTGGGCTTCGGCTTCGTGGGCGAAGCGATCGCCCATGCCGAGGGAGAATTTACCGATGACGAGAGGTTGGGAGGACATATGGGGACAAGTAAGAGGGCCAGAGTAGAGGCCTGTTTCAGGCGTTGGCAACCACCCGGAGGTATGAAATTCGGCACCCCTTATCCTCGCTTCTCCTTGCCCTCCGCGCCGCCGTTCATCTTTACTCCACTCTCTCTCCTATGCACCTGAAGATTGCTGTCCTGCCTGGCGATTACATCGGCCCCGAAGTCATGGCCGCCGCCCTGCCCGTCCTTGAGGCCGTCCTGAAGAAGTCAGGCCACACCCTCGAGCACTCCACCCACGACGTGGGCGGCGCGGGCATCGACAACCATGGCAAGGCCCTGCCGGACTCGACCCTCGAAGCCTGCCGCGCCGCGGACGCCATCCTCTTCGGTTCCGTCGGCGGCCCGAAGTGGGAGAAGCTCCCTCCGGCCGAACAGCCTGAGCGCGCCTCCCTCCTGCCCCTCCGCAAGCACTTCACGCTCTACGCCAACGTCCGGCCCGGCCTGCTGCTGAAGAACCTCATCGATACTTCGCCGATCCGCCCGGACCGCATCCCGAACGGCGTCGACATGGTCTGCATCCGCGAGCTGACCGGCGGCCTCTACTTCGGACCGAAGTCCACCACGACGCTCGCCGACGGCGACATCGAAGCCATCGACACCATGGTCTACCGCAAGTCGGAGATCGAACGCATCACCGACGTCGCCATCGCTACCGCGCGCGGCCGTCGCAAGCACATCACCCTCGTCGACAAGGCCAACGTCCTCCAGACGTCCGTTCTCTGGCGCAAGGTCGTCGCTGATCGCCTCAAGGCCACCGCTCCGGACATCACCCTCACGGTGATGTATATCGATAACGCCGCCATGCAGCTCATCCTCAAGCCCTCACAGTTCGACGTCCTCCTCACCGAGAACATGTTCGGCGACATCCTCTCCGACGAGATGGCCGTTATCTGCGGCTCCCTCGGCATGATGGCTTCCGCCTCCCTCGGCGCGAACCGCAATCAGCACGGCTACGGCTATGGTCTCTACGAGCCTTCCGGAGGCACCGCCCCTGACATCGCGGGCCAGGACAAGGCCAACCCGTGCGCCCAGATCCTCTCCGTCGCCCTGATGCTGCGCCATTCCTTCGGCCTTGAAGCCGAAGCCAAGGCCATCGAACTCGCGGTCGAGAAGACCATCGCCGAAGGTATCCGCACCGCGGACATCGCCGCCGGCGGCAAGGCCGTGGGCACGAAGGTCATGGGCGCGGCCATCCTCGCCCGACTCTGACCGTGGACGAAGCGGAACGACAGCGCGCGGCCGAACGACGTCGGGAGGCCGTGTGCAGTCCGTTCATGCGCATCACGCGTTTCCCCGTCGAAGTCGCCCGCGAACTGCTCGACGCCGGCTACTACCGCGTGGACCAGCTTGCCGGCCGTTCGCCCGATTCGCTCCTCACGGAAATCGTGTCGCGCAATAAGGAGAAGCTCCCCGCGCACTTCCTGCCCTCCTTGCGTATGGCGGTCTACTTCGCGGAGTCTGACAGACCGGACCCAAAGAAGCTGTTTCTGGATCAGTGGCAGTGACCATGGCGGAGCCGCGATCGGCGCCCCGAGGAGGGGGTTGACCCTTCTCGACATAAGAGAGTAGAAGAGACTATGCGCCCCCTCGCCCTACTCTGCCTCGTCTTCCTCGGCCTCGCCGCCCGCGCGGCCGACGCCCCGCTCACCTACACCGGTACCGAAGGAGCTGGCAAAGGGAAGAAGGTCGTCCTCATCGCCAACGACCACGAATACAAATCCGAGGAAGCCCTCCCGGCGCTCGCCCGTATCCTCGCCAAGCATCATGGCTTCACGTGCACGGTGCTCTTCGGTATCGACCCCAAGACCGGCAACATCGCGCTGGGCAATCCCAGCAACATCCCCGGCACCGAGGCGCTGAAGGACGCCGATCTGATGGTGATTTTCACGCGCTTTCAGTCCATCCCAGTCGAACAGATGCAGCCGATCTTGGATTACCTCAACCGCGGCGGCGCGGTCATCGGCCTGCGCACCTCGACGCATGGCTTCCGCTACCCGAAGGATAGCCCGCTCTATAAATACTCCTTCGACTACAAAGGCGAAGACTACAAGGGCGGCTTCGGCCGTCAGATCCTCGGCGAAACTTGGGTCGGCCACTACGGACCTAATCACAAGTCCAGCACGCGCCTTGACCTCGTCGCCGATCAGTCCGCCCACCCCGTGCTCCGTGGCGTGAAGAACGCTTGGGCCGAAATCGGCGCCTACAACGCCGCCCCCATCGAAGGCAGCACCGTGCTCGCCATGGCTCAGCCGCTCACCGGCATGACGCCAGATGCGCCCGCCGATGCGGCCAAGAAGCCCATGCCGGGCGCTTGGGTGCGCACCTATAAATCGACCTCAGGTAAAGAAGGCCGCGTCTTCGCTTCCACTTACGGTGCATCCGGCGACCTCGCCAACGACGGCTTCCGCCGCATGCTCGTGAATGCGTGCTTCTGGACCACCGGTCTCGAAGCCGTGATCAAGCCTGACCTGGAAATCGGTCTCGTCGGCCCCTTCAATCCGACCTGGCTCGGCACCTTCAGGCGCGCGGGCGCCGCAAAGCCTTCGGACTTGGCCAGCTACGACAGCCCAATCTTCCCGGCCGTCGCCAATAAGCCTAAGGCGAAGTAAGGCTAACTGTCCGCCTCACTTGCGATGGGGCGGGTTTTCCGCAAACTGGACGCCATGGTTCCCACTGTCGTCGTTCCCGTCATGACTCTGGGCAACTGCGTCTTCTTACCGCAGCAGCTGATGCCGCTGCGCATCTTCGAACCTCGCTACCGCAAGATGCTCAAGGAGACCCTCGCCGGCAGCCGCATGTTCGCAATCTCGCAGCTGGATGAAGAAAGCCTCACGCCGGAAAACGACGAGCCACCCTGCCCCTTCACGTGCGTCGGACGTATCGTCGGCCACGTCGAACTCGAGGACGGTACCTCGCACATCATCCTCGAAGGCTTGCGTCGCGCGAAGGTAATCAAAGTGAAGCGCAAGACGCCTTATCCGCAGCTGGAGATCGCCCCAGTCGTCGACGAAGCCTCGACCGACCTGATTGGCAGCACGCGCGACATCGCCCGGGTGCTCGCCTTCGCCGAGAACATCGTCAGCGAGCTCGGCGAAGAAGCCGCTCCGCTCATGCAGCGCCTGCGCGGCCTCGCCAATCAGCCTGGCGCCCTAGCGGACGCCGCAGCCGGACACCTCGTCGCCGACGCCGATACGCGCCGTGCCTTGCTCGAGTGCCTTTCCCAAGATCAGCGCATCAAGGCCGTGGCCGACGAACTCGCCCGCCTCGACGCCCAGCGGAAGCTGGACGAACAGGGCGGTGGCGAAGACGCGCGGGGGTTGAACTAAAGACGGAGTCGAGGGCAGGAGGGCCCGATGACCAGAGGACCGGAGGATATTTACATACCTTTAAGTGTTTATTTATACTTAAACCATTGTCCATTAGAGGTTAAGGAATAAAAATACTCGGCCCTCCGGCCCTCAGGTCCTCCAATCCTCGCTTTTCACCCCTTTCTTCTTGCGGATTAGACTCATTCTAACTGATTAGGCGGTTAGAATGATTCGAAATCTCACCGAACAGGATAAGGAACACCTTCTAGATGCCCTCATTAAGAGCGGCCAGAAGGTCACCCCCCAGCGCGAAGCTGTCTTCACGGTCCTCCTTGCCGAGCGTGACCACCCCACGGTCGACGAGGTCTTCAACCGTGCCCGCGAGGTCATGCCCGGCCTCTCCCTGGCCACGGTCTATAACTGCCTCGAAACGTTCGTTGGCTGCGGCCTGGTCCGACAGGTCAACCATGAGCGCGAGTCCACCCGCTATTGCCCCAACCTGGCCCCGCACGCGCACTTCCGCGACAAGGCGACCGGACAAGTCCACGACATCGAGCTCCCGCCAGAAGTCATGAAGAGCCTCCGCTCGATCCTCCCACCCGGCTTCGACTCCGAAGTCATCGAGATCAGCTTCCTCGGCCGCGCCCAGGCTAAGGACACCCATTCCAACTAATCCCCTTCCCTTTCCGTCATGTCCGACTCGCTCGTCATTAAGAATCTCAACGCCTCCATCGGCGACCGCCCGATCCTGAAGGATTTTTCCCTCACGGTTCCGAAGGGCGAAGTGCACGCCATCATGGGGCCTAACGGCACCGGCAAGAGCACGCTCTCCAAGGTCCTCGCCGGCCATCCCGACTACACTGTACAGTCGGGTGAAGCCTTCCTCGCCGGCCAACAAATCATCGGCCTCGATCCTGATGTCATCGCCCGCGCCGGTCTCTTCCTCGCATTCCAATACCCGAGCGAAATCCCCGGCGTGACCATCGCCAACTTCATCCGCGCCGCGATTGTCGCCCGCCAGGCCAAGGGCGCGCCTTTCGACGCCAAGGCCTACTACACCGAGCTCTACGCGAAGATGGACGCCCTCAAGATGGACCGAAAGTTCACCGCCCGCTTCGTCAACGAAGGCTTCTCGGGCGGCGAAAAGAAACGCTGTGAGATTCTCCAACTGATGATGCTCAAACCGAAGTACGCCGTCCTCGATGAGACCGACTCCGGCCTCGACATCGACGCGCTCCGCATCGTCTCCGAAGGCGTCAACGCCATGCGTGGCCCCGACACGGGCTTCCTCGTCATCACCCACTACCAGCGCCTGCTCGAGTACATCGTTCCTGATCGCGTCCACATCATGTGGGACGGTCGCATCGTCCACAGCGGCGGCAAGGAGCTCGCCCTCGAACTCGAAGCCAAGGGTTATGATTGGGTGAAAACCGAACTCGCCTCCGCCTAAACCAGATGGCCGAAATCGACGAATCCCAGGCGCAGCGCGAAGCGATCGAAGTCGATCGCTCCAAGGGCGACTTCAAATACGAAGAAAATTATACCTTCGACGCCGGGGTGGGCCTCAGCGCCGCGACCGTGGACTACATCGCCAAGGTCAAGGGCGAGGAGGAATGGATCCGTGAGTTCCGCCAGAAGTCGCTGAAGATCTTTCAGGATCTGCCGATGCCGACGCACTGGGCCACGGCCGACCTCGAGAACATCAAGTTCGAAAATATCCGCTACTACCTTTCCAAGGGTCAGAAGCCCGTCCGCACGTGGGAAGAAGTCCCCGACGACGTGAAGAAGACCTTCGAACGGCTCGGCATCCCGGAGTCGGAACGCAAGTTCCTCGCCGGCGTCGAAGCACAGTTCGACTCCGAAGCGGTCTACTCCCGCATGAAGGAGGAGCTCGAGAAACTTGGCGTCATTTTCTGCGGTCCGACCGAAGGCCTGCGCGACCATCCGGAAATCTTCCGTAAGTGGTTCGGCAAGGTCATCCCAATCGGCGATAACAAGTTCGCCGCGCTCAATTCAGCGGTCTTTTCCGGCGGGTCCTTCATCTACATCCCCAAGGGTGTAAAGGTGGCCCAGCCTCTGCAGGCCTACTTCCGCATCAACGCCGAGAACTTCGGCCAGTTCGAGCGCACGCTCATCATCGCCGACGAAGGCGCAGAAGTCACCTACATGGAAGGCTGCACGGCTCCCAAGTTCGAGACGGCCACCCTGCACTCCGCGGTCGTCGAGCTCGTCGCCCTCAAGGGCGCGAAGATCCAGTACATCACCGTCCAGAACTGGTCAGCCAATGTCTTTAATCTCGTGACGAAGCGCGGCGTGGCCGAAGAGGACGCCGAAGTGCGCTGGATTGATTGCAACATCGGTTCCCGACTGACGATGAAGTACCCCGGCGTGGTCCTGCGCGGCAAGCGCGCCCGCGGCGAAGTCCTTTCGATCGCCCTGGCCAACGACGGCCAGCACCAGGACACCGGCGCGAAGATGATCCACGCGGCCGATGATACGACTTCGAATATCATCGCGAAGTCGATCTCCGTTGGCGAAGGCCGTTCGACCTACCGCGGCCTAGTCCACATCCCGAAGACTCTCTCGAACTGCCGCAATAACACCGAATGCGACGCGCTACTCATCAACGAGCACAGCCGCACCGACACCTATCCGGCAATCTCCGTCCGCGGCCGCAAGAACTCCGTCCAACACGAGGCCAGCGTCTCGAAGGTCTCGTCCGAGCAGATCTTCTACATGATGCAGCGCGGCCTTTCCGAAGGCGAAGCGATGTCCCTCGCCGTGAACGGCTTCGTCAACGACCTGGTGAAGGAATTCCCGATGGAGTACTCCGTCGAGCTGAAGCGCCTGATCGAACTGCAGATGGAAGGCTCCGTCGGATGAACGCCGTCGCCTCCGCTCCCGCCGGCGTCCTCGACGTCGGTCAGCAGTCTGCCGAGACCACACAGTTTCGCGCGCAGGACTGGTTCGCCGTGCTCCGCCAGCAGGGTTGGCACACGTTCAAGTCGCTGCCAATGCCTACGCGCGACAACGAGAAATGGCGTTTCTCCGACGCTCGCACCCTATCGCTCGACGGCTACGCCCCCGCACCAGCCCCGACGGCTGCCCAAGCCGCTGACCTCATCGCGCGTTCGCGTCTAATCAGCGACGACGCCGGCCTCATCGTCCACGTCGACGGCCATTGCGTGCTGAAGCCGACGCTCTCCGCCGAGCTCGTCGCCCAAGGCGTCGTCTTCGAATCCCTCGAGGACGCCGTCCGCACCCGCCCCGCGCTGCTCCAAGAACATCTCCTGAAGCACCCCGTGCTCCTCGGTGGCGACAAGTTCGCCGCGCTCCACCGTGCCTGGCTCCGCGCCGGCTACGTCCTCCACATCCCCAAGGGAGTCGAAGTGAAGCAGCCCTTCGTCTCGGTCACTTGGACACTCACCGACGGCGTCGCGGTCTTCCCGCATGCGCTCATCATTGCCGGCGAACGCGCCACGGCCGACATCCACGACTTTCACCTCTCCGCCAAAGCCGATCAGCGTGCCCTCGCCATCTCTGCCGCCGATATCCATGCCGGCACGGGCTCCCATGTTCGCCGCCTCGCCGTGCAGGCCTGGGGTTCCGCCACGCAGTCCTTCCAGATCGAAAACACCTGTGGTGGTCGCGACGCGCTCATCAGCTCCGTCAACGCCGCCGTCGGCTCCCGTCGCG
>Ga0209500_10001588_pt1 | contig 16921 bp, 23 predicted proteins | sample S_140212_EF_Meta_FD_187323 | JGI IMG/M metagenome (GOLD analysis project Ga0209500, IMG submission 187323) | Freshwater microbial communities from Lake Simoncouche, Canada to study carbon cycling - S_140212_EF_MetaG (SPAdes) (version 2) | ecosystem: Environmental > Aquatic > Freshwater > Lake ... | reverse complement strand
CCTAAACCATATGTGTGTTTTACTATGTCTCTTAATACGTCTATCATGTTTTGCCTATTCTTAAAAGTTTAAAATTAAATTGTATAAGATATTTAGATAAAAATCAAGTCTTAAATTATTTTTCTGCTGGTATCTCTACCACTTTATATAATACAGGATTATCTTTACCAGGCTTTTGAAATATGGCATAATTAGCACCGGGTGTGAACTGTTCCATTTCTATAACATCATACCCGGTTTCTTGGATAATTTTTGCCATGGCAGATTTAGTATTATAATTCCAATAACCACGTTTTGCTTCATTGAGATCTAGATCATATTCACAGTTAGCATAGTGTATGAACACATAACCTCCTGGTAATACAACTCTAAAAACATCTTGTAGATATTGTTTAATGTGTTCTTGAGTAAAGAAAGGGAACGTGTCCCAACTGAAAACAAAGTTTACTGCATGATTAGGTATTTCTGGACAGGCTGTTCTATCTGTGGTATAGAAACGAATATATTTGTGTTGGGCAGGATTGAATATTTTTTCAATTTTACTCTTGCAGTGTGGCAGTATATCCACGTAGAAATTCAATCTCCATGCTAGGAATAATCTGCTGAATCTGCCATAGCCTGGTCCTATCTCTAGACTGTTGTACAAAGCAGAACTAGCACCCATTTTAGCAAAATGTCCAATCTTGCTCTCTATCTTTTTAAACAATAGTTGATCATAGAGATGTTCTTTCCTCTCATGACGCCAATCCATGTCTTTAGCATACCAATCTTTAGTTTTGTCCAATCGGTTTATTTGATCTTGATTATTAATATCCACTGCAGTGGCAAGATCTTTCAATATTTTAAGATTATCATTGACTAATTTTTGAAAGTCGTGACCTTTCATCTGCTCCAACTTCTCTATCAGTAGTTTAATTTCTTCAATGCTCAACATATTAAGCTATCTCAAACAATTTATTAAATGTATTAGATGTTTCTGTGGATCTCACGTCCCATTCCAGCACACCTATTAAGTTCTCAATCTTGCCATCCAGCACACTCTCTTCCATGCCATCCGAATCAAATGGTAACTCTTTGAACCATTCAGGTAATCTCTGCTCATCCACCGGATATGCAATAGAAGTGTAACCCATTGGATTATTTTTTAATTTACACACAATTACTTTGGCTCCATCTAGGATGGGCATACTATATTTGTCACTATACATCTCTCTGCATCGATTCCAATTGATGCTGGCTCTTACATGTCCTGGCATGTTAGCTTTGCCTTTTTTCTTCTCTTCTTCGTGATATTGTGTAACGTTGTTGGCACGTTTGGGAGAACCTTTTTCCCAACCTGGTCTAGATTTAAATTCTGCTCGGAATTTTTTAATTTTATCTAGAACTTCTGTTTCAGTTTTGCCTGAAAGTACCAAATATAATATCTCGCTTAGGAAATCCTGTACAAATACAGGTGTATCCGAACGTTTTAGATCCAATCCCATGGCTTTTACTTTGCCTTCTTTGCCTGCGGTGTCCACACGCTCATTCTCTTTGTCAAAATATAGCAGTGCGTATCTTTTTTTAGTTATAAACAATCCTTTAGATGCCACTAATTCTCGACCTGCTCGTATCACATCTCCTCGTGTTTTAGGGCAATGAAATGCTCGAGTCATAAAAGCAGTGAATGTATCATTGACTTCTTCGGCTATCTTATCATAGAGAGCAATAATGTTTTCTTTAGCCCATGGTATCTGCCCACCATCTATTTCTTTTTTTAATGTAGCATACGCGGAAAAATACACAGAGTCTGTGTCACCGTATATCACACTCTCACCTAAGTGATCATATTTGCCGGCAATAATTTCATTGGTCTTAGCAGCCATGTGTTGTGTGATACATCTGCCTGTTAGCGTTACACTTTGTCCTATACGCATGTCAAAGAAACGACAACCTGGATTTAGAATTGCACCATACAGAGAGTTTAGATTAATTTTTTTAACTAATTGTCTCTTATCCCAAAATTCTCGTTCAATGGCATTGTCTCCACACTCGCTCATTCTTTTTTGCATGTCTTTTCTCTCAGCATACCATCTTTTTAACAATCCTGGTATAACACCCTCAAATTCATAAGTGAAGATGGTGCCATTGGCACTGATCATCCACTGTCTGTTGCTATCAAATACAAGATCATACAGTTGTGCTGCACTCATTCTCACACTGCTACCATCTTCCCACTCAATGATTAATTCTGTGCCTTTATCCTGTTTCATCACTGCTTGATATTCCCAACAACCAAATTGTCCTTCCCATGCTGTGGCAAATGATTTGCCTTGATGTTTGGCTCTGTTTATTTCTGCTGATGTGATCACTGGACGTATCTGTCCTATAATAGTTTCTGGTCCCATGTTTAGCGCTCGAATCACAGCTGGATACAGTGAATTTATGTCCACAGATCCTATCCAGTCATGTATGCCTTTTTTAGGATATGCCACATATGCTCCTGCTGCCGATTCTACAGGTGCATTCTCATCTCTTCTCACTCTGCCTGGCACGATCATGCCTCGACGATGTGCTTCATTGATAATGGCTTGTTCTGTAACTGCCACTGCTCCCATTGTGGTTTGCAGCAACACAGTGTTTTGATGTGCTATCTCATTGGCTAATTCAATAAATTTTAATTTCTTTTCTAATTTGGCTAACAGATTACAATCCTGCCTGTTGTATTCTATAAACATTCCAAAATCGTTGTTGTATAATTGATCTAATGATCCTTCATACACAGTTTTCTTCTCATCCAATTCCCATTCACCTATGGCATCTAAACGATAACTGTGACGTTCTTCATAGGTATATTTTCTATATAATTCTAATAAATCTAGATGTACTCTACCAATTAAATCATAACTGATTTGTTCTCTGCCATATTTTTCAAATGTTCTTTTCTTGGGTTTTTCTCCCCAAAAACATAATCTACGAGTGTCATCTGAACTTAATACTTTTTGTATTCTACCCACCACATAGGGCATATCATACCCTTCTGAATTCCATCCACTGATAACATCACCCTCATCCACTAGAGTTAAGAAAGCATCTAACATGTCTTTTTCTTTTTCAAACAACATCACGTTGCTGAATCTTTCCACTTGTAGTTTGGCATCTGCCATGCTCAATCCTTTGGGAGGTATGGCAAAAGTTACGAGCTGATCTGTCCAGTTGAGATAACAAGTGATTGCTGTGATGGGCATGAAAGGATCATCTGTGGTAGAATATCCACGTTGTGGATCAAAGTCCACTTCAATATCAAAGAACACCACATTAAGTTTAGGAGCATCTTTACCCAAGTAGTTCTCTTCAAGACAACGAAACACAGGATTAATATCCTGCTCATATAATTTTTTATTGCTTCTTATTTTTTGTTCTTTTATAAACTCTTTGAATGTGCTACAAGAAACTTTCTGTAGAGTTTCTCCATGTATGCTTCTATGTTTGCCTCGAGCATCTGGATAATAGAATAGATATCTTGCATCATAATCCACAAATTTTCTTTGACCACTGGCATCACGCTCTACAACAAATACTTTGTCGTCATCTCTTTTATAATATGCGTCTATGTAACTCATTTAAAGAATACTAGATAATTGCCGATGCAGTTCATTACAGTGAACCAGGCAGCCAATATAGTTATCCATAGATTTCTTCTACGGTATGCAGAATAGGCCATGGTTGACGATCCCACAAGATAGAATGGAAACACTAGATTCATATGCGGATGAGGACTAGTGAATGTTAGAATCAAAGAACCAAACACTGTGAATATTAACGAGATTAATTCGTAATAAAAAGCAATTCTATCTGTTCGATAACTGTTGATCCAAAATTGTCTTATGATACCATACACTAGATTTTGCCTGCTGCAGTCAATATACTGTCCAACATGTCCATATCATCGGCTACAGCTTTGTAATTGTCTCTGTGAGCGATCGCAATGGCTTTGTTGATCAGTGCTGGTTTAAGTTCTAATTCTTCTGATAGAGCTTTTACTGTGTCTTTGAGACCAGTCTTAAGATCATCTATCTCTCCCAATACCTGTGATCCTTCTTTGATCAATTGTATTAGTTTGGTTTTTTCTGCCTCGTTGAAATTTCTTCCTGACATTTTTTCTCCTTTATAATTGTTGTTATGTATTATATGACTTCGAGACGATTAAAGCAATTACTTTTTATTAATAATATTAGACCAATTGGATTCAAACCAATTTTTCAAATTACCTTGTATTGCTTCTGGTAAGATCAACTTGCCTGTTTGTGAAGAATAACTCACACCTTCTAGAACAGCCTTTATTGCTTCATTTTTGGTAATTTTTTTCTTCTCTGCTGATTTTAGCATCTCGTAGTAGTCCGGTCTCTCATTTAGGTGGTCTAATGCAATTTCCATAGCCACTTCAAACTGATCAGTATGTTCTCTTTCCACTCTTATACCAGCTCGCAATTGATCTAATATGTATTTTGTAGACTTGTTAAATTTTTTTGCAATTTCTTGAATAGTAGGTGTGGGTTTATCTAGCAGTTTATTTTCTCCCATCATATGCACAGGTTGTTTTACAAAATCTTTAGTGCGTGCTAATCCTCTAGATCCTGCACTAGTGGGTCTAGCTACTTGTATATCCACATCCACATGACCTTGATCTTTTAGACGCATCATGTCATCTAGGTATTGTTTATAAGAAAAGATTGGTATGTGACTCATATTATGTATTTATTGCCAAAGAACCATCTTGAAACGTTCTGCTTCTATACCAAAGAACTCAGTTTTCCAAGCACTTTGCTCAAAAAAACCCAGATGATGCCATTCAGATTTTCTTCGAATTATTTCTGCAGCGGCACTGTCCCACTCTACTGTTAATAAAAATTTCTCAATCTGTAATTTTTTATCAGCAATTTCTTGATAATCAAAACCATCATATTCCCAATGCAGTAGCTCAAAAACATTGCCATCTGTATCTACATAGTCTACACTGATATCCATGCCCCATTTAGGACGCATTTTTATTATTTTGTAAATTAAATTATTGTGTCGAGCCCATCCTTCCAGTTGTGCTAGAGCTGCTCCAGCATAACCTTTCCTTTCAAACAACAGAGCATGATTAATATGGGCACCAGTTACGGAATTTTTTTTATCAATGAACCAATCACGTTTTAGAGCATAATGATTAGGTCGATGCCAACAACCCTCTTGGCCATTAGCTTCTGCATACAATCGTTCTAATGCTGTTAAATCGTAACCATTCTGATCAAAAAGTTCTGTTTGTTCTATTGACGGAATAATTTCTTGTGATATAGGAATAGACCAGTATGGATCGGAATTTAATTTGTTTGAAGAAATAGTGAGCTGCATAGCTCAGTCTCTATTTGTTTTCTGATGTTTTGGGTTCGGTCAATTCGTCTGTGTATGCAACTGCTGCAGACTCGTCAACCATATCATCTAGTATGTCTATAAAGTCTTGTTTTGGATGCATAGAATGAATTACTACTGAATCATAAGCACCTTCTGCTGGTGTTACGTCCACTAATACACCTTGGGTTCTTTTTAAAATTAATTGTTTAATTGTTTCAGCATCTGCATCTGTCACTGGGTTTTCTGGAGAGAAGTCACCCGCTAATTTAATAACATGAGCATGTGCTTCGTCTTGTCCTTCATGTCCTGATGCTTCATCTGTTTTTATTTCTTCATTGGCTCTTTTAAGTGCATTGGCAACGCTGGGATGATTTGATAAACCTTTTGCAAGTTTTTCTATGGTATTCACTGCACCGGTATAATCACCGCCTTTGTAACGAGGATCATTCAATATACCAAATGCTTGTTTTATTTGTTTGTCTGAATATTTTTCTTTTTCATCACTGTATTCTTGCACTACTTCTTGTGATTTAACTTCTTCTTTTTCTTTTTCTGCAATAACTTCTTGTTCTAATTTTTCTGCGTCTGCAATAATTTCTTTAGTTTCTTCAGTTTTAACAAGAATATTTGATGATTCTTCGTTGTAGATTGCTTCATTATCTGAGATGTTGTTGTATAATTCAACCAACGCTGACTCATCACATGATTGGATATACTCTTGGATATCTTTTTGTAATACTTCTCTGAACGTTTTTGCATCATAGGTTTGCTCTTGTTTTTGTTCTGCTTTTAGTTCTGCCAGTTTGGCTTCCAATTCAGCAATCTTGTCTAGTCTATTACTTACTTTTTTTGCTTCTTTGATAATTTTTCCTGCAATAGATTTGTCTGATTCTTCTATGGCTCGTGTAATATCACTCTTCTCACCAGTGATTGATTCAATTAATTTTTCTGCTTTAGGTGAAATTTTTGTAGGTTCTTTGAATTCTTTAATACCAGCTAACTTTGCAATATCCGCTAATGATATCTGTCTATCATCTAGCACTCTTGGTTCTTGTCGAGCAGCCTCTAATAGAGCTTGTCTTTCCTGTTCTGGAGAAGCATTGCTTAACTCATTGAGTCTTTTTACTAAATTTGCGAAGTCATCGTCTTTAAATTTACGTGCCATATAAAGTATTTATTAAATCTTGTATTATAATAATATATTATTATTTGAGCTTATTTGCAAGTTTTTCAGCCAATTTAGACTCGTATTTCACACAGTTATCTACTCGTTTGCCACCTTTCATCTTGGTGCCCATTAATCTATAACCCTTCCAGCATGCTTTGCCATCCAACCCTTTTTTCTTTTCTTCGTTGTTTATGCTCTCTCCATCGCCGCCTACTAAATCGCCTGCTCGTGCTGGTCTTTTCATTGTGCCTGTTAAATGTGCTGCTGGTCCTAACTTGTGTTTATCGCTGCCTGCGAATGCGCTCTTGGGTAGCATGGATTCTTTGCTTTTATTGTAATCTTTGATAGGTGACATAATCTTACCCATAATTCTATCTTTGAAACTCTTGTTTTCTTTTTTATATTCCGCTGGCATGAATTTAGAATATCTGTCTTGCATATTTTTCACCGTGTTTAAATTCTGTCCTGAATTCAAACTTATCTTTGCTGTCTCTATGTCCTGCTTGATATTCTGTATCATCTGTTGATCACCTTTTTGATTAGCTGCGTCCATGGCCTTATTCATGGCCTGTATCACTGGTACACTGTTGTCCATGGCGTTATTAATAGAACCAATACCTGCTATACTGCCTACGATAATACCAGCAGCGGCAATTCTTTGTAACCAATCTTTCAATCCTTCATCTAATTCTATTTCTTTTAAATTATTGTAATTTTTTTTAAAGTAATCCTGTGCCACATTGTAATTGCCGGATGAGAACACCGTCTTGCCATTGTTGTCCAGCACATTCCATTTGCCATCTGCAGCTTGACTAACGTAGGGTTTTTGCGTGCTTTCAAAATGTTTGGAATAAGGATTAGTTTTAGCAAATTCTCTGCCGTATCTAAATTCTTGACCCTGTGCTAATTCTTTGGCTGAGAAACCTGGACGGATAACTCCAGCAGCATGTTGTTTAGCAAAATCTTCTCTTTTCTTAAAAAATGCTCGGATTTCATCTGGGGTCATCATGTCCAATTTGTTTTTAGTCTTTATCATAGATGATGGCAGTCTAGAACCTGCTTCGTCGGTCTTTCTATTCTCTTTAGCGTAATCTTTTTCAAACTGGTGTACTCTTTTCTTTAATATGTTCAGCATGCCAGGTTTGGTCTCTATGTCATCCACTGTAGTTTCTGTGGCTAGAATCTCATCGATATTCTTTTTTACTATTTCAGCATGTTTGCCGTGTAGGTCGCCTATTTCTTCTCTGTAGGGATTTAATCTCTGGTAGTCTTCGTAGTGATACACTGCGTCCAGCATGTCCACTGCTCGATTCATTTTGGTCTGCACCCAGCCTTCGATGTCATCACCTGGTTGTACCATAGCAGTGATTGCCAGTGCTGATTTGGCAATGGAATACAGTTGTGATTTAGACATGTGTCCTTCACCTGCATCTTCTTTGTAGAGTTTTTCAGTGGATAGATATTCTGCCACACCGTTGATATAACCTGATGCTAGATCAATTTTTTTGGCCACCCAAGATTCCATCTCTTGGTCATTGCTTAATAAATTATGAATTTTTATTGCGTATTTGCCTGCTCTGATAGCCTGTGTAAGGAACATGCTGGCTTCGTATGTGTCTGGTTGTACTGGCACGTTTAGTTCATTAATACGCATGCCATTATTTATGCTGTTTCGCAACGTTCACAATTGCAATTACGACAAACTTCTATGGTCCACTCACGCACTGTTTTATCATTAATAGTTTCTCGTTCTTTTCTTTTGAGAGTCTTTTTACAGTGATTAGAGCCACCACAGTTGCGACAATAGGGTTTTTCTTTTTTAGACATAATTTTATCCTTTTCCAGTACGTCCGCTTTTGTGTCTTGCTATGATTCTTTCTTGAGGATTATGAATTTTTTTATTGGACATCTCTTTAATATTATTAAAATTGTATTTTTTCTTTTTCATTATCGTTTTACCAATGGACCACCAAATAGACTGGTTCCTGTTAATTCATGAGCTCCCAGAGCAGTGCCATCGGCTTTCTTTGGTGTGTATGCTTGGGGTACTCGTGGTGCTCGTTTTCCTGATTGTCCTGGTGTACCTGTGTAACTCTTCTTAAATCTGTCTGATCCTATAGCAACTTGTGGAGATATCACAGTGGCTATATTACCTGCCGAAGTGGATCCTGCTGTAGCTTGTTCTTTAATCAGTATTTCGTTGATTCGCATGTTGTTCGTATTTATTATAGATGTGTTCAGCAAAATAATGATAAGTTCTATATAGATAAGATTTTTTAATTTCCGATAATTGAAATATTAATATTCCATATTTTTTTATTATGTTGCAATATAGACTGCCACTACCCCCGATATTACAGTTTTTTATAGTTGTTATATCTCCATTAATTTCCTCGTTATCACTGTATATCCATTTTATATTATTATGGAGAACATGATAATCTGTTCCAAAAAAATCATTAATACGCTTTTTCCAATACCATGGGTATCTATATGTAAACATTCTATCAAACATTCTTTTATAGAACCATGAATGTATATTTTTGTCTGCGGGCAAAAGTGCTATAATCCTAAATTGCAACAGTGTGGATCTACTCATGAATCCATTGGTATAATTATTGTCATTGTTGTCAATGTCTATACGTATATTGTTTTGTTTTAATTGATCATCAATTTCAAGTTCATAAAAACGTAGAGGAGGTAATGATTTTTTTATATATTCTTTATAAGTGTTGATAGATACTGGTTGTAACGGATGTGTTGTCTTCTTGTGAGGGTTAGGGAGATCTTTATTTTCTGGTTGATGTTGTATGTTGAACTCGTCTATTAATTGATCACCTACAAATATCCTAGCTCGAGGTTCTTTCCTATAAACATTACAGAAAAAACCCACCGCCAACAAATATTTCATGCTGGTATTTACTTTTATTTTTTCTTGCCTTGGCGCATATTGATTTGCCAGTGTGCCAGTTGTTTCTTGCGTGCGGACGCTGTCTTAGAACTGCGTATTTTTTTTAGTTGTGCTATAGTAGCACCTTTTGGTATACCTGCTCGTTTTGAATCTCCAGGCTTGCCTGTACCTCTGCCATCGGCAAAGTTTTCATCTACAGAGTTTATTAAATGTAATTTTTTTAAATTTCTTTCAGTCTCTCCAGGTTGAACATCTTGTGTGGTATTCTGTTTTGTGATTATGCCCACACCAGCAGCATCTTCTCTTTGTATTACTTCTCGAATCTTCATTTTTTAAGAGTGCTTCTCAACATCCAAGCATGTTTGCTGTGGGCGTCAATTCTTTCAGCAACAAAATTGCCAAAGCCGTGTAGATGATTTGCTTCTAGAATATCAAAAGCAGCACCGAGACTTTTTAACACTTTTTCATTGCTGTCTATTAAATTTTGAATCATTTTTTCAGCAGGTGGTATTTCATCTGATTGTTGTATAGTGGCTAATTCTTTTAATCTATCAAACACTCCTGGAGCATAGGTGCTCATGGATCTTAATTCTTCTGCAAACTGATCAATAGAACCAAATACTTCTTCATATATCTTGCCCAGTAACTCGTGATCCTGTGAGAAGTTTCTGCCTTCCACATTCCAATGATAATAGTGTGCTTGAAGATAGAATAAAAAAGTATCTGCGAAAGCCTGTTTTGTAATTTTACCAATTTCTGGAGTCATAGTCTATTACTTATCGGTTTGCTGATGCTGTGCAAATTGTGATGGGTTTCCACCTTTGATCAGTGCGGCATAAACAGTCATCTGTCGGCAGAATCTTTCGATCTCCTGTGCTAACTCTGCATCTTTTATGATGTTTTCTTTACCTTGTGTCTTGGCTTCTACTGTGGCTCTAGGTGGTATAGTAAATCCTAATTGTGTAGCAAAATTTAAAAAATTACCATGTATGTGTTGAAATCCATCTCCACCACCTGACACTACCGAACCAAACACCTTGTTATAGTTAGGATAGAATTTATTATCTCTACTCCAGCTGTCGATGTAATCAAATCTTTCGATAACAGAACTAATGTATCCGCTATGTAGTCCCCACCAAATAGGAGTGGCAAATATCATGCCATTATAGTTTTTAAGAAAATCTAGTATGATTGGTTTTAACTCATCATTATAATCGTTGGTACCACACTCGTAATTAATTTCGTTCATGGTCACTATGCGAGTTTCTGACCCTTGTTTTTTGAATTCAGCTGCCACTAATTCACATACTGCATAGGTATTGCTGAGCTCGGATTTCTTAAGACTGCCATTAAATATCATGAATCGCATATGTGTATTTAACTATTTTTTACGAGGCATTGGGTTCTCTCCTGTTAGATATGGTCTTGCAAACCATAACTTAAACCATTCCTGTGTGCCTGGTTGTATATTGTGTTTTCTTTGATATTGAGCTTTTTCTGTAGCAGAATAACTCACATTTTCTCCCACACTAGGAGTGTGTTCTGCTGCATTACTGATACCTGCTAATCTACGTAGATGTTCCAGGTCCATATGTATTAAGAGGAAAATACTTCCAATGCGTGATTATAATGTTTAGTACGATCTTCCAACCCAATAGTACCACCGTTGATACGTTTGGTCATGGTTAGAATATCTCCTGCATCAGCATACTGATTTAGATTGTTGGTCTTCCAAAACCAGCAGGCAGATTTTACTGCACCTTCAAAAGTTTCTAATAGAGAAGGCACTTCTTCCACAGCCATACCAATACTTTCAGCAAATTTAGTGTAGTTATTTTTACCTGTAAGTTGTATCAATCCTCTGCCGCAATATCTGAATCCATCACCAGATGACTCGTCACCATTGCCCATTCTACCACCATACACTCGGTTGGCAATCTGTTCCTGTTTGTGTGCGTATTCTTGTGCTAACTTATCTGTGGAAAAATATTTTGGGAATACTTTTCTTAGACTCTCCCATTTGTAGTTTAAATTTTCTTTTAATCTCTTGAATCCGCCACTCTCGTGTGTGCATTGTGCTATGAAAGCAGCAACTCTCTGCGGAGAGTCTATTTCATATTCAGGTAGTACAGAGGATAGAGCATCATACCAACCATCCAGATCAGGATTATTACCAATTATAGATTGCAACTGTTCTTTAGTGAAAGTAAATGACATATATTATTCCTTGTTTTCTTTATTTTGTTCTTGGGCTTGTGTTTTGATTTCAGCTGCAGTATATTGCAATTTGCCACTATAGCTTAGACTAGATGCTCCTTTGGCAATGCCTGGTTCTAATTTTTCAATTTTGCCACCTTTGGCCAAAAACTCTTGCATCATACGATCTTTTTCATCCTGAGCTGTCTTAATTTCATTGTTTGATCTATAATCTCGTCGAATATCAATTACCATTTAAAAATACTCCTTAAGTTCTGGCAATATTTCAAATATACTATTCTTTCTAAAACTATCACGCATTATAATTTCTTTCTTAAAGTTTTGCCATTGTTGATTATACTCATTATGTTCTTTCTTTAAATTACTTATCAAATTTTCTATTGCAATATTTGTATCACGATTAACAAAAGGTTCTTTAAATTTTTGTAAATCGATCATACTTTTTTCTAATAACTCTTTAGGTAAATTTATATAACGATAATATATTGGATTTTTTAAAATGTAAAGATAATTTAGGTATTGATTTGAATATATCCAATCTAAAAGTTTAGGTAATACCAAAAGATTTAAATTGGATAAAACAGTATTAATTATAAATTTTATATTTTTTTCTTTAAAAAAATCTAATGTTTTGCAGATATCTTCCCATTTACTTGGGTATCTTATGTAATGATTATCATTTCCATACGCATCTACACTAATATTTACTTTAGTATTTTTAAATTTTTTAAAAATATTAACCCATATATCATCAGGAAAAATAGTTCCATTTGTTTGTATTTTTAATGTAATATTCTTTGTTTTTTCTTTTGGTAGATTAGACAACACTTCTTTTATTTCTGGTATCAGCATAGTTTCACCTCCTCTTATGTCTAAAAATCTTAAATCAGGAGTTATTACGTCTAAAATAGCTTTTGTTTTATTCTCTATTATTTTTGCATAATCAATATTGAATTCTTCTGCTATTCCTAGTAATTTATTTTCTGTATGAAATTTTGAACTATCTCTCTCATTACAAGTAAGACATTTTAAATTACATAAATTACTAATATGTATTTCTGCATATAAAGGATTTTTTAATTTGTTTAATTTTAATTTTTTTAAATCTTCTTCATATTTTTTATTATTACGTAGATTATAATATTTGTTATAGTGTTCTCTATGGCTAACTTGATTGTTTAATTCCATAAAATAACATGTATGACAATCTTTTATTTTTTCTCCTCTTAATAAAGATTTTTGCATATTTTTAATTTCTTTAGAATTAAAAAATTCTGTTGCAGTTGTATTAGATATATTTTTTTCTTTTTTTGAAATATTGCAACAGACATTATGATTTCCTTGTATTCTTGTCGTTACATTAACAAAAGGTTGTATGCAGAAAGTTTTATTTTCCATATTGTTCCAGGGCAACTGAAACTTTACTTAGTGAGTCTTTATTAGCTTGATATAAAATTCCGTATCCACCTTTAGATTCCCAATTTTGTATGTTGATAGGACGATCATCTATTAATATATTAGATACACCATCGATTTTGGCATATTTTTCTTTTCTTCCTGACACTATGGTTTCGTTGGGTTTCTCAATGTTTTGATTGATCCAAACTTTCTTATATTTGGCAGAATTATCATGATCTCCTCTTAGTGGTGATGTTAGTATAGAGAATCGACCACCTGTAAATTTTTTAATCATGCTAATTAACGTATCTGTTGTAGTAAATTTAGGTAGTGTTTCAAAAAAGTTTGTGCCTGTAATTCTATCGATCACATCCTGTCGTAGATCTTTGGTTTTATCAGATGCTAATTGTTTCCAGTGGCTCACTCCATAGAGCTTTTCCACTCCTCCAAAGAAGTCAGCCAACACTCCATCCATGTCTAGGTAAATTGTTGGTTTACCATTTGTCTGTTCAGGCATTGCTTCATTATACAACTTTTCCGTGTTCATTGCAACCTGCTCTTTAACACCCATGGACTTTCTTAATTCTGCATATAATTCAGTGCCGAATTTGGGATTTACCATCTGCATGAAACTCTGTTGATCTCCTGCTGCCGCGACTGCTCTAGCACCGCTGGCACTGATACCACTGATACCTTCCACATCTGGATCTCTCACACCAGAGCTAACAACATCTACACTGTCAAATTCAAAAGGTATATTGCCTTTCTTATCAGGCTTCCGATTATATTGATTTAGGAATGTTCGAAATTCATTCACTCGATCTGATCCTGCAACCATGGTAATATTTCTATAACCGCGATTCATTAATTCTTCTAATAATTGCACAATAGTTTTTACAGTGTCGTCTCTATTGAAATTTACACCTGTGTAGGTTTTTTGAAGATAATTTAATTTGTATTGGAATGACAGTGGATCTGTTTTGGGTTTTTGTGTTGAGCTAATGAATATGGTATGGTCCGCACCTTTTGCCTTGGCAGTGTTGATCACTGTCTGAAACACAGCTTCATGTCCTAGTGTTGGTGGATTGTATCTTCCAAAAGCAAAAACGACAGAATCGTTCTTAGCTTCAAATAGTTCCTTTAGCCACATCGTACTCACCTGCTTTCATGTTTTCAAATTCTCGGTCAGCGAGCACTTGTGCTACTTTGGCTCTGCTGTCCTGTGTGAACATGTCTTTGACATCTTCTCCTGGTTTGCCAAACTCCTTGACATATTCTCTGGCAGCATCATTGATTAATAAATTCCATTGTTTGACAGCATTCTCATGATTGTATCTGTTGGCTTTTAGATCTCTGTTAAGATCATGCACCAATGGCATGAATCCTTTTCTGTAGAGATCTTCATTATTATTGATGTAGAGATCCAACTCATTCACTGCGTCCATGGATTCTTGTATAAACTGATATGCTCTTACCATGCTCTACAACTCCAATATCTCGCTTTGGTCTTTGGTCCTGGGTTGGCACAATTATGTCTCGCTCGAAATGATTTTCTTCTGCTGGGAATATATTTTTTAATTCTCATGGTCTTCTGTCCTAGTTTTTTAGCAGAAGTTCCGCCGTGCCCAAAACTAACCTTTTTAACATTGCCTGTTTTGGGATCTTTAACATAAACTTTAAACTTTTTAACATCACCTCTCATGGGCTTATTCAGAGGCACTTTTCTACCTTGGTATTCTGCTTCCCATAATTCATTCTCTGGAAATCCCAAATAGCCAAAGATTTCATGAAAATCTTGATGGTCTTCCACTATAATCTCTGTAGCTTCTGGTAGTGGATAATATTCTGGTGCAGCCGCTATGCTGTCTAATCTGGTTAATAATACTCGTATATCTTCGTAAGAGTTCATATCCTGTATTTAGTTAATACAGGTTCTCTAAAAGCCACATGTAAAATGGTGATGTAAAACCTAATTCCCAACGTCCATTGTGTCCTATAGTTGTAACATTTTTAAACGACTCTGGCAATGCATTACCTGCTTGTTTTTGTTGAGAAGCCCATGGTTCTGAATATGATGGAGTGTATACGCCCTCGTAAACTAGAGCACCAATATCAATCTCATCTATTTCTATAGATTTTATATGTAGTAATTGATCTTTTGTAATTTTGCCATCTTCTATCACAGTCTGTCCACGATCTTTGCCTAATCTCTCTATGATTAAAGAATATTTTTCTCCTTCGGTTAACTCGTGTTCAAACTCAATAATAGTGGGTTCTTTTTCTGTGCCTGTGATTTCTTGATTATAATGACTGTGATTGTTAATCAATATATTTGCGATAGGTTTTTTATCCCAGTATTCTGCCCATAATTCTAATTTAAACTTTAATTTTTCAGTCGACATATTTAAATTCTAATCCTGCTTTGGTTCCTACGTATGGTCTATTTAAATCGGTACGGTGTAGCTCTATAGTCATTGTGGTTCCTTCAACAGCCACTTTCATATATCGATCCGTACGACTCAGCACATCGGCTCGTTTGACTTTGCCATTGTCTATACAGATGATCTCTATTTGTTCCATCCTATTGCCTCTGAGTTTTTACCTGACAGCATGTCTTCATACACCTGTGATTTTTTAGCATATTCTTTCTTAAAGTTTTCTTCATCTTCTCTCATTTTAACACAGAACTCTTTCATGTTCAGCCATGGTCCAAACCCACATGATCCCCAAAAACGTTTCTCAACAGTTATACCAAATCCTACGCCATTCTTGCCTGATTCCCCTGCTAGATTATTTCTAAATTCTGTATTGAATCGAACATTCCAATCTAGATCTGTTTCACCATTTTCTGTGTAGTAGAATCCCAAGTTTCTCTCAGGAGTTCGAGTTTTTAAATTGGCTTTAACATTGTCATACACTACATCTCCATCTAATGTGGTAGCATACGGTACTGATATATTAGCCGAACCTCGGCTGATGTAATTAGGCATGCCAATTGTTATACCCCACTTTTGGTTTTCATTAATCAAACGCTCAAAACCTAATTTTACACTCTGTGATTGCAGATTATCAACACTCTTGATCAAACTGTTTTCTGTGGTATTAACACTGGTATAACCTCGACCTAGATCAATACTCCATTTATCTTTAGCCTCTATATAATCAAAACCAATCTGGGAGAAGTATGTTTTATTGTTTTTACCCACAGCTAGAGCGCCACTGCTGTCATTGCCCAACCAAGAATTTCTTTCTCCCACAGTGCCCAGTGTGGTTCTCAGTTTAATATTTTTATCAATACTCCATCCTTTGGTCACATGTGATGTGTAATCACCTTTGGTATCTTTAGTGTTAGCAAAACCAAATTTTAAATCGTCTGTTATAGTCCATTCTCCGCCTTGATCAAATACTCCTAATGATTGTTGGAATGGCAGATAGCTGGTTCCTGCCTGTTGCACACCAACTTCGCTGACTTTTCTTTTGTCTTTGACTCTAATTCCTTGTGCTAGATTAACATAAAAATCTCGAGCAAATTCATCCACAATCATTACCTGTGACAGTGATCCTGTATTCTTTATTGCACTTAGAGCCGATCCTGTGCCTCCTGTATTACTAATACTCGCTGTGCTGACAGAACTTGTGGTTCTACCTGCAGTAGGTATGCCCACTGCTCCCACAGGTTGAGTGGCCTTATCTAAATCCATTAATCCTGCTCCATGCGTATTCACATCATAACCTGGTAGATTTTTGTCTGCAGTGGCAGTTACTAATTTAACTAAATTTTCACCTTTCATGTAAGGCCACATCTGACTTAATATTGCAACACCACCTGCCACTTGAGGTGCCGCCATTGA
>Ga0209500_10001585_pt1 | contig 16954 bp, 19 predicted proteins | sample S_140212_EF_Meta_FD_187323 | JGI IMG/M metagenome (GOLD analysis project Ga0209500, IMG submission 187323) | Freshwater microbial communities from Lake Simoncouche, Canada to study carbon cycling - S_140212_EF_MetaG (SPAdes) (version 2) | ecosystem: Environmental > Aquatic > Freshwater > Lake ... | reverse complement strand
AGGGCGGAACATCGATGCCGAGGTCGTCGCTGGAGGTGCCTGCGGCGTCGCTGGTTGCCATGGCGCGGCCGTGATCCGCCCAGACGGCGAGGAGTTCGCGGAGAAGGTCGTTTTGGACGAAGTTATAGGTGACTTTGCCACGGACTTTGCGCTGCCAGGCGAGGCTGCCGGCGTCCCAGAGGCCCATGCCAGCGGGCAGACCAGCGGCGCGGAGGGTTTCGGCGTCGTAGGTGTGGAAGACGGCGATGGTGTTGCCAGCTTCGTCGGTGGGGAAGGGAACGCCGCAGGTGGCGAGCATGATCGCGAGCGGAAGATCGCGAGTCTGAAAGAAGGGCTGAGACATGAAGTTGAGTTGGCGGTTTTTGGGTGTCCGGTCCCAGGGTGGTCAGGCGGTGGTCATTGACTGGCGGGCGATATGAGGCGCCCGCCAGCCAATAATGACCCCAATTCGACCACTAAACTGAAGATATGCCCGTGTAGCATTCGAACTCGGCGGTCATGGCTGCGAGAGCGCCGGAGTCGCGGGAAAGAGTGACGTCGCCTTTGACGAAGAGCGCGCCCGTGGTGGGCGAGCTGAAGTAGACGTGGGTGTTTGTGATTGTCGTAAAGGCGATGGCGGTGGCTGCCATGATGCCGGTGGAGCCGGAGACTTCGCCGCCGATGGAGATCGTGGATTTTGGCTGGCCGACGACTTTGCCTTTCATGTGGCCGAAATTATCCATTACGGGGGTGATGAATTCGGGTTCGACCGAGATCTTCAGATCGGAGATGTTGATGCCGGTTTCGTTTGCGGCGATACCAGTGATGAAGTTGGTGAGGTTGATGAGTGTTCCGGCTGCCATAGTGTGAGGAGTTAAAAAGTTGAGTTGCTGTGAAGGTCAGGTTGTCAAAACTTTGAGCGTGTAGGTACGGGTGAGGGTGCGGACGGAGGCGTCAAAGGCGTATTCGTCGGAGGAGTCGATGATTTGGAGGAAGGAGAAGGAGGCGTTCGATGTGATGCCCTCGAAGGCGGCGCCGCCGGCCGTGGCGAGCGTCTCGAGGGCGGCGGAGCTGGCGGCGGTGATGCCATTGACGCGGTATTCGAGGGCGAGGGTGCCATCGATGGCGTAGGTGCCGTTATAGAGGACTTCGCGGCAGACGCCCGTTTCGGTGGCGGTGATGACGACGGCGGGCAGGGGCAGATTGGTGGTGCCGTTGGCGTCGGTATTCGTGCAGCGGACGGAGTAGCCGCCGCCGAGGGCGGCGGAGAGGACCGTTTGGACGGCGAGTTCGATTTTGCGGGCGTTCGTGTTTGCCATTTATTGCGGGGCCTCGATGCAACGGAGGATGTAGGTGCCGCCGCCGGAGTCGGTGGCGACGGTGTCGACGGTGTAGGTGCCGACGAAGCCGGCGGGAGCGGTGACGGTGACCGTATCATCTTCGGCGGGGGCGGATTTTCCGGCGGCGGTGAAGGCGGCCGCGGCGAGCCAGAAGGAGATGATTTTGGTTTTACTGAAGCCACCAGGGCCGAGGGTTGAGCCGGAGCGCTTGCCGGAGGTGCCTGCGGCGTAGCTGGTGCCGTCGATGGTGACGGTGGCGGTAAATTGCGCGGCGTAGAAGGTGCGCGATGCGGTGAGGAGGTCGGCGGCTTCACTCATTTTTTCGGGAGCTTGGCGGCGCGGACGCGGGCGCGTTCGCGGACGTGATCGGTGAGGTGAGCATATGCCGAGACGGCGAAGTCGTCAGCGGCTGCGGTGACGCCGTGCCGGGTGACTGAGCAGGCGCGGCAGATGCAGCCAGGGCGCGGTGCAGGCGTCGCGGAGAGCTGACAGTTTGCCGGGCGTCGGGTCATGCGTTGGGGGTGGTGTCAAACATGGCAGACTTCGATTTGGCCGAGTGCCTTACAAAAGGCGGGAATTTCTTCGACGCCTAAGGAGAAAACGGGAGTTTTACCATGCCAAAAAGTCACCGGGCAGTTGATTTGGCTGCTATCGAGTTCAATGGTTAGGGCGTTTGGAAAACAGTTGTCTCCCTCTTCGGAATAGATTAGGATTTTTTGGAAGTTGATGGTCATAAGTCGGGATATGGGGCCATGGTGGTGGCGGAGTTGAAGCGGTAGTAGTGGAGGACTTTGTCGAGGTGGATGGAGGCGCGGGCGATGCGGTTGAGGGGTTCGGCGAATGCCCAGTCTTCGCCGTAGTTGCTTTCGGGGAAGTGGCTGAGGATGGCGACGGAACGACGCCAGGCGCAGACATGCCAGGCGGCGCGGAGGACTGCGGTGTCTGGGACGAAGGGTTGGTTTTCCTGACGGAGGCCGAAGACGATTTTGGCACAGGCTTTGTCGACGCGGGCGAATTGGGCGAAGGTGATGACATCGACTTGATCGTTTGGCGACGCTGTCGTCTTTATGGCTTCAACCAAGGAAGCGACATAATCGGGGGAGACGGTGTCGTCATCGTCGACGTAGGCGATGAAGGTGCCGCGGGCGATGCGGAGGAGGGCGTCGCGTTTTGCGCCGATGGTGCGTTTGCGGTTGTCGAGGAAGACCAGATGCTCGACGGGGAGATCGCCGATTTGCGCGGTGATTTTTGCGGTGAGCATTTCAAGTTTATCGGCGCGCTCGGGGATGCTGGCGGTGAGGATGGAGAGGAGGATGGGTTCGGGAGTGATCATAAAGCGGGGACCATGTAACACCAGATGGAGGCGTTGAATTTGGCGGTGGGGAGGAGTTCGGTGACGGCGCGTTTGACTTCGTGCCAGGCGGCGTCGTGGCCGGCGAGCATGGAGCCGGGTGCCATTTTCGGCAGCCAAGCGCGGATGTCGCGGATGACGCTGTCGTAATCGTGGGCGGCATCGATCCAGGCGAAATGGACGCTGGCGTCGGGGATCGCGGACGCAGAATCAGCGGAGTCGCCGACGATAGTGGTGATGAGGTCGGAGACGCCGCAGCGGTCGATGTTATTTTGGAAGGCGCCGAGGAGGCTGCCGCCGTGCGCGGCCACGGTGGCTTCGTGGATGATCTGGTTTTCTTCGCCGAGGAAATTATCGATGGCGATGATGTCGACGTGCTTGCCGAGGCGCTGGAGTTCTTGGGCGAGGTAGATGCAGGAGCGGCCGAGCCAGCAGCCGATTTCGACGGCGGTGTCGCCGTCGCGCAGATTGCCAGCGACGGCCCGGTAAAACTGCCAGTAGTCCATGAAGCCGGGGATGGTGGACCAGTCACCGACGGCGCCGGTGGTGAGGCGCTTGTAGATGGCCAGACCTTTCTCGTATTGTTCCGGCGAGTTTTGGCGGCGATATGTTTCGTCGGGTGCGGCGAGGCCGAAGGCGGGGTGGTAGTGGGTGAAGATGAGGTCTTTTGCGGGGATGATCTGTTTGCGCTGGGTGGCGGTGTCGGTGAGGAAGTTGTCGGAATAGACGCCGGTGAATGAGGGGTGAAACATGAACATGTCTTGAAGCCAATATTCGCGGGTCATGATGGCGATGCAGAGGAGATCGTCGGTGCGGCTGCCGTCGGAGACGGCGAGGACGGCGGGTTTGTGGACGTCGCCGAGGCGGGCGAGGATTTCAGTGTCCCAGCGGGGCGGCGGAAGGAAGTCGTCGGAGACTTGGATGAGGACTTGGGAATTGGCGTAAAAGCAGCCGGTGTTCCAGGCGTTGACGCAGCCGAGATCGGGTGTCGTGACTTCGATGTGATGCATGCGCCGGAGGGCGTGGCTTTCCTTGTCGTCGGAGTCGAAAACGAAGAGATGCTCGATGCGGTCTGGGGCGTCGGCGAGATCGAGCCAGGCTTTGCGGGTGTGGCAGGCTTGGAGCGGCCGGCCTCGGGTGGCGTGGATGAGGGTGATGGTGGCGCCGCCGGCGGCGTTGAGGCTGGTTTTTCGGATGGCTTCGGCCTCGGTGGATTGGCGGTTGCAGCGGAGGGCTTGGCAGAGGATGTCTTCGGCGAGGTAGCCGTAGAAAGCGCCGCGTTCGTTCCAGTCGGGCGCTTCTGATCGGGGAAGGGCCATCATCATGCGCGCCCAGGCGAGGCCGTGCGGGGCGAGGCCGTGGTCGAGACAATGGCCAGCCATGACGCCGAAGGCTTCGCGGCGCGAGGGATCGGTTTTCATGGCCTGGAGGAGGAGGGTTTCTTTCTCGGCGGGGTCTTTGGACATCTTGACGAGGTTTAGCCAAAGTTCGTATTCTTCGGGGACGCCGAGTTCCTTGTGGGCGAGGGCTTTTTTGGCGATGGCGACGGAATCATCGAGACGGCCGACAGCAGCGAGTTCGCCCTGGAGATGGTAGAGCTGGCCGCAGTTCATTTCTTCGACGGGGATGCTTTCGAGGATCCGGAGGTTGCGTTCGTTGCTGCCGAATTTCGATAAATGGGGCATGTGGGTGATGACGATTCTTTGGTCTTCGACGGCTTGGACGGGTTCGATTTTGAAGGTGAAGCATTCGTGGACGGGGTATTGCCAGACGCCAGAATCGCGGGCCAGGAGGCGTTCGCGGGGGACGCGGACGCCGAGGCCCATGATGCGATAGGGTAAGAGGAAAGCAGCGTAGCCGCCACGGGTGGCGAGTTCGCGAATGAGTTCGCCACCGGATTCGAGGATGTCGTCGGTGTCGGCCCAGAGGATGTAGTCGCCCGTGGCTAGGGAAAAGCTGAGGTTGCGGGCGGCGGCGAAGTTATCGACGTGTGGCCAGTCTTCATGCCCTGGGGCGTTAAAATATTCGCCGGTGATGGCGTGGAATTTTTCGCGGGCGATGTCGAGGGTGGCGTCGGGCGGCTGGTTGCCGATGGCCCGGACGACGATGATTTCGTCGACGTAAGGGCCGAAGGAGGCGAGGCAGCGGTCGATGTATTCGACGCAGTTGCCGGTGATGATGCAGAGGGAGATTTTTGGTGAGGTCATTTTTTTTGAAGTGAGGGTTTGGGGCAATGAAAGGCCCGGCAAAAAGCGAGTTTTGCCGGGCCAGTTCTTCGGCGTCAGATAGACAACGCCAAAAAGGTAATGGAACGGCTGGCGTCTCGCTACGCCAGCCGCTTCCGTAATGCTCTAGTCCGATTGTTTGATCAGACGGCCTGCGGTGGTGAGGCCGACAGCGTAGCCGTAGTTGGCTTCCATGTTCAGGTAGCGGTTGCCGGTGTTGTTGTCGTAGTGATCGCGGAGGCCGAAGGTGATGCCGGTTTCGGGATCGACCACGGCGCGGGCGTCGCTGTAGTTGTTGCCTGGCTGAGGCTGGAGGTAGCGCATGGCGATAGCGATGGCCGAAGGATGGACGGCGAAGCCCATGACGCTGTTTACGCTGCCGAAAAGGCTGTTGACTTCGTACATGTTGAAGCCGAGGGCCTTGAAGATGGCGCCATCTTGGAGGACCTTGTTGTCGGCGAACATTTGCGCTTGGACAAAGTTGGTGATCGAGAGCAGGGAATCGTAAGGGACGCAATCAAGGATCATCGACCGGGGTTCCGTGCTGACGTTGTCCTGGTTGAGGAGGAGCCGCGCCGAACGGAGCTGGGTGACGGTCATGGCGGTCGAGGCGACAGCGGTGACGGCGCCAAAGTTTGCCGTGGTGCAGAGGGTGAAGACGTCGGCGATGACGGCGAGGGCGAGCGCTCGGCCTTGCTGGAAGGCAAAGTCGATGAGGTTGGCCTCGGAGCTGCCGGCGGCGGTGAGATCGTCTTGGCCGATGGCGACTACCTTGTGGCGGTTAATCGAAACGGTGACGACGGTTTTGGTGCCGCCGCAAACAGCGTAGGATCCGCCGAAGGTGGTGGCGGTCAGTGCGGCGATGAGCGGGACGAGGACGGTATTGCCCTTTTGCACGGGAGCGGCGGAGAAGTTCCGGCTGAAGGCCGCGAGAGGCGCGAGGGTCTTGACGAACGCCTGAAGAGCGGAGTTCGCGAAGATTTCATTGTCGAGGTTAGTATATGTTGCCATGAGATTTGTTTATGAGTTGGAGAGTTTGTTTTTGCTGGTTGTCAAATTAGAGGAGTTTAATGGAGCGATTTGCGGAACGGATGGCCGCGGAGTTGGCGCGGAAATACTCGGTGCGAGCGGATCCGCTGAGGCTGTTGAGGGTGTCGATAAAGTTTTGCGGAGAAGTCGCGGTGACGGGCGTGCTGGCTGGTGCAGCCGCGGTAGACGCGGTGACGCCACGGAGGCCGGCGAGGGCTTCCAGGCGGACGGCGTTGGCTTTGGCGCTGACCGTCGCGGCGTTGGCAGCTGCCAGGGCGGTGGTCATGGTTTCGAGCTGCTTGCTGGCGTTCGTGTAGGCGAGGGCCGCGGCGGTGGCGGATTCGTTGAGGGCGGCGAATTGGGCGGCGAGGGTGTCGCGTTCCGCTTGTGCGGTGGCGACGGCTTCGGCGGCAGATGCCGGATTCACACCGGGCATGGAAGGATCGACGGGGAGGGTTGACTGAGCAAGGGCGAGCTGGCTGACCAAATCGTCGCGTTCATGAATGAGGATGGTGATTTGCGCGAGCAAGTCGGCGACTTGAGTGGTAAGCGCGGCGACTTCTTCAGCCGTGGCGTTGGTGGGAGTTGCGGGAGTTGTAGGTTCAGACATAAGGTTTTGAAATTTTGCGGGAAGGGTTGGCATGCGGGAGCTGTCAAATTTGGCGACGACGACGGCGGATTTTTCGACGGCGTCGATGAAGCCGAGTTCCAGGGCTTCGGTGGCGGACATCCAGGTTTCGGCGTCCATCATCATTGCGATTTTGTTGGGTGCCATTTTGGTTTTGCGGTGGTAGGCGGCGACGAGGGAATTTTTTACTTGGTCGAGGACTTGCGCCATATTGCGGAGGTCGGAGGCTTCACCAGCGACTTCGCTGTTTGGATTGTGGATCATCATCAGCGCCGATTCCGACATGATGACGCGGGTGCCAGCCATGGCGACGACTGAGGCCATGGAGGCGGCGACGCCGTCGATCTTTATGGTGACGCCGCCGACGTGATCGCGGAGAAGGTTGTAGATGGCCAGGCCATCGAAGACGCTGCCGCCGAGGGAGTTGATGCGGACGGTGATGGGGATTTTTCCGAGGGCGGTGAGCTGAGAAATGAAGGAGGCGGGGGTGACGCCGCCCATGCCGATTTCCTCGTAGATGGAGATTTCGGCGGAGGTGCCGGCGTTGCGGATTTTAAACCAGGAAGGAGTGGGCATTTTTGCGGTGGGTTGCTGAAGTTTTTCGGTCTGCCTGGCGAACCAGGCGCGGGCGGGTGCGGGGTTTATAGGGTCGATTCCCCAGAGATAATGCGCGACAGCGCCGGGACCGGGGAAGCCGGGGTCGGAGCGGCGAGAGTTTTTTGGGGCGTCGAGGTCGACGGCGTGGCGGGCGGCCCAGGCGTTGGCGAGGATGATTTTTTGGTCGCTGACGGTGCCGGATGCCATGCGTCGGGCGGCGGTGATCGTGGAGTCGGCGAGGCCGGGGCCGCCGAGGCCGTCGCGTCGATAGGCGAGGCCGGTGGCGGCAGCGTCGGCGATGTATTTGGGGACGGTCATGCCAGCGGGGCTGGGACGGGGAGTTCGACGACTGGCTGGGCGGCGGCGTTGGCGGCGGCTTGGGTGTTGGCGGGCCAGATGTCTTCGTAGGCGAGGAGGACTTGGCCCTTGAGGGCGCGCCGGCGGTTGAGGGCGTCGAGGGCGTCGTCGCGTTCTTCGCGGACGCGGAGGTTCTCGGCGTCGACGTCGGCGCGATCTTCTCCGGCGAGGCCGAAGTAGGTTTCGACTGACATTTTCCCGGTGCTGACGCGTTCGTCGTAGAGGGCGCCTTCGCGGCCGATGTCGACGGTGGTATCAGCGGGGCAGATGAATTTCACTTTGTACCAGTCTTCCGGGACGCTTACGCCGATGCGGTCATAGTAGCCGGTGGAGATGTCTTGCCAGGTGCGGAAGCGGTAGGCGTGGTCGAGGAATTGGGGGATGAGTTGGTTTTGGCGGACGTAGTCTTTGAGCGTCTTGACTCGTTGCATGGTGAGGCGGACGAGCGTACCCTGGGCCATGCCAGCGAGGGAGAAAACGTGACGAGCGTACCCTGGGCCATGCCAGCGAGGGAGAAAACGTATTCGGGCGGGTAGCCGGTGCAATGGGCGAGGTCGCGGAGGACGTCTTCTTTAAATTTGAAGGGTTCGGTGGCGGCGTTGGATTCAACGACTTTGACGGTGCGGCCTGCGGGCGGTTCAAGGACGGTGGTGTCGAGGCCGTCTTCGCTGGTGATTTTCTGGACCTTGGTTTGGGTGCCGTCGTCATTGTCGACGACTTCGGTATCGACGACATTGGGGAGGAGCGTGGGGCCGCCGGTGTCGTCGGTGGTGCGCTCGATCGCATAGGCAACCATGGAACGAAGCTGGATGCCATTGGCGGTCATGCGCTCGATGTCGTTGAGGGTGAAGAGCTTTCTCGCCATGGCTGCGAGGCTGGAGGTGCCGCGGGTCTGGCCACACCAGAAGGCGTCGTGAAAGTGGAGCATGTCTTCGGCGGGGACGCGGGTGTAGTCTTGGGCGGTTTTATCGGTGATGACGCGGTAGTTGATGGCGGCGCCGAGGTCGTCGAGTTGGATGCCGTCGAGGTAGCGCGAATTAGCCGGTTCGGTTTGGAGGTTGGCGACTTGGTAGGCAGGGATGAAATGCAGCCGGGCGCTGGCGTTATTCTCGTCAGGGCGGAGGAGCTGGGCGAAGAGTTCACCATGGAGGCGGATGTGCCGGCGGATGAGGAGTTGGGCGCTATAGACGTTTTCGACTTTGCGACCGTCGAAGAAGCGGGCGTCTTTCCATGTCTCATGGTAGCGATCGGTGGAGGCGCGATTGAATTCGCGGGAGCTGGTGGAGGCTTTCGGCCAGATGCCGGTGCTGACTTCGTCGAGGCTGAGGCCGTCGACGACGGCGCGAATGAAGCCGACGTTATTGTAGAGCCAGTTGATTTTCTCGGAAATGGCCTGGCGCGAATACTCGGGGAGCTGGAGTTGGGCGTCGAGGGTGGGGAAATAAAAATAGCCGCGGAAACCGTTGCGCTCGGCGGCCTCCCACGTTTTGTTCATGGAGATCATAAATTTAGGGCGATGCGGGAGCCGTGGCGCTGGCCGAAGGTGGGCGGGGCGGCGTTGATGGTGACCATGTAGCCGCTATCGAGTTCGGCGCGGACGGCGTGGAGGGCGGTCATGAGGACGCGCTGGGAGAAGTTGCGGATGGCGCTGGCGGTGGCGCCTTCGGAGGAGCTGCCGATGACGGTGGTGGATGAGAGGCCGATGCTGGAGACGCGGTCGTATTCGGTGCGCCAGGTGGCGGCCGAGGTGCCGAGGGAGGCGAGCGTCGGGAAGGTAAGTCGGTAATGTGCCAGGGCTAAAGCGTAGTCATCCACGACTGCGGCGGGGTGTCAAAAGGGCATGAAAAAGCCGGAGGCGGTGAGGCCTCCGGCTTGTCGGGTTGCAAGTGATTAGAGGGCGGCGGTCCAGTTTTCTGCGATCCAATGGTTGATGGTGTTGATGGTGTCTTGATTCGGGCCGCTGGTAGAACTGCTTGCATAGCCTTCATTCCAGATGGTGGTTTCGATGTTTGGAAATTCTCCTTCGATCAAGTCACATAGTGATTCGGCGATTTCTTGGCCGTCTTCGTCCGTGCATGACGTGCCGTAGTATTCAGCTTTATTGCTGATGTGGACCGTGTACTCGGAGTAATCGATATCTTCGTCGAGGTCGACGCCGCAAACAAAGAGGAGTTTAAATGATTCTTCAGAGTAGTCGTCTGAATGACCAGCCGGGATTAGAGTGGCGATAATGCTGTTTTCTTTGCCGATTCCATTGATGCGAATATTTGAGGCTGTGGCGACGCGAAAGACGCGATTAGAGGAGCCGTGGTAGACTAGAGTGCCTACACTTGGAAGGCCGTTGCCGGCTTCGGTGATGGTTGCGCGAAGGGTTTCTTGGATGCGTGCGACGTAGTCGGATCCGTTATAGTTAAAGGCGCGCTCGACTTCGGCGCGGATTTCTTCGGGGGTGCCGTTTAGATTGGCGCTGCCTTTACGGAGGACGTAGTCGGTGGGGATTCCGCCGGCGCCGATTTCCGTGGCGACGCCGTCGGTGATGGAGAGTTCGGCGAAGCTGCCGATGTCAGTGATGCGGATGATGATGGGTGATGATGATTTGAACATGGGGAGATATTCGCACAAAGTGCGAACAATGCAAACTATTTTTTTAGATTTTTTTTGCGCTGGTTTTCAGCGATTTTGAGGCGGGCGTCGACGGCTTCTTGGGTGAGGAGGATTGGGGGTTTTCCGGTTTCCCATTTCCAGACGGCGCGGGGTGAAACATCGAGGGCCGCGGCCATTTCTTTTTGCGACCAGCCGAGGACCAGACGACGAAGGCGAAGGCGGTTGCCGAAGGTCATGGATTCGCCAGTCATTTCAATAAAGGTGGACGCGGTAGGGTTCGGCGTATTGCATTTCTCGCTTGTTGGTTTCTTCGGTGCGGGACCATACTTTACACTTGTGGTCCGCCGGATCAAGCGCGGCGCGGTTTTCGCGAGCGGTGTTGGTTTGGTCATAGATGCTTTGGATTTCGTAGCAGCGCCGGCAGACGAAGGCGTTGCCTTGTTTGCGGAATGTGGGGCGGCCGCAGTCGCAGAATTGTCGAGGAGTCACGTTTGATTTCGGGGATGCGCCATGCGTCGGGTGAGGTAGCGGGTGCCGAGGACGAGGAGTTTGTTGCAGTCGCCGTAATGGTTGGCGCCAGGGTGTTCGTTCCAGTAGGTTTGGCCGCGGTCGTTTTCGAGGAGTTCTTCGGCGGAGCTTTCGGCGATGTAGTCGGGATCTTGGGCGACGTCATGGGGGAACCAGACGCGGCGGTTTTTCTTTTTTAGCCTGGCGATGTAGAGTTCGTCTTTGGCTTCGCGGTCGTTGAAATCTAGGCGGAGGAAGCCGGAGGGATATTGCTGGACCTGGGTGGCGGAGAAGAGGCGGACGGAGCGGGCTGAGGTGCCGCCGAGGCCGGCGCAGGGCATGAGGCGGCGATGGGTGCGAAGGCATGCCGAATAGCAGTCGCCTTTGCGAAATTTGGCGTCCATGAAGCCGGCGGAAGCACCGTATTTTTTGCCGCTGGCGTGACAGGGCCAGGTGGAGGTGAGGAAGATTTCGGCGATGGCGTCTGGGTCGAGTTCGGTTCCCCAGTCGACGATCGCAATGTCTTCCATGTTGGGCATGACGGCGCCGACTACCCATTTGGCGTAGCTGCCCCCGACGTCGGAGCCGAGGATGAGGGTGCAGCCAGGGACGGGGATGGTACCGCGGGAGTAGGGCGGGCAGATGCTCGGGACAATGACGGGCGCGAGGCCCTTGGCTGTGAGGCCGGCGGCGGCGGCCGTGGCGGCGGCTTCGGTCGTGAAAATTTTGCGGGTGGTGTAGCCGCCTTCGCCTGGTGAATCGATGCGATAGATGGCGTGGCCGGCGATGTTGCTGAGGATGTCGCGGTCGGAGGTCTTGTTGACTTCGTCGGACCAGGGGAGGCCGAGGGCGTGGTTGAAGAAGCCTTGGAGTTCGCGGCGGCCTTCGCGGATGCGGGCGAGGTAATCGAGGACGAGCGCGCCCCAGGCGGAGTTTGCGTCGGTGGAGTAGAGGTCGTTGATGTGCTGGCTGACGACGCCGGGGTCGCCGTGGGCGGTGGGGATCCAGCGGGCGGAGGCGAGGAGAGCAGGCTTTTGGAATTCTTCGATGGAGGCGCGGCAGTTTCCGCATTCGTAGTAGGTTTCTCGGGAGACGCGGAGTTTGTCCCAGTTGCCAAGGAGGTCTTTGCAATGCTCAAATACTAGGCGGCCGGTGATGAGGGTGCGGGTGGTGCCGCGGGCGAGCGGCTGCGGCGGGGCATCGATGTCGACGGGTTCGGCGAATGAGCTTTCGAGGGGTTCGGTTTGGTCTTGATTTCGCCAGAATGTCAGCGGCTGCCAGTAGGCGCAGGCTGGGCATTTGACCATGAATGCTTGCTGATCGCCGCGGAGGAAGCCGCGGTGGATCGGGCCACGGCGGCGCTTGGGTTTGCAGATGCTGACGAAGAGGCCGCAGTCGGCGGTTTTCTTCCTCGATTTGAGGGCGGTGTCGGTGCTGGTGTCAGTCTTGTCGCTGCCTTGCTCTTCTGACTCGTCAGAAACGACGATGGGCGCCATCTTTGAGGCGAATTTGCCCATGCTGAATGAGCCTTGGAACCAGATGTCCATGGCGCGGAGGCGCATGACGAAGGTGCCGAGGTCGTGATCGTCGCCGGTGAAGATGTCGGCGCCGTCGAGCTTTTGGAGGGAGGGGAGGAGGCGGTTGGAAATGTCGCGGGCTGTTTCTCGAGTGTCGACCGTGTAAATTACGTTTTTGGGGCGGTATTGGGCGGAGAAGCGGATGGCGTTGAGGACGGCTTCGGTGAAGCCGCTTTGGCTGGACTTCATCACGTTGATTTCCTTGAGGGGGACGGTGATCCAGCGTTCGCCTGACCAGTCGTAAATTTCGTGCCAGGGAGATCCCATGAGTGATTGGATGGAGCGCGCCCAGGGAGTTTTGGCGCTGCGATAGGGGCCAGGCTCGGCGGCTTCATTCCCGGCCAGCCAGACGTTTCGATCGGCCCATTCCCAGATGGGTTCGGGCGGGATGGGGGCGAAGGCTTTGGCGAATGCGCCGCTGACGAGGGTGGAGGGGAAGAGCATGTCAGTTGCGGAGTTCGAGGAGGGCGTCTTCGGTGGTGCGGAGGGTGCCGAGCGTGCGGAAGACGCGGGCGCGGGCTTCGGCGAGCATGGGGACGGCGCGGAGGATCTGTTCGCGGCCGTTGGCGGTGAGGTCGGGGCAGAGTTCGAGCAGGCGCCGGGCTTCGCTTTCGCCCATTTGGCGGATGAGTTCGGCGGCGGTGGCAAGTTCGCGTTCGACTTCCGGTCGGGCGATGTAGAGGCCGCGCTTCTTTAGGCGTTCGCTGACGCGGGTTTCCATTTTGTCGAGCGTCTCGGTGAGGCGGAGATATTTGGTTTCGAGCATGACGGTGTCGTTGCCGGCTGCGAGGGCGTTCTTCAGCTGGGTGTAGCGGGCGGCTTGAATTTGTTTGAGTTCGCGCAGCCGGTCGCCTTCTTCGGGGTCGTAGTCTTCGAGGTTGATGCGGTCGCCGGTGCCGGTGGACATGTGCGACGAAGCGGGCAGAGTGAATGAAGGCGAAGCTGAACCAGGCGACTCGTCACATGCCGGTGCGCTGGCAAGGCGTGAGGCTTGCAGAATGCGATCGGGAAGGCCCCAGCGCTTTCGCCCAGCGGCCAGTTCGCTTTCCCACCAAGCGGGCATGGCGGCAGGGTCGTGAAGCGGCGCTCCCTCGGTGAGCCAGCGGCGGATCTGACGCGAGGAGGTGGCGTAGGTGACGGCGTAGCCATCGAGGACGCCGGGTAGGAGGCGCTTGCCAGCGGTGGCCTCGGGGACGACTGGGGCGACAGGCGCGGGTGCAGGCTGCGCGGGGAGATCGTCAGGAAGGAAGGCGAAGCCGGGAGGCGGGGCGTGATGCTCGGCGATGCGCTTGGCCTGGTCGGCGGTGAGGGTGCCGCCGGAGCGGATCTTCAAGACAATGTTGTTGAGGTCGGCGGCGAGGAGTTCGGCAGCGAGTTCGGGCGTGAGTTGCATGATTGGAGGCCAGGACAGCGGGCGGTTGGACTAGACGAGTCGTTTTTGGTAAGTTGTCAAAAGGACAGGACAGAATCGGGGACGGAATTTGAGAATGCACGACGAGACTGTTCAACCGACCCTGCGGGGGGGTAGGGATAGAGGTTTCCTACGGGGGGGGTGCCGGGCCACTTTTTCGTCCGCGGAAGGGGTGGCCGCGTACCGCTTTTTGGTCTCAGAATGACGATCATGGTGCGTTTTAGCTGTAGCCTTCTAATGATTGCTAGTGGATGGTATTTGTATAACTATCGTCACACTCGTCACACTCATCACATTTCACCAGTTCCCCCTCGAAAACTTGAGTGACGAGTGATGTGACGAGTCTACGGATTTGTGACGAGTGATCGTTTTTTAAATCTCTTTTTTTTGAATTCGCTTTTAAGTTTTGGTCTTCAAAAAGTAAAAGTGACGAGTCACTAGTCACTGTGACGAGTCGCGGACAAAGTAAAACGGTCATTTGAATTCCTTTAACCTTTTACGAACTTGATGGGATATTTCTTGCCTGTTCTCTGGTGCCGATGAGAGAAAACAAAGCGACGCCCGCGGGCATCGACCAACTGCCGTCCGCGCCACTTCTGAAGTTGCCGGCCCCAGCGCTTCGTGGCCTTGCTGTCGAGTTCCTTATCACCAGCCAGCCCGACAAGGCCCTCAAGGAGGCCAGCCGTGCGCGCAGCTTCAACCATGCTGTTACGGTCATACTCGGTGTCTTCTTCGGTTTCTGAGGCGATGGTGACCAGCAGAAGGCGCATTTCATCATCATCTTCGGCACCAGAAGACGCCAGTTCAGGAGCGACAAGCGGATCCGTGTAGCCGGCGACTTGGACGATCGTTGAAATGGTCGAGGTGTAGTCTTCAAAACTTTCAAGGCCATCGACGCGGACAATATTGTCGCCGTCAGTGCCACCGTAGAGGTCGAGGGTGGCGCGCAGGATGCCACACAGCGCGGCCAGCATGCTTTGGCGTGTCTCTGGCTTGGAAAGGTATGCAGGAGTAATGGCGCGGTCGTATTTGCGGCCGCGGATTTCGGTGGCGAGGTGAAGTTCCATCGCCAGCGTTCGGCGCATTAGATCGGCGCTGAGTTTGATGTCATTGCCGGTGCAAAAGACTTGGGTGAGCTGCGGGACGCGGAAGAGCTTGTCGTTTCCGCCCATTTCGCGGCCTGCGTGGCTTGACGCTGTGATGAAGCGATTGAGGGCCACGGAGTAAATACTTTCGCCGATGTCATCGAGGAAAAGGTACGGGGATTGAGTGCGGGCGATGGTTTCGAGTTCCTTGTTCATTTCGTCGTCGTTCCGTGGCATCTTTCCGGCGCTCGCGTGGCCGAAGACCGGAATCAATGCCATGGCCACCAAAGTCGATTTCCCGGTGCCTGGCTGGTTGCCCACGATGGTAAGCATGGGCCGGGCGGTGCCTGGAGGAAAAAATGCGCGGCAGTAACAGCCGATCATCACGGCAATTTGAACCGCCCAGGAACGATTCTCGTTTAGGGGGCGGACGATGTCATTTGGCCATGTCCATGGATAATCTTTGCCGTGTCGGTCGAGGTATTCGATTGACTCGGTGACGGTCCACGTCATTGGGTAGGTGATCGTTTCTAGGGTGTAGATCTGAGAGCGCGAATCGTAGCCGGGTTCAAGAAATTCAACGTCCCATTTTTTTGCCGAGCGCCTTACTGGCAGACGCATGAGGTGAATGGACATGAGCGGATTCAGACATTCAAGAAAGATGTCGGTTTCGAGAATAATTCCGGCGTCTTCAGGGGTCAGGCTTTCACGGTGTCGCCTTCCAGAACTAGATCGGAACGTGGTAAACTCCTCGAGCCAGCCAGAGAAGCGTTTTGCAGTCATCTTTAGCCAGTCGCCGGTCTTGGTGCAGACGGTGCCGACTTGGCCGTTTCTGAGGAAGATATTTTGACGAGCGATGGTGCGGCCGATTTCATAGGCGAGCATGCGGATAGGCATGGCGACATCGATGCACGGGACGAAGGCAGCGATGCCGGGGAGATCGATGCCGAGATTGGTGATGCTCGGTTTTACTGAGTCAATAAGTTCGGAGGGGAGTGGCGGATTGGGGTCTTTTTGGTTGGTCATATATTAGGGTCGGGGTCATGTTACTAGCGTAGTGCTGGGAGAAGGCGGATCACGGAGCGGCTGGCGCTGGGGTCGAGGTAGAGCAGGCGCTGAAGTTCGTTGCCACGAAGGCAGCCAGGAAGGCGAGAGAGGCGGACGGCCGTTAGCGCTGCCGGGTCAGCGCCAAGCGGGCAGACGAGAGAGATGAGGGTTTTCTTGGCCGCGTCCCATGTGCTTTTGCTGGGGACCTCGATTTTTACTAGGGCGTGAATGGAGCGCTTGCCGGACGTGTAGATCGCGGCGATCGGAAGCGCAGAATGCACCAGGACGCGCAGCCAGTCGGTGGCGCTGAGTTCGTCAGACTCTAGGACGAAATAACGCCAGGCGATCACGTTTTGCTGGCTTCGCCGAGTGTATTTTGGGTGGGTTTCTCGGGCAGTAGTCGCCGTAGCCACGGTGACATCAACCTTGATTTCCCAAGCGCCAGAAACAGGCTGGACGAGGAACCAGACGCCTTCGGGAGCGCCTTCGGGGAGCAGACTGGCAACGGCGGAGACTCCTTTCGTCTGCGACAGGCGATAGGTGGAGATTTTGGCCGGTCGGTCGAGTTCGGCCGGCTTTTTCCAAGCGAGGAAGTCGCCTTGACTGCGTTGGTCGGTAAAAATCAAAACCTTTTCGTTGTCGCGGTATAGATGCCAAAGAAATGCTTCTGGCGTGGTGATGGTGTCGAGGTCGACCGGAGATCTTTCGGCCAGCCATTTTTCAGAGATCACCGGACAGCCGCGGATGAAGTCATTGATGCGGTCGAGATCCAGATGGGGCCTTGCGGGCGCGGTTGAGCGCTTTGGTTCTGGTGCGGGATCGCGGCGAGTGTCGCGGCCGTGGCGGGCGTCGCCGACGTGTTCTTCCGCCCAGATCAGGCGCCGGAGTTCAAGGTTGAACGTCGATACAGAGGAGGAACAGCCAGAGTGAAAGCAGGAGGCCGTGGGGGCGCCGTCGAGGATGATGCGGAAATCTTTCGGACCTGACGCCTTGGTATGCTGGCTGGCACCAGGGCAGGGTGCGTAGCCGCCATTAGGACCGAGAGATGCGCCGCCGAGAAGAGACTCGGCGATTGATTGGCGCGACATCTATGGCTGAGTTTTGAGGCTGTAGCGCTGGTTTTTTAGATCGATAAGAAATTCCTGAATCGGTTCGAGGAGATTGATGATCTGGCTGAGTTGCTCGACGTTCAGGGTTTCCCAATTGTCGCCGATTTG
>Ga0209500_10001581_pt1 | contig 16968 bp, 39 predicted proteins | sample S_140212_EF_Meta_FD_187323 | JGI IMG/M metagenome (GOLD analysis project Ga0209500, IMG submission 187323) | Freshwater microbial communities from Lake Simoncouche, Canada to study carbon cycling - S_140212_EF_MetaG (SPAdes) (version 2) | ecosystem: Environmental > Aquatic > Freshwater > Lake ... | reverse complement strand
GTCTTGTATGCGAGCATGACCTGCGGGATTGTTTTTGATCCAGGTCTTGAATTTGGCATCCGGTCCTTCGCCGCGATATAGTATTATGTATTGCACAGAATTAGCATGAGCTTGTGTTCATGAAATATTTAGCCAAAACAAAAGGCCCTTGCGGGCCTTTGGCGTGCAGAAGTTGCGGTTAGTTATACCGTGACCTTGTTCCAACCTTCGGGATTGGTTTCAGTAGCGTTTGGCACTGCCGCGGCCTTGGTGGCCTTGACTTTGATTTCGCCTTTCTTGGCCACTTTGCTCTTTTCAGAGATCTTGTTAGCCACAGCAAAGCCAGCATCACCTGCTGTGATACCCAGAGTCTGCAAGTGTTGCAGAGCTTCCAGCTTGGTCATTGCCTGAGGCAGTTCAACCAAGTTGATGTTGGTGCAGTTGTTTTTGTTGAGAATCTTTATACGTGCTACTAAGTCGTTTGCAAAGCGTACCTTAACGGTGCCATCTGCGTTGGTTGCGGTGCCTGCTACGGTAAAAGTTTTTTCATTCATGATTTAAGTTGCCTTTCGAGTTAATTAAAATGCTGTTCTGCACAGCTATACATAGTATAACACAACTTCCGGTTTGAGTCAACCGGTTTTTGTGTATCATTGCCAAAATTTATGTTGTCTTTACGCAACATTTTTCCACGCCATAACCTGGTCAAACACTGTGTTTTGGTCCAAGTCGAACTCCACCCTACCGTTAAAACCAAGATATGGTGTGGTCAACACTCCGTCTTTGGTTATGAAGTTGATTTTCTTATATAAAAAATCAACTCCGAGATCAAATCCATCAAGATAAACTTCCATGATCCTTACATAGAGATCCTGGACCATGTTTCCCTTGTCGTCTATTTCGGTGTCACGCTTCATGTCTTTTCCATGTATCACCAATGTTATTTTGGTTGGAAGAGTGATGTCCACAGTATAACCCGAGCATAAGCGATCTTCATGGAACATGTCAGCACTGATCATCTTGCCTGAAGATAGCTGGCTAAACTTCAATTTGAGTTCAAATCGACCTTGGTTTAAATTACTCATGTGTCTTTATCATTTGTTCCAATACCCAATGCGTATCCAACGAATCGCTTACACAGTATCCCAGTTGTGAACTGTGTTCTGCAAGTTCCTTGGCCCATTTTGCTCGCAACACTGGGGTGCTACCTGTTTCGGTGTTGATCCAAAATTGAGGTAGAGTACCAGTCCTGGTTATACCCAATTGATCTGAATTCTTGTCAAGATAGGTGTTGGGATTAATAGCCAGTGTTCCACCCCAGGAGATAATTAGATTGTCTTGATATTGCACATGACGATCCAACCATGCTTTAGCATTATCAATGTGCTGTTGGGTCTCATTTACATAGCCAACTATGAATAATAGATCTAATTTGATCCCGCATCTCTGAGCTTGCTCAAGGTGGAATGTGATGGATTCGTTACTGAATTTCTTGCCAATGGCATACCTTATATCCTCGTTGAGATTTTCTATTCCAACTGTAAGGAATTCAGCACCCGATTGGGCCATGATGTCCCACATCTCCTCGTCGTTGGCACTGCGATTCCTGAAGATGTAAAATCCTCCCCAGTTGAAAGATTCCTGAGGATTGAGTTGGTTGTATTCTGCTAACAATCGAATCAATTTGTTAAATTCTTTGAGATTACCATTGGTCAGTGAGTCTTGGAATTTAAAAGATCGTATTCCAAATTTGTCGTATTGAAATTTCATCTCTTTGAAAATTGATTCGCCAGTCCGCCATTGGAATTTTTCCCAATTGGTTATGTAATCACAAAAGGTGCAAGTACGAACACAACCACGACTACCGTGGATACTCATCATCTTTTTGCTGTATTGGCTAAAGTTGTAGTCGGTATAGTCAGGATATGGCAATTGATCAAGTTCTTCGTTTGTGAGTATTTTCCAGGTGGTACTGTTGATACCCGGGTAAGAAGTATTGCCCAACAGCAGTTGTCGAAAAGCATGTTCTCCATCCCCACGAACATGGTAATCAACCAGTCCGCGGTTGATCATGTCATCAGCAAAGGTACTAGGCCCTGTAAACTGCTCTAGGCAACCAGCACCACCGATTACGATCTTGGTGTCAGGTGATAATTTTTTTATATAGTAACATGTCCATTCACACATCTTCCTTGATGCATGAGTGAAAACGCTCAGTGCGATGATTTTTGGTTGCCAACTCAACATGTCTTGGGAAACAGATTCAACCATGTCTCTTAGCCAATCATTGATATCAGGATGTCCTACTCCGTGGAAGAAAAAATTAATGAAATGGTCTTTACCAGGATGTGTTGAAGTTGCGTTGAAAATTTCAGCATTTAAATCTACTGCTATACAACTCATTCCAGCTTGTTCAACAATGGGCTTGAGAACTGCTGGTGCCATGAGAGGAATAGACGAATCCGTCCATGGCAGCGTGGTCACTATTACATCCACTTGTTGATTGTCTGGATTAGATAAACAGTCGATATGCATCAAATATTTATCGAGGGTGATTGTGGCTAGAAAATTGTCCTGTTCGAATCATGAGTTCGAACGTGTCAAACAGCGTTTCAAACTTGCGATGGTACACCGTGGCTAGCGCAGCAAATTCATCGCTGGGTGCGCCTTGCTCGGCGAACAGTTTGACGTCATCTACCATGCTCCAACACTGCATGATTTGCTGTTCCAGATCAAATCGATCTACATGGGTTTCAAAATCCACTGTGGTGGATTTACTTTTGCTTTTGTCTTTTTTCATTTTGCTACCTCTTGTGAAGTTTGTTTTAACTGATCAACACCACGGTCTGCCAGTCGAGCCAATCCCGAAAAGCCAATGGTGCTGACTACGATACCCAATACAAACCCTGTTAAGAACTTAGACATTTGATTTTGCCTTCAATTCCTGTATTTGCTTGAGTACCTGATCATATCCTGCATAGTGCAAAGACATTTCGTAGGAACCATCTTGGCACTTTTTCCAATGTTCACAGCTTTCTAAGATGGCCTTGGCTTTGTCTTGTAGTGCTTCCAGTTCCGACATATTATTCTCCAGTGTAGAATTCGTAGATCTTAACGCTAGGGTCCAACTGCACCAACTCTTGTGCAGCCTTGGTCAACGCCCGATACCGAGCATTGATTTGTGTGCGGCTGAGTTCACCATCACAGGTCAGGTTCTCTGGGCTTAGGTCTGCATCCAGCATGCGGGCAATCTCCTGGCGACCAGCTGGGCTTTGGAACTCGTACTGCTTGCCCTTGAAGATACTGTTCCAACGGTTCTTTTGATCCACATACGCTGTCAATGCTGATACTTTCATTTCGAACTCCTTTTTGCTGAACATGTGTATATTATAGCCGATCTTGCGTTTCCGGTCAACCTATTTTTTAGGCATCTGTACACAGACTACCTTGATGCTGGCCAGATTCTGCGATTTAAGTTCTTGAGCCGCTTTGTTGCAAGCCGCTTCTTGTTCAAACTGTCCCACATAGCTCACATTGCTGGCGTACATACCGCCAATGATTGCGATGGCCCAAATCATCCAAATATCTCCTCAATCATGATTGCGATTCCAAAAATCCAAACAGGTGCCAGCACAATGGCTAGATTGATCAGTGCTTGATTCATATGGCCTTAAACCTTTCCATGAAAGCCGTGTTGATAATGTCCATCTCCGCCTGACTCACATAGAAGTCAGTGGTAGGATCGTAGTAGGAACCTTCCTGAACATCGTAATATAGCACACGACCTGAGAAGTTAAACGGACCTTCAAGGCCCTTGCGTGGACCATACTTGGTACGCATTTGATCAGTTTCCGAACGATCAGCGACTACAGTATAACCCATCACATGCTCCAGTAAGTTTCGCTCGAAGGTGAGCAGAAGTAAGGCGTGTTCACATCTTCTTGGAACTCCACACCGCTCATCAAGTTCTTGCGAGTCACAGTACGCGGTTGGTAGTGCTTGGTATCCACGATGCTCAACTCGCTGACTGACCAACCCGATTTGTTGCACAGACGAGTGCGAGTGGCGCGAGCAGCACCAAAAGTCTTGTAACTACGAGTGCGATTAGGACCATCAGTAACAATAAGACCAGTAGCTTTGGCGATAATGTAGTAACTCATTTTGGCTTCCTTTTTGCTGAACATGTGTATATTATAGCCGATCTTGAGATACCGGTCTACCGTTTTATACCATATTTTTACAAAAAAACAGGAAATTTCTGTGGGATTTTTGCAACAAAATTCTGTTGTTTTTGTGCCACACTATCCAGGGCTGAGAATATCTGATCATCGGGTATATTGTGTTCTAAATACCCCTCAAATAACATATCTAAATATCCTTGGCTGGGATATTCATCTGTAATATATCTGGACATATTATCGGGTTGCATTCGATAACATTCCGACATAACGATATTATCGTGATATTCAACTGGTAATATTTTGCGATCATAATAATATGGATAACCCTCTAGATTATCTAAATCTTCAAGATGTTCGTCGTCGATAATCCACAGCACACCCGATACTGATCGTCCCGGGCATGACACCACATCAGCATGCCGATCGAATCTAAATTCATGATCCAATAATCTAGCTGATCCCATGCTGATGGCACCGGGACAACGGCGAGCCATGCTGCCCCGATTGGTGTTCATGCCATATGCAAAATAAAACATCAGTCGATAATCAAGTGTTCGAAATAATCAAAGTGGCGTTCCAGCGTCCAGGTGTTTGGGTCAACTGAAACTCCGTCATGGGTTTCAAATGTGGCTTCAAATACCTGACTGTAACGTCGGAATGGCAACCACATGTCAGGAGTGGCACTGGACCATCCTGCATCCTTGAGCTCTGCATGTTTGTCACGGCTGAGTTTTACAGTCGGGGCATTCAAAGCCTGTTGCACAGTAATGGTACCATTCAACAGCAAATCTCGAATACGAGAAGCTGGAATCAAGTGTTCAAAATCTGTGTCCTCGTCGGCACCAATTTCGTGATAGTGTGCTTGCATGCCATCACGTTGCTTGATGCAGTATTCGTGATATCGACGTAGATAATAATCGATGTCATTGCGAATTTCACGCAACAGTTGTTGATCATTTTCCACAGCACGATATTCGTCTACCAGGCGGTTGATGTTCTTGGTGCAATATGCTGCCACAGTTCGATAGGTGTCGGCACTGCGTTTGGTCTTGCCGTATACCGGCGCTGTGAATTGTTCAAGAGATTCTTTTAACATACTTCAAATAATTCGTTAAACATTGTTTTAGAGGAAAGCCTGATTGGTCGAGGATGTTCAGCGTCTTCGGACCGAAAAAAGTGTTTTGCTTTTTCTTGCAACCACTTGCTGGCATGTAATTCTGAAGGAATCCCAAAAGGACAATTTCCACTATTTGCAGCACCGTAAGGTTCGTCTAAATGCAATCGATGTATTTTAAGATTCCACTCTTTAATAATACTTGTTATTTCTTTCAAAAGACAATCAATATCTATTTGAATCATTTCTGTATTTGCACTAGTGCCTTTTGTTTGTTTGCCAGTAAGATGGACAAATCGTTGTTTGACAATGCTTTCTAGTACCTTTACGTGTCCAGGCAGTCCAAAATATAGATAATCAAGATAAAACTTGTTCCAACAAAATTTTTGTCGAGCACGTACAGCAGAATACGGAGTCATTGTTACTCCTACTTTCCAAACCCCATCAACACCTGACAGATCTTTGTGGATATACAGGAAATGACTCATTTTGCCTCCTTAGGGAACAAACCGTCGGCAATGTTGCCTTCTTCAATACCCATCTTGGCACCTTCACCGTGATACGGCAAGTTCAATGTGCCACCGTTACGCATGTACAGTTCGCGCAGGAAGTTGCTCATTGCACTTGGGGCACTCCAGGTACTACCTGGGTTTACATGCTCCCATTGTACTTTGGCCTTAGCGTGAATCAAGTTGGAACTTTTAAAAGTATTCTTAACCAATTTAAGAACGTCTTTCATCCAACCAGTGGGCAATGGCGTAACAACTGAATTGATGCGATGCAGCTCGTACAATCCAATGTACACACCCTGATCAATTTCTTCTTGCATGGGAAATACATCTTTGATTGCAGTCAAGATGTTAAACAACACCTTTCCGCTGTCATCGACTTCAATGCCTTTTTGTGCATACTTAAAGTGACTGAAGAAATGATCGTTATCACCACGCAGGTTGTCGCTGGCACGTGATCCTTTGTCTTGCAAATCGATACCTACAGCATCAAACTGATCTTGCATGGTGCGAGCTCGTACCACTTTGATATCGTGGCTTCCATTCTTAAAACGCACCAGGGCATTGCGATGAAGGTCGCCGGGGTTCAGTCGTTTGACACCTGTGTCATTGAGCATTTCAAATGCATAGCTGGCAAAGTTTGGGTCATTGGTTTCCACTACAGCACAGGGTATTTCTGTAAATCCCAGAATGCCAGCTGCAATAGTACGATGTTGGGCATCATACAAATAGTTTTTGGGCAATCCATTCAAGCGACAGGCAGATCCTGGCGAACAGATACGAGGGTCCCACTTGCGCATGATATTGATAATGTGCTTGTGAATAACATCACGTTGCACCTCATAGTCAATCCACAGATCCTCAATCTGGATCATGGTGCTCACTGGAAATTTATGTGACATTGCACGAGCACGGGCTTTCCATGCGTCAATGTCTTTTTGGGTTACTCCGTAATGTGCTTTGAGTTGAACTTCAACTTCTGCAATAACATCCGTGAGTTTACGTGTGAGGCGTTTAGCTGCCATTTGAGTTACCTTTCTTACCGGAACAATACCGGATTAGTTAATGAAGTGTTCAGTATAACAGACTCCGCTATACTGGTCAACCTGATATTTAAAAAATTGCTATTTTTTCGTCAGCTGATCTGCGATCACTGTAGAGTTTTTCACCGCGAGCACGTATCAAATCAGCTGCGTATTGTGGATCCTGCTTGAACATTTCGGCGATATCTTCTTGAGTGATGTTGCCATCCACACCAATGGCGTAGATTTCATAATGACGTTGTGAATTGAATCGGGCTCTCAGCTTCCAGTGCTCAATGTTGAAGTTTTCTCTAGGCACAGGCTTGTTACCCAATATGGCCCAGGTCTTCATGGCAGGATCAACAATCTCTCTAATGGCTTCTAGTCCGTTGCAATCCCACATCACAGCAAACGCTCTCATGCGTGGTTCTTCGTGGTCTTGGTTCATAATTGAAATTGCTTTAAAAGTTGTTTGGCTGCGTTGAAGTTCTTGATGTTGAGCTCTATAGTTTCATATGCTAAGAGACGCATTAACGTATCGGCTTGTGTTTGGTCTTGGTCATCAAGATTTTCATACCAGGAGAGAAAATCATCCTGTGTGACACAGTTCCAAATTTTATCCAGCATCATGCACTGTGCCTGTGTAAGGTTGTCAATTTTTATCAGCATAGTTCCTACTTTACAACGCCATCGTGGCATATGGATCTCAATTGGGTTTGACAGGATCAGCAGGCGTTTGCACTGGCACTGCATAAATGCCCTGGTCAGTCCAAGGATAAGATAGTAATTGCACCGGTTTCCACCAGCGAGCAAACATGTTGTTGATCAGTACTACTACCCCTGCCGCAGTTACACAGGTAAATCCAATTAGGATTGTTCCTACAAAAATACCGGCTGCTTTTTCCACGTCCATGAGTTACTCCTCGTTGTTGATTAAACCGTTACTACGTCGATCTGATGTGTGATCTACATCTTGATCAAACCTTTTTTCCTGGATGGTAGGTTTGCCAAATACCTTCTCACTAGAACAGAGTAAACATTTGGGATTACCGCAATCCAGTGCATGATGTTTGGCAAACTTATGAGGAGTCTTTACTGGTACTCCAAACGCTTTGGCAATTTTGGTTTGCTTTTTCACAGCATTCTCATCTTTTTGAATGCGCTTGTTCTTTTTGATTCGGTCTTGTTCTGTGCTCATTGCCACTTTAGTAAAAATGCGAAATAATCTCTTTCGCTATCAAAATAAAAAATATATCTACCCGGTTGCTGATGGCTGCTCATCTCTACCAATTGCCATCGCCAATCGCCTACAAGTTCTTGTTTACACCACTCAATCACATGATCCAGGATGCCCGATTTCTTTTTAAGTTCATGTGAATGTTGAAAACTTGCCTGGTCGCGTACAGTGTAATGATCTAAAACTTGCATGTATCGTTATATATGCACTTATCTGCTACCTCTGCCACTTTAGAGTATAAAAGGTTGCCATTGCTTGCTCTCGAAACATCAGTATTACCGCTTTTCCTTTAGTGTGATCTGTGGCTGTTACTGACCACATTGGCATATATTTCCAATCAAAGTCCACGCCCGGTTTAAGTCCATCTTTCTGAAGTTGATGAAACATTGCTATTCCATCCGCAGAGCCGGTATTCTCAAACACAATTTCACACCACATATGACTCTCGTATGTACTTCTCTAGTTCATCTGTATGATTGTCGAATAGCTGCAACACAGCATCGTATATCTCAAAATATTGGCAAAAACTTGCACCATACTTGACGCCTTTTATGGCATCCCAGGTATAGAGCTTTTGCCAATGTTCAAAGTCCAATTCAGAAATCTTGAGATCTCTAGCATTAAATCGAGCACTCAGTTGATCTACCATATTTTTAAACATCCTTGCTTAGCCTAAAGGTGTTTAACAAGATGTAATACTGATCTTCCTCACCATAGAATGGTTTCCAACTGGCGTTACGGCCAGCAAGTGACATACTGCCACGATCAAATAAACTGTCCATAAGTCCGTGCAAACTGTTCTTGTGATTGACTGCGACCATGGCTGGCCATCCTTGATGATCTTTAAACCAAAATTGTGTGGTATTATGTGCTCGACGATATTGCACTATACGTTCTACACTCTCCAACTTCCAAGGAGGATCATACGGACGACCCTTTTGTTCCTGTGTTATAGGTTTTGTTAATTTCATCACGTTGGCCACAGCTTGGTCTTCATGATAAAAGTACGGCAACCGATACAACATACCCACTTCTGACTTGGTCAAGTCATGATTGCCCACAAGAAACGCACCTAACTTGGCTCGCCAGTCAGATACTCTTCGGCCACGCAGTTTTGCCATGACCAACTGATCCAAGAAGTGCTTTCTCACAGCAGCACCTAGCATACGGTCTTCTTCGGTGATATCTTTGATATCTTCAAGATCTGTCCATAGCCCGCCACCAGCATTGCCAATACGCCAACTGGCACAACTCAGCACCACAGGGTCATCGTGGAACTTTATTTTAGGACTGTTGGTGTACGGATCGGGTAGTTCAAACGTACTCAAACCAAGACTAAAAGTTGTATCGACAACGAGACTTGGGGCAGGGTTAAGATTCATATTAATCCCAAAGACATTGATAGTATTTGCCAAACAGTCGGAATCCGTTTTGAATTCGATCATGTACTACTTTCATGCCGTCATAATCACACTTGTATGTGTTGTTGGGACCATCTTCCATGCTATACATTGTGGGCTTGCCGTTGGCATCCCAAGCACATGGAACCGACTTCCAGTCAATCTCGCCTTCGCGGAAAGCATCTTCCCAAGAGTCATCCATTTTGCATTCAAACGCAAAGATCATTTCATCCATGATCCAATCCCAACGACGGAAGTGATTGTCATCAGTGTCGTACTCGTTTTCTTTGGGACCTGCTTCTGTGCTGCGCAGACCAATACCATCAGGCACATCTTCGTCGTCGACGAGTGGAGCACCATGCTTGTCCTTCTTCAACTGTTTGAGCATGGGCAACACAATATGTGCCAGAGTGTGATCCATGCTCCAAGTGTCGTAGTAGTCAATCTTCACGTAATCAATTTTAGGATGTACAAAGTCCAAGAACTTTTGTGCAGCCACGCACAGTGGATTCAATCGATTGCTCCAGCGTTCGATCACGGGCTCGTCGTAATCAATCTCACGCCAGAAGAAAACTTTCTCCAGGATGGTATACGGGCTGAGCCAGTGGCTGCGGTAATTAGATAGATATACTTTCATTTTTCACTTTCGTTGTCTACTTTTTTTATTTCCCAAGTGCCATCCCCGCGGTCAATCCACTTCAAGTTGTCACCTGGATTCCACCCTACTTCATCTAGCATGCCTTGCGGAAATGGCAACACAAGATCACCACTTCCGTCATCGGCTTCTTCAAGGGTCACTATCCATTTTTTGCAATTTTCTGTTGTCATCATTTGCTCCTGATACGATCAAGCACTTGCTGAGATTCACTGAAGTCGCTGTGTTCCAGTAGGAATTCTTCCAGCTGTTCCTGTAATTCACGCATGGCAGTGCTCACCGGATACGGCTGTGACCAACGCACTGTGTATGATACTAGTTTTTCATCCTTCATGTTACACCTCAAAAGTTTGCAATTGCCAATCCTCAGCCTGTTGCTCATAGCCATCATAGCCACGTGGGTTACATACCACACGACATTCACCAATCATGTAGTCAAAGTTATGATGAGTATGCCCATGTGTCCACATCTTGATCTGCGGATGATCCAACATCAACTCACTCAAGTCTGAACTGTAAGCACCATTAACCAGGACATCATCTTGGTACTGCGGCTTGGTGCTGAGCTTGCTGGGAGAATGATGTCCTACCACCACAAACTTACCCCCCGGATTCTCTGCCACTGCTGCACGAATAACTGTGAGCATGGCCTTGTGATCTTCCACAGAATCCCCTGGACTGAATGTAGCTGCACGTTCATGGAATGTGACAATGTCTTTTTCAGGATCCTTGGGGTTGGGCATGTAACCTTTGTATGATACTTTTTTGCTGCTGTTACTGATCACCCGGTAGTCATTCATCATGCCACGGATACTGGCCAATGTGCGCGGATCTTCGTTGTTCATATCTGTCCACAAAGTTCCGCACACAAAGGTCACATCACCCAGCGTGATGGTTTCTTTTTCCAACACATGCAGGTTCTTCAAGTAACTCAACTTGCTCTTTAGGTGTGGGATGGATGTGGCATAATCACCGTTGTAGTGCTCATGATTGCCTGCAATGTAGATCACGTCCTTGAACTGTGCTGCACAGTTTTCAAAGAATGCATGGTATCTATGGCTCTTGGTATGTTCGCCCAGGAGATTGTGTACGTCACGATCAGACAAATCACGTGCCACACAGATATCTCCGCTGAGAATCAATACGTCAGCATGATCGGTGTTGTGGAGTTCCAGTGGTCCAAATTCCAAGTGGACATCACTTGCTAGTGCAATTTTCATGTAATACTTCCAGTTGCTGTTTCAATATGCGTAATGCAGCAGGGTCGCCCTTGGCCACTGCTGCGTCTTTGTCAGGATACCGTTGTCGGAATCGATCTCTGATTTCTTCCATATTTCGTCCGGTACACACAAATTCCTTTGTAAAGTAATTATAACACAGAAATTGATCATTTACAGGTTCAACTTCTAAAATAACCAGTGTTTCGTTGGTCAATTTTACCAAAGTGTCTTGTGCTTCGGGGGAAATTGCCAGTGCTTGGTTTACTGCTCGCATGGCCTGAAACAACGACACCAATACCCATCCAATAAAGATACCTATCACAACCGGAAGAAAAAAGTCTAACATACAGTAATTATCCCTGACGAAGTGATTCCATGGTGATCATCTTGCCCAATTCGCGTTCAAAGTCCAGATCATCTGGAATAACATAGTGACGGAATTGATTGTCATCCTTGCGTCGATCGTAGTGTCGGAATGTGATGATCTTGCCACCAATAGCTGGCATCACTGTGATGTTCAAACCTGTGTGGCCGTCGATGCTGTCACTGTTGCTGCGAACCAATCCTCTGGATGTTTGCAACTTCTCCACTTCGACACGACTGAGTTCCTTGCCTACGTTGTCCCAATCTTCACGCACCCAACGGGTGATCATGCGTTTAAACCATTTCATGCTGCTTTCCTTTGTTTCAAATATTGTTCCCACTGTACCCATCGGTTCTTGACCAAGAATCCCCAATCACGTTGTTTGATACCGGGCATGAACAAGGTCCAACAAGTGACGGCAGGATCCAGTTCGATCCTGTGATAGGTATTGGCTCGAGCTGTGCGGAAACTGCCCGCACCATACCACCTTGCTACTTCGCCTGTCTTGCGGCCTTGTGCGTCAAAAATAGGTGTCCATTCCCAATAGCCACCTTTCAAGATCAGAGTGGCAAAGGGCCATGGATGATCATGCACATCGTCTGGGTCACTTTTCAAAAACTTATGTACAAACGCATTGAATGGGAACCAGCTACGGTCTTTGAGAAACACATAGTAGCGTTCTAGATAAGGCTCGTCGTCTAGGCGATCGCGAATGATGCGATGTCGACCTAGCTTTTGGAAGATTTTCTTAATCATCAATTGATTCCTTTATTGCTGTATTATACATGAACTGCAATTTGCGGTCAAGAAAAACCCTGCACCGGGCAGGGTTTTTGTGTGCTACCTACCGGGCCGTATTAGGCCAAACCAAGTGCCATTGCTTTGTAGCCAGCTGCAATCAATGCACGGCTGGGCTTGCCAATACGGTATTCAGTAACTTCAACATGGTTAGCAGCCATGCGACGATTTGCATACACTGCAAATCCGCTTTGACGGATACGGCTGACTTCGGCCGAGATGTTCTTGATACCAAAACGCTTTTCAGCTTGGCTCGGGCTCACTTTTTCTCCCGCCTGAAGGGCAGTGAACAGTTTGTGGGTTTTGGTGTTTTCGCTAATATGCATGTTTTTAATCTCCTGTAAAGTTGCTGTTGCCACAGCATGATCATAGTATAAGCGATCTGTCACATGATTGCAACACTTTTTGGCAATCTTGCTAGAATATTTAAAAAAATAAACGGCGCACATAAATAACAATGTAACCGGAGGCACCCATGTTACACACCATAACACAACCCAACGAATATCTACTGTCTTTGATAAAAGATGATCCTGTACGACCAGAGATCCCGCTCAGCGACCGTGTGAATAGTAATAGTCGAATCTATGTTTGGAAGAATGGTGACGAAACTGCTGCTGTGACCTGTGTAAAGTTTCTAGAGAGTGTTCCTGCTGCTGTGGAAGATATGGCAGCATTGGTTGAAAGTGCCACAACTGCGGTGTTTTACACCATCTGGAGTTACGCAGCAGGCGCAGGGCGTACCTTGATTCAGGAAGCACAGAAGTCAATTGAAACTGAGTTTCCTGGTATACAGACCTATGTGACCTTGAGCCCCAAGACCGAGATGGCTCGAAGATTCCATATCAAGAATGGTGCTAGAGAACTACGCGAAAATCTCAACACCATCAATTACATCTACAAATAATGTGCCTGAACTAATAAATTTTAACAAACCTCAAAAAAGCAAATATCAATCGGTAGCGTTGCTGAACATGCCCAAGATAGGATTAAATAATCCTCCGATGGCTCCGGCAATTTTGCAAGCCATTGCAGTAGAGATGGGGTGTGATGTAAAATTTCGAGATCTCAATTTGGATTTCCAGGATCAATTTGAAGATCAAACAGAGATAACCAGAGGGTGGTGCGAACTTGGGCAACCGCTGACACAGTCTGATTCGGATCAATTGATTGCCTGGATGCAAGATCTTGACTTGACTTGGATTTATACCAGTGAAGTTGTGGGTATAAGTGTGTTCAGCAAACACAGCCATTCTTTCACCACTTGGTTTCTTAAAAATTTCAAGCATCAGATAAAAGGTATTGTAGTAGTTGGTGGAGCCGGAGCCGGGACAGAAAATTATGGGCAACAGCTTTTTGATCAAGGATTGGTTGACTATGTGGTGTCAAATGAAGGAGAACGCAGCTGGAGGAATATACTGGCTGATCAACTGCCGTTTGTGGGAGTAAATTCTCCAGGAGATGTATTGCCCGACTTCACTGATGTCCCGATACCAGACTACACAGGATATGATTTAGATCGATATCTCACTAGCAAAGCACATGGAAGAACCATTGGAGTAGAAGGCAGTAGAGGGTGTGTGAGAAATTGTACGTTTTGTGACATTGGTAGTTTTTGGAAAAAATACAAATTCAAGGATGGGAGAGCATTGGCTCAAGAACTAATACATCTACAACAACAGTTTCAAGTCGAACATTTTTTCTTCAACGACAGTTTAGTCAATGGCAGTGATCGTGCATTCAGAGATTTTTGTAGTGTATTGGCCGAGTATAATAAGAATGCAACCGATCCTATCAAGTGGAGTGGTTACTACATTATCAAACCAATGCAGAACTATAAAGAACGCGATTGGCAAAACCTCAAAGACAGTGGAGTTAAAAGTCTTTTTATCGGAATAGAAAGTGGATCAGAATCTGTGAGAAATCACATGAAAAAGAAGTTCAGTAATGCAGATATAGATCATGCCATGGAAAGGATACAATTTTATGGCATCAGATGCACTTGGTTGTTGATTGTGGGGTATCCCACTGAGACCGAAGAAGATTTCGAACAGACCTTGGAACTGTTACGCAGATATCAACCAATGGGATTAGACAGAACAATTGATACCGTGGCATTGGGAATGACCTTGGCTATTCTACCCGGAACTCCATTGTATGATCTACGAGAATCTCTAAACGTTGTGAGCATGATCCCTGGGCACGAAGATGATTGTGTCACATGGAAAAATGAAAATTCTGACTTCTCTGACCGGGTCCGTAGACGTATACGTGCAGAAGAAGAGATACGCAAACTAGGATACAATAGCTGGATAGGAGATAATGATTTGATTCAGTTTTTTGAGAAAAAACTCGAAGACATTGAAAAAGAACGAATATCAGAGGATGATTTTGCAGAGTTCCACAGTTAATTTCAAAGCATGGTTTAACTGTAGTGTGGTCGGTCCTCCGCCTACAGTCACTATTGGAATAGATCAAACCACGATACATGAGTCCACAATACCATTAGATTATTTGGAATTTTCTATTCCATTGGACTTGGGCCCGCATCAACTATGGGTCAGATACGGACATAAAGACCCTGCTAACGAATCCTGGGTCAACGGTGTAAAACAGGATACTTGGATCGAGATACAAAATCTCAGTATCAATGGAAGCATGATGAATCATCTGCTCAATGACTGTGCATATACAGAGATTGATTGGGAACAACATCCAGATGTGGCCAAATGGTTTTTGATCAATCAAGGAACTGTTCCTGTTCAATTACACAAAGCTAAACATCAAAATCTCGCAGGTCACTATAGATTTAATTTTGATCTTCCGTTGGATCAATTTCTCAATCACCATCTTAAAATTGATCCAAACTGGGAGAGTATGTATAATGCTCCATTGACTGGTTATCGAGCTCTCAAATTAAAACTTGAAAAGTTTTCTAAATAGACCCATAAAAAAAGCCCCTTTCGGGGCTTTTTAGTTTGTGCTATTGGAGTTTTACTTCTTAGTGAAGGACCAATAGATCACGCCCAGTGCTGCCAACCCAACCAATCCTTGACTGCCCAGGGCACCCACGAATTTGATTACACTTGCAGTTACATCGATTGCCAAGAAGGGAACTGCGGCTCCGAACAGGATCTGCAGAATCACGCCAGCGGCGATCAGTTTGATACCAATATCGATGATACCGTTTAAAAGGCCAGTGGCCTTTGTCATTACATTGTCCATAAAATAAACTCCTTTATAAAGCACAATTGTTACTGTGCTGGATTTATTTACAGATACTACACACAATGGCAGTATTTAGATGGTATTTTGGGGTGGTTTGGTCGTTATATACCCATATTCAGAGCCAAAGGTTCCGTAACGTTGGATCAACCAACTCAGGGCCAATCCCACGGTGAGCTCCAAAGCATACAATCCCAGCAGTATGTATAGCAAGATCATTTCACTCCCTTGACATGCTTGCAGTCGCCACGGAATCGGAATCCAGAGCAGGTGCAAGAATATTCGCCGCGCAGTTCTGTGACTTTGTATACATCACCTTTGCTGCCTTGCACTTCCCACGTACGGCCTTCGGGCTCGGCGGCTTTCACAGTGATTTCGTATTGCACAGGATTCAATTTGAATTTTCGTCCGCGAATGTCAATACGAATAGCATTGTTGAAAGTCCTGGTCTTTCCAGTGCCAAACGGAATATAGGCAAACATTTTGCTCTTGGCATCATCCAGGAGATACACATGGTTAGGAGCGATACCTTTCCACTCAGTGACTTCAGCAAACCATTTCATCTCAATTCCTTAGCTCAGTCGACGAGCATTACGTTGATATTGATATTCACGTTTAAGCCACCACTTGTACCGAACAAAGTATTCCTGCAAGGTATAGCGTGGTTGCCCCCACCCATCGTGCTCATCACAGTTTTCACGCCATAGCTCAGACAGCCAATCACGAAATGACTGTTTCATGTCACTTGCTCTTGGTAGTTATAGAAGCTTTGAATAGGATGCCAAACAGGAACTGGAGACCCCACGCCTGTAGCCATGTGACTTCTTGTACAAAGGCCACAGCACCAACCAAGCATCCATTCCACAGCATCATCACAGGCCAGCTCAGTAGGAAGGATAGGAATAGAAGTCCTACAATCAGAGTGATGAATGCAGTAATACCTACAGTGATTTCTCGCATGATATTTCCTTAGAGTTTAAAAATCAAGCAGCCCGCAACATGTTGGCAGGAACCTTCCACAAGGTCTGCCCAGTGTCCACGGTGATGAACTTGATTGCGATCTTGCGAACTTTCCCTTTCACAAGCATTCCAGTTCGACTGTTAGTAAACTCAACAGCGTCTCCTACCCACAGACTGCGCTTGTTCTTATCCACAAGCTGAGCACGAGCATATTTCACAGCATCCATAATGCTGGTCAGTTGGTCGTTAGTGAAATCGCCTTGCAGGATTGCGGTGTTGATTGCTTTGATATCCATTTAGAACT
>Ga0209500_10001580_pt1 | contig 16975 bp, 26 predicted proteins | sample S_140212_EF_Meta_FD_187323 | JGI IMG/M metagenome (GOLD analysis project Ga0209500, IMG submission 187323) | Freshwater microbial communities from Lake Simoncouche, Canada to study carbon cycling - S_140212_EF_MetaG (SPAdes) (version 2) | ecosystem: Environmental > Aquatic > Freshwater > Lake ... | reverse complement strand
TCATACCCGCCATAACTTATTTTGGGTTTTATCACACATTTTTTATATTGGTTTAAAAAATCATTAAAATTGTTGTCGGATACGATTTCACCGGCAGCTTTTAATACTTCAAATCTATCTACTATTAATTTATTATTAATACCAAACCCAAACAATTCGGTTAGTTGATTACTTAGCGGTAATCCATAGTCTGATCCCGGAAAACAACAAATAATATCATTTTTATATTGTTTTAAATCTTCCAAAATTTGGTCGTCTGATTCGTATATCAGACAAGTTTCATACAAAGAGTTGTTTAAGGATTTGTAAAGTTTTTGGAATACTTTTTTAGATGAGTATATATTAATTATTCTATAGCCGCGGCTAACAAACTCATATGCTAAACTATTTCCAGTTACTGCTACATCAATTATTAATGCATACTTTGTTTTCATAGTAACTATTTATTGACATAGTTGTATGAGAAAAATTTAAAAGGAATTTTAGTTTGAAAATAATTGATTTGCAGTATTATAGGCCGTAGCATCATCAAAGTCAGCTACTTCTTTTTCCACCACGCTTAATGTAATGCCTGTTGCATTTAAAAAGTTACTTCTATTTGCTAAAAATTCAGTATGTATGGTGTTTTCATTCCATAAATCAAACGAATCCTTGTCGTCATAATATGTCATAGTTATTTTATTTAAACCATCAGCATCTTCTAACCAATAATAACCTAATAGGCTAAAAATATTTTCTCTCTCTGCACCAAGACCAAGAACAGCAACTGCATATTCTATTTCCTCTGGTGTTACTGTGGATAATGCTAAATAATCCATTGGTTTTTTGTAACTTATTTCGCCGTTTGCTATCCATTTGCATGCCACTAAATACATAAAATAACTCCCATAATATGACTATTTATCTTAATTTTCTATATTTTTTATAGAACTTATAATTTTCAACTTTTCCATTCCCAACAATAACGATCTTGACGGATCATTCTTTTCAATCTTAATCATATTATTATGATGTTCTATGTGTAAACTGCTCCCGGATAAATAACTATATAGATAGTTATTATAGGGCCCATGACCTCCCCAATGTGATAAAAATGAGTTGGAACACATTTCTAAGAAAAATACGGCCACCATAGCCATTAGTAACCCAAATAAAACATATTCAGATATGATTCCAGCAAGTATTAAACCTGCCCAAACTACTTTATTTTGGTGTTTCATTAACTGCATTAAAAAATCATCTTTGAGTAAATCTTTGACATTTAACAACTGTCTAGTATCATTTCTAGGTTTAAACATCCATAGTATAAAAGCATGCCAGAAACCATGTTTAGGGCTATGCGGATCTAAGTCAGTATCAGAATATTTATGATGTATTCTATGTGTTGAACTATACCCTATAGGATCACCTGTTAATGCAAATAAGCCCATAATAGCAAATGCTCGTTGCCAAAAAATAGCCATATCAAATTGACGATGGGCCCAATAGCGATGATACATGTTATAACTTAATGGATAAATTAAGATGTATGATGTAACAAATACAACTAATACTGGTGTGTTAATTGGAAAGGTAAGTAAAAATAACAGAAACAAAATATGTACCGGCACAATTACTTTTAAAAACTGTTTCTGTACGGGCGTCATTCTTTATCCTTAAATACTTTAATCAACAATCCAGACGGATCTATTTCCCACCATTTAATTCCAAAATGATAATTACCGGGTCTACCGTGATGATTGTTGTGCCAACATTCACCTAATACTAGAGGCCACAACCATACTACATTCTTACTATTGTCTCTCGTTTCAAAATTAGAATAACCACCAACCCCCTCTATATGATTTAAACAGTTTGTTAAATTGTATGTAATCAATGTTATAAATGCTGGTAATATGCTAAAGAACAGCATAAATTCAATACTAATCAATCCAAACAATATATTTGATATTAAAAAAATCTTGATGTAATTAGTACTGAACCACATTACATCTTTATTACGCATAGTATCAGTCGCATATCTAAAGCTAATAGCATCAGGTTTAATTCTAAACATCCATAAGAATATACTATGCCAAAACCCATGTATAGGACTATGAGGATCTGCTTCTGTATCTGACTTACGATGATGATACCCACGATGTAACGCTACCCACCAAACAGGACTACCCTGTCCACTTAAATTTGATGCATATAGCATTATAATTTGTTTCCATCTACTAGCCTTAAAGGACTTATGACTATAATAACGATGTAATCCGGCTGTTACCCCTAATATATTAATAAAAATATATCCTAAACTTAGTAAGAACAACTTATACCAAGTAAAGTCTGTAAACAAGGTATATGAGGCAAATAGTCCTACAACAATGATAGGGATTGTAATAGTGAAAAGATTAGGGTTTTCTCTAAGATTTTTAAGTATAGGATTGAACATTACATTATTTATACTATAATGACGGATCATGCTTAATTCTATGTGCATAATGTAAATCCAATGACATTAGCATTACCGGACGTATAATACGTCTCGGTAATATTGGTTTTAAAGCTGTAAACTTATAATTGTCAAGGTCTTCCTGACTAGTGAATATTTTTTCAATCATAAAATCATACTTAACTGCCGGAATTGTCTTAGGAAATACATTTAATACATAGTCTCTTGCTTGTGCCGAGTCAGTAATTTTTAGAACTTTTTTGGGTGCTTTTATGACAAGAAAACCTTTAGTATACTGTTGCTTTTCAAAGTGTTCTAACATTAATTTTTCAATAGAAAAGAATTCATTATAGGGGGATTTCCAAGAGCCTTGCTTTTTATACCATAAACCTACTACCCAATAAGGTAACACATCTTCAGCTTTTGGTCTATACCAAGCTATTTCAATTTTATACCCCACCATTATTTCATCTACTTCTCCATCAGTAATTCTAGCTGATACTACAAAATCGTTAGGAGAAACATCTAAAAATTGTTTTCTTAGCCAATTCGTTAATCGTATCATATGTTCGTATACATATATAGGATTAGGAGAAATAGATTCATGTTCTATATATTTAATCAAAATTTGGTTAAAATGTTCAACGTCGGCTAAATCTGTAGGGTCAAGTAATTTATAAATGGATGTCATATTATTTTATAGTGTAGGCGTATAAATGTTTATATCTATCACTAAAATCTTTGTAAATTCAGCAGTTACTCATCAATTGGACCTTTAATTTCATTATAAAGTTGAGTTATGGTTCTATCTATTTGTTGCCGATAGGGCAAACCATTGTACTTATTGTTCAATACATGTTGGACTTCAGCAACTAGTTCATCAATTTTTTCAAATCCTGTTTGTTTCTTGCGTTCGATAATATCGGGATACATTTCTCGGAAGCCTAGTATTTTTGTAGAGTTTATACCTAACTTTCCATAGTACTCATCATTTATTAGTTTTTTAAACCAAGATAACGTAGTGTACCCCAAAACTAATCCAGGTGACCACTTAAACCATTGATAAATTGCAGGACGATTATGTAGAATGTTGTATTTGTCACATCCCAAATCGTGTTCAAAATCTTGCATCAACCAAGTACCTTTTTTACTATAGTCATCATCTGTACGATACCATCTTACATCACTATGCCCTACAATAATTAACCCATCAGCACACTCAGTAAATTTAAGATGCGGTAGCATTCTAGGTCTATCTATTTGTGCATCTTCTGATATTTTTACTGCATCGTTTTCATAGAACTTTTTTAAATTAAAGTCTACTATTGTATAATCAATATTAAGAATAGAACATACTGTTACGGCATAGCTTACATCGTAAATGTTTAGATCATTTTCATACCTAATGATATAAACTTTAGGGTTTGCGCCAATTGATTGGTAGGACCTTAATATTATTTCGCTATCTACTCCACCACTAAAAAATATGCAAGGTCTTAACCCTGGATAATGATCCATGGTGCTTTTAGCTGCGTTAATTAATTCTTCTTTGAACGATAACAACGGTCTATCCATCTTAGTGTAAATGGTTTTAAGTTCTTTATTTTGTGTTTGTCTTCCGAATAAAGAATCATCACCGTATTGCCATTGATACCAATTATTTTCACTTGTGTACATTTTTATAAGTTCCAAATACCATGTCCCATAATGGCATGAATAGTCCATAATTAGACTCATTCCTATGATGAATCAAATGCCATTTACCACTAGTAAGAATAGGTAAGTTAAAATTTGAATTGTGTTCTATCGATTCTTGTATAAATGCTGCCCATATATAATAGAACACACTAATCCACCATTGACCAGTTATTAAACTAAACAATAATGTAGGGATAACTTCAGTAATCCATAAATCTAACGTGCTAGGCCAATCATCATTGAATAAAAAAAGATTAGACCAATGCCACTGAGTGGTATGGTATAATACAAATCTATGGTGATGCATATGTATAGTACGCACTACAGGAAGTTTATGCCCTAATATATGAATCCAATACAGTATTAGAGTCCATAGAAAAAAATACAGAAGAAACATTTAAATTTTTATTAATTTAATAATTAAACCTGATATGTCAATTTCCCACCACTTATTACCAAAGTATGCATTTTTAGGGAATCTATGATGATTGTTGTGCCAACTCTCTCCCCAGCTGGGGACAGACCATAACCAATTATTTGTACTTTGGTCATTTAGATTATGTGAACGATATCCACCTAACCAGTTAGGCTTATGTCCTACGTAGTTAACAACGTTACTCATAAGTCCGGTTATTAATGCAGGAGTCCAATGAAAAAATACCATTAACCAAAAACCACCAATAATAAACAGTACTGTACTATATAAAGCAATTATTGCAAAGTAATAACGATGTAGGAACTGTTGGAATGTATCAGTTACTAATTTCCTCATTCTCCATTTAGTATCATTGTTTACTTCATTAACATAATCAAGTGAAAATATCTTTATTCCTTTATATAAAGGGCTATGTGGATCATCAGGTTTATCACTTTTTAAATGATGATTAATATGTATTGCTACCCAAGCAAGTGGACTTCCTGTGCCAGCAAAACACCCCAATACTGAGAATATTTTAGTTAGTAATGGATTTGTTTTATAACTATCATGTGTCAATTGTCTATGATATGTGACTACGATACCCAAACATCCATACAAAAAATAACCCAAAAGAATTAATAATATTGCGTTTGATGATACTCCATAAACAATAGTGGCAATTATAGTGCCAATTAATGACATTATCATAAAGGCTTGTGCGCCACGAGTACTTGATGCTAGATATTTCATTATTATATTTATCTAAATTCCTGGCGCAATACTCTTTTTTTAATGATTATGTTATCCGGTTTTGTCTCTTTACCCATTAATCTCCAGTATAATTCAAATTCTGGTTTAGTGTTTGCCGGAACCACGTCTAAAGTTGTTAACTCATATTTTCCTTGAATTGCATATGAGTTTTTCTTCCATTGACGTTCATATACTCTTTCTAGCCGTTCTGATATAGAATAAAAATATTGATAGTAGCCACGTCCTTCGGCTATGTCAAATGCTTTTTTAAATAACATTCCGAATTCAGGTCTGTTGAAATCAAAATAAGATGTATATACAGAACTAAAAAAACTTGATATGACCCAAAATTTTCCCCGCATCTTGCTTTCATGAAAACCTATACTAAGCCAACTGATTAACTTGCTATTTTCAAAATATCCAATTACTACGGATGAATTATTTGAATTATTTGACTTAACTTCTTCTCTATGTTCTAGATACCTTTCAGCAGAAATAGGCTTAGTCCCACTTATCTTTTTGCGTGACAGGACAATAGCCTCACATTCCTTTTCGTATTCAAAATTATTAGTTATTTCACGAACTTCTACAACTGGCATTAGGGTATCCTTATAAGATTTATAACCGTCCCAATTGGATCATATTCATATTTCAATACTTTTGTAGAAATTTTTTGAGCATTAGCGTGATGATTATTGTGCCAAGCATCTCCTAAAATAAATGGCCACAAATATATATTGTTTGTACTACGGTCTGTGGTCTCATAGTTTCTGTACCCGTACATGTGAGCAAAGTAATTAAATGCGGTTTGTGAAACACTTACTAAAAATACCGGAACAGCCCACGCATAAAAAATTAAATTGTAATCAATTATAGACAACAAGAATAAAAAACTTAATATCAACAAAAGATAGTATTTGTCTATTTGAATATGAGCAGTAGTTAATAACTCTTTTACAATAAAGTGATTGATCTTTTTATTTTCTTGTGTGGGTCTAAATCCTATAAAATTAAAAGTATCATTATGCGGACTATGCGGATCTTTCTCCGTATCTGAAGTTGCATGATGGATCCTATGTATATATACCCAACCTAGGGGACTTCCTCGACCTGCTAAAACAGCAAACAAAGTAAAGAACCATTTAACTAAGGGATTTAATTTAAAACTCTTATGACTGTAATATCTGTGTAACATCATACTAATTCCTAAGACACTGTAGCCATAGAACATAAATATAGATAAGAATATATATTGCCAAGAAAAATCTGAAATAAACGGACACACTATAATAAGTGCTATTGATAACAATTGAATTATACGCAGTGTATTTGGTGATGAAGAAAACAGTTTCATGCTGTATTTATTCTTCAAATAATAGTAAAGAATTAAACAATGGATTTAACAAAAATTATATTAATGCCAATCGATTTACCCAAACTTAGTTTGGACCGAGAAAAAGTATTAGAGTATTTTGATGTAAGAAAAACATCCCACCAAGATTGGAATTGGGTAAATTTTAAACCAGCTAATAAATCATTGGATCCGGACTTATTAAAAATATTTCCTAATCTCAATGAACAACTACAAGCATTACCATTAATAGATTACGCAAGTAGTCATTTTGATTTTAGGGAACAAGTAGTTAATAATAAACCACACCAAGATCCTATTGCCAAATCGTTAGTCAATAGAGACTTAGGTCCCACCGCTTATAAAAATTTAGTAATGCGAGATATGTTAGAAACATTTTATGTGCTACCAACATCATCAAATCCTGATATTCAACAATACGATAAAAGGCCTAAAGAATTGTTATCTCCGGTATTCCCTGTATTACCAAATGACACTGACTGGTTCGTGTTAAACAATCATGTTGGCTATCATGGATCATTCTTAGCACCACCAGAATACAGAAAAATTACAATGTTTATTGCAGGAAAATTAGATACCGTAAAACATTTAAAAATCATAAACCGTAGTATTGAAAAATATAAAGATTACATTATCTATAATTAAATAGAAAACACTTATATAATATGATCCCTGTATCAGTACCATTAATTTTCCCTAAAGTTGTTCCCAGTGACTGGGAAGTATGGGATAAAGTATGGAATCAAAATAAAAAATTTGTTCCAAAATCGTCAGAGACAAAAAATGTAGGACAAGTTTATTGGTTGGGATTTGATATATATGTTAAACCAGGTATAGACCCAACTGATATTCTACCTTATACATGCAAGAATGTAAATTGTCCTGAACTATTTCCATCATTGTTTGATAACATAGATAAACTACCTATTGAGGTGCATGTAGTTCGTGTGTTACAAAGTGTAGTAAAAGTCTATCCTCATCAAGACTATGCAAAGCAAACGGGATATAATTCAATAAGAAGTTTATTAATTGATAACAATCCAAAACAAACTTGGTGGTATGAAGATATTAATACTAATAAACACTATCTAAAATTACCGGAAGACACTAACACTTGGTGGTATGATGATGCAAAAGTAAAACACGCTACTGATTTTTATGCCGGGCATAAAAAACAACTAATTATGTATCAAGGATTAATTAAAGAATCTTTGGAATCTGTATTAGCGGATAGTATACAAAAATATTCAGATTACGTTATCTATGTATAATAAAACATACGCCTCACTAAACAAAGAAGAAAAAGATCATTTCTTTGAATATTTACAATCAATAAAAGCAACAAATACTCAGGCCTATGCTAACATGTGGGATGATCATTGGATAGATAACGTTAACACATTACCCTATGTACTAGAATATACCGATAGATTTAACGATATTAACGGTAAATTTCATATCATATACCATGATTCAGATATAGTGGCTAGCGGCGGTGTGTATAGAAGTGAATTCAGCGATGTAGTGGGAATAGGTGGGGTACGTACTTGGACTAATGATAATTATAGACATCAATCATTATTACGTGACTTTTTATTACCCCTACACAAATCTTGGTGTATAGAAAATAATATGAAAATGATTGTGTTATCTTTTAACGAATATAATAAGAATTTAATTCAGGTATTTAAACGTAGAAGATTAGGTGAGCAAAAAGACCGTATCAATAACAGGCAACCCCATCATTTATTTTATAATGGATTGAACGAGCTGGAGTTTCCTGTTACAATACAATATACAAAACAATGGATCATGTATGAAAAACTAGACCCATTGTTTGATTTTGATTGGTGTAGTATAAAAGCTTAAAATAGTGCTTCGTACTCATCTTTCCCACATCCGCATTCTGGGCATAGAAAATTTGCTGGTAACTCGTCCCATTTGCCTTCTGTTTCTTCGTCATGTACATGACCGCAAATTACACATACGTGATCCATTATACTGCTCCCTTTGTTAGTTCATCTAATTTAGCTTGATATGCTTCTGCATGACGCTTCTCTACTTTAGCAAGAGCCGCAAAACGCTTTTCAGCTTTCTTTAATATTGCTTGGAACTCACTAGCATGACGCTGTGATTCTTCAATTTGATGTTGTGCTTCTTTTGCCGCACCCAAGTTACCCTCAAATTCTGCAATCTCACGAAACTCGGGATACATAACTTGGAACTCATAAGTCTCACCCTCAATAGCCATCTCTAAACATTGTTTAGTATCTGGTTTCTTAATAAGCAATTCTAAATGACCCCAAGCATGTTGTAGTTCCTGATCTGCTGTATGCTCAAAGTGTTTTGCAATATCTTCATGCCCTTCAGCACGTGCAATTTTTGCAAAATATCGATATTTGATATGCGCTTGGCTTTCACCAGCTAAAGCCCCTTGTAGGCTAGTTATAGTTTCTGACATAGTTTCTCCTTTGTGTGTAAATCATTCATCAGTGGGTTTTAATCCATTACTGTGTTTATCTGTTGTTTTTTCAACGTCCTGAAATAAACGTTTCTCTTGTGCTGTTAATTTATCTTTGTGTGACCTACGTGGGTTGCCACATATATAACACTCTTTATTACCACAATCCATAACATGATGTTTTGCTAAACGATGCGGTTCTTTTACTGATTTATCTTTATGTGTTAATCCGTGTGCTTTTGCTATCTTAACTTGTTTCTTAACTGCTGTCTCGTCCCGATATCGGCGTTGTGAGTTTAAAAATTTTGCTAATTCATTGGCCATTATATTTCTTTCTATAATCTTCTACTGCGGCTTTGATGGCGTCTTCGGCAAGGATACTGCAGTGGATTTTGACTGGGGGGAGGCTGAGTTCGTCGGCAATATGGGAGTTTTTAATGGATGTTGCTTCATCCAATGTTTTACCCTTGACCCAGTCTGTGACAAGACTTGAAGAAGCAATTGCCGACCCACACCCATATGTTTTAAATTTGGCATCTGTTATTATTCCTGTTTCTTTATTTACTTTAATCTGCAATTTCATTACATCGCCGCATGCGGGTGCGCCAACCATACCAGTACCAATATCAGTATCACTCTTATCAAAAGATCCGACATTCCTGGGATTTTCATAGTGGTCTATTACGGCAGTTGAATAAGCCATATATTAATCCTTTTTGAACATAGTTAATATTTTTGCTTGTATATTCTTTGCAAACTGAGGTTGTGGGAAATTCCAACCAATAAATGCACCTAGTGCTAACCAAAATAATGTTTCTAACATAATATATTCTCCTTATATGTATTGTATTTAGTATGCTTCAGGCTCATTATCTACTACTATCCAGCCTAATTTTAACAAATCTTCTCGTATTTCATCAGTTACACAACTTTCTGGAACAAACTTTTTACCTTGTATATACCACTCTTGCTGTTCTTTTGTAAGTGCTTGAAACTCATCATCATCTAATATCTTACTATCTCTGATACCAGAGCAATACCAATCAATATAATCACCCTTACCTTGCATATCAGCAATAATACCCCCAGCATGTCTCCAACTACAACTCCACTTTTTCTCAGTTAGTATGGGCCATACATCATTTTTAGTAAAATCATTGTTACACATAGAAGCATAAAGCTGTTGAGCATAAACATCATCACCTTTAACTTTATCAACTATCCATTGAGTAGAACGTAAGTCATACTCCATGTTGTCTTTCTTCCACTCATCGGTTTCTTCAAGGTCAAGGGTTTGCTGACGCCATGATTTATAAAAGTCAATCATTTCTTCTGCTGATTCCGCAGTTTTTTCACCTGATTTAACTTTTTCAACTAGATTTGTTATTTGAAATAATCCTCGTTCTGGGCTACTACTTATCATCTTCTACCTCTATCCAAGTGTGATCACCTAACCATTTAACTTTGCAAATATATTCATAATCTACTGGCTTACCAGCAGACCAATCATTTGGGCCATTGATACTCAATCTAGTAATCTGTTTGCGTGTGTCAAACAATAACCAATATATATTGCCATTTGATAGTTGAAAGTCATATTTAGCGGCATGAACCATATCAGTTAAATCTAATCTATGTTTAATCTGTTCTGCTTGTTTCTGTAATACAGTTACTAATTCCATGATTCTATCATACTCTTGCTTGGCGTGTAATCTAGCAACATTAAGCATAATATCTTTATGCTTTTCAACAGGTACCAAATCAAATTTGGGTCCACTACTTTCTGTGGCGTATGGTGTTACATTACGGTTAAAGAAATGGATCAGTGAACCTGTACCAGTAGAATCATAACTACTAACACCATTAGCTGAATTTGGTTTGTCACTCATTAGATATTATATATCATTTTCTGATTTAACTATAATCTTTTGGGTAGGCTTTTTAGCTTTGCTATAGAATATATGATTACCTATTTTAGCTACTTGTTTATAAGGCCATAATGGATCTACACTTAAATTGTGAAAAAATAGTGTTGATTTTGGTACTACGTCAGTATATGCATCATGTGCTAACACATCATATGCTACCTGTTCTGCTTGTTTATATTTTGTGCTGTTTTTATTAGGTTCTCCCTTGCCTTCACATACCCAACTAAACTGACATAGTTTTACCTTTTGCATTTCATCATCTATAAGTTTATCTACATATAATGATTGATATATTACAGCGCAGGGGTCTTTGCCAAACCCATATGATATTCTATTCATTACTACACGTGCTACTGCCGCCTGTCCATTTAATGATTCACTACCTGCTTCATAAAATATATTCTTTGCCATACATGTTAATTGCTTTGGATCTACCGTTTTTGCAACTTTGGGTTCTTCTATAGGTTTAGGTTCTGTTACATTTATTATTTGGTCAAATGTAATAACTAATGTTACAACTGTTAGTACTATTAAAATTTTAATAGGTTGGCTTAAATTCATAATTTATCCTTTCTGCTTATTTCTAAGCTATGGAATTTAGATGTTATCCCAACAATCGCAATTGCAACGAATTACTTCGTCTATTGCTTCTTGTACAGAATAAGTTGAGGGTAATAATATATCTGAGGTATATATTACTGATAGTTCAGGTGGTATTAAATTGCTGTATCTTGAGCCTGCAAAACTTCCCGGCTCTACTGCTTCACCTATATCTAATGCGGCGCCGTCACTATAATAACGGTCGTCAGTTGGATTATAGTATCCAGCTGCAGCGGGTGAGATATTATCTCCGGTAGGACAGTCTACCTGTTCTAGTTTAGCTGGACTTGAGCCCAATACTGATCCATTTGCAATTAATTCTTTATTTTCAGTAGGAGGCAATGTAGCAGGTATATTATTATCTAATGGAATACCCGCCGCCGCTAATCTATTTTTATTACGAGATTCTCTCATTAATCCTACTAAACTTTCTCCTCCCGGAGTACATAAGTTTGAGATTGCCTCTAATGATTGTGCAATCATATGTGGTTTAGTGTCTAATGCAAATTGAGGTATACTATCAACAAATGCAATTTGTGTAGTAGGAAATTGGGCTAAATCAGTTAATTTATCTAATGGGTCTGCCAATGGTACTTGAACTTGTAATCCTGTAGCAATTGCACGTTGTTCTATTGATAGTTGTGTACCAGATTTTGCCCAATCATTGTTTAATTGATTTGCTCTAGTAGTATTATTAGTTTGTATTAACGCAATTTCTGTATTAGCATTATCAATATAACCCTGAACGACTGTGTTCATTGTTGGCCAACCTCCGCCCGGAGGAGGAGCTATTACCACCGCACCGGCTGCACCGGCGTAACTAATAGATATAATCCTACCATATGTAGTTATATCTTCCGAGTTAGTGCCTATAGTAGCAGTTGCAGGATTGCCACTTACTGTTACTGATGGTGCACTTGGGTATCCGCCGCCTCTATTGGTATATGTGAAAGAAGAACCATTCCAAGTAGCAGTAGCTTGTTCCCACGTAACTGCAAGATATAATTGTTTATATATATTATATAATGCAGTAGTTTCAATTTGTTGTATTAAACCTTTAATGTCTAACCCAATATATGGCAAACCAGTCATACATCCTATGAAATCACTCATAGTGTATGTGCCTGCAGGGCCACTCCCTAAAGCAAGTAAAGATAAACCTTGTTGTGCTAATGTACTATCAACCGGAACACTAGTTCCGTTGACGCCTAATCCCTTAATTGTTTCTAAACTGTTAACTACTTGTGCAAACTTTTCAATCGGTACACTAGAAATGTTTTTTATTTGTTGCATAGTTACACTAAATGATCCTGCGGCTTTTGCAATATCAGGTGGTAATATGCCATCTAAATATGCACCAAAGCCTTGTGGAATAGCTTGTATTGTTAATGTATTAGATTGTGCACCTTCAGTTATTATTTGTTCCGTACCGGATGGTGTAACGTTTGTATTAGTACTACTAGTGTCATATGCGCTACTAGCAGGAGCATCCATTGCATTACGCTCTGATACTACTCTAAGATTTTGAAAAAAGCCTGCCATTATACTTGCCCCGATCCTATACCAGTAGTAATTGCACCACCCAATTGTCTTGCCGCCGGCGATCTTAACTGACTATTCAATCCATCATTTACATATATAGGATAATATATTTTACTATTAGCAGGTCCACCGACTGTATTATATACCGGAACTGTTAATGTTTCATAGCTATTGGGGAATAGCTTGATTGGGTTTAACAAATCAGCTAATGATTCTAATCCAACTGTCTTACAATTTAATGACACTAATACATCTTTTAAATCTTGTCCTAAGATAATACCAAATGCCCCATATATCTTACGTTCTTGTTCTTTGGTTACAGCTTCTATACTACCTAATATCTCACCTAACTCGGATACAGTTATACCACTAGCAATTAATGCAAGACTAATTGATTTAGTTATAGCATTATTTTGTTGTAATGTCAATAATAAATTACTAGGCAATCCAAATGTTGATATTGTTTGTAAATTTATTGCTTTACCACTAGCAATTAAATCTTGACCAAATACAGTAGTTGCTACACTTACACCAGTAATATCCCCACTAATTAGGTCGTTCATATTACTAAATGTACCATCTAAAAATTCTTGAGAATTGCTAACAGATAATATAGCTGAATTTGTGTAATTTACAAAACCAGTGGCAGACATTATTCCTGATAAAAAATCTTTGTATTGGCTATTAGCTGTACCATCATTATAATTAAATTCATTATAACCCTGTAATGCAAACAATCTTACATAACCCCAACGTGTTACTTCATTAGTATATGTATAGTTACTTGCCCAATTAGGGTAACCAGACCAATTAAATGTTGACGGGGGACTATTACCTAATGCAGGGATAGTTGTAGATCCAATTGAAATTAAATTATTATAGGTAGTACTGTTTACTAGTCCTCTACTATAAGCATCGTTAATTGAATATGTTAGTAATCGTAAACAAGTTTCATTAACGATACTACCTAAGTTTGTAGCAGATGATTTACTTATACTGACTCCAGTATACTCAACCATTATAGGATTAATATTAAATCCAATATTTTGTAATAATGAACTTAATGTATTAACACCTAATGGACTTTGTTTTCCTGTATCGCTCATGGTACAAACACATCGGGGCTGCCTTGTACGATACTATGACCGCAACTGTTTCCCGACCCTACTCTAAGTACTGGTACACCTTCACAAAATACAGTAGGACTACCTTCAGTAGTTGTTGCTGCCTTATGGGGAGGATGTCCTCTTCTGCTCCAGGGCGCATGTGGGGTAATCTGACTAACATGTAGTCCAACTTGAATCCCATTTGCAAACACAGTACTAGCACCACGTATTATGGTACCACCCTCTTGATTTGCATCTCCCACACGACTTAATTGTGCCATTTTATCCTAATACGATTTTCTTACTAGGTACCTTAATGCCAGTTGTTGCTTCTAGGTACTTGTCTTTAATGTTATCATCTGTCTCTGCATACAGTGCAACACTAGTAGTATTTAGCTTAAATTCACCCTTCGGATTTGCAGTAAAGATACTAGGGATCATTTGCATACCCTGTTGTGATGGGGCAATAGATACTGGTTCTTCAATCTGAATAAACTCTCCCCCTGATTGAATCACTTTTGCAATTAATTCCTCACCGGAATTAAGCTTAAATGTGTATACTGTGTTTGGTTGAATTGATATTTGCATTACGCTGCCTTTGTTAAAAATTGTTTAAGTTCATTAAATCCACCGATCAGTTCACCATCAATGATAATTTGTGGTACTGTTCTTGCTGATGGAATTGCTTCTAGTAGTTCTTCTTTTGTGTATCCGTCCCCGATTTTCTTTTCTTCAAACGGTATCTCTCGTTGACCCAACAATGCTTTTGCTTGGTCACAGTAGGGGCAATGGTATTTCGACCAAATAACTGCTTTCATTTTTTATTCTCCTTAAATATTTGGTAAGTCATCATAGTTTAATGATTCACTCATTACACCTATAACGTAATTTGTTGATTCGGTTTCCTGCAATGCAGATTGTTTTTTACTTGTGTCAGAATGTTTATTGAACCAAGGAATAGGTGTACTTTTTGGTGCAGGATTATTATATCTAATACCAATTTCTTTTAATGCAGATACAGCAGTATAATCTACAAAGTCTTTTAGTACTGTTGCATTTAATCCAATAACTGGACCCATCTTAAACAAGTAATCGGCCCAGTCTTTTTCTTCTTTAATTACATCCACGTATAGTTGATAGACTTCACTTTCACATTCTGATTTAACTTGTGCAAATCTGCTATCTTCTTTTACTACTTGATTAATCAGATAAGCAGTCCAGCCTTTATGTAACAATTCATCTTGGAGAATTAAACTGATAATGTTACCATTACCAATAAAGATTTTGTTCTCAACCATTGCTAAACTTGTAGCGAATGATACCATAAATCTAAATGCTTCTAATGCATAACTAGCATGTAATGCCATATAAATTGCTTTAATATGTTCTTTTTCATTTACATTTATACCTAGCTCTTTACGGCAATTAACTTGATGTAACTCATCATAATAAAGTCCAACACTACTTGCCATGTCTACAATCTCTTTTGTATCATGTATAGTATTGAATACATCCTTAGGTATATTATAGATATTACGAATGATGTGACTGTAACTACGACTATGAATGTTTGTTTCAAAGAAACTCCAATTATAAATCAATGCTTCTAGTTCAGGTAAACTTACTACGGGTGTAAACACTTGGCTTGGCGCACGTCCTTGTAAACTATCTAACGCTGTTTGACGTAATAGATTACTAGTAAAGATATGTTTAACCGCATCGCTTGCATCTTTGAAATCATTAGCATCCTTGGTTAGAGAAATTTCTTCTGGGACCCAAAAGAAACCACGTGCCGTTGTTTCAAAGTCTGCAATCTTTTTATATTTTACTTCTTCAAATCGTTGAATGGTTACGGGACCTTCCGGGTCCAAAAACATTTTTCTATTCAAATAATCTGTTTTAGTGTTTAAGTTATATTGTTGTTTTGACATTGTTTTCCTTAAAGCTTGCAGGCCAAGCAATCCTCTTCTTCATCCATATCATTAAAGCCACTTGGCAAATCTAATACAGTTTCATCTTGGCTCTTACTACCTGCTTTGTTAATCAAGCTATAGTAGAATGTCTTTAATCCCCACATATGTGCTTGCATTAAGTTCTTAGCAATCAATGTTGTTGGAACTTTACGTTCAGGGAAGTGTGCTGGATTATAGAATGTATTAGTTGATATAGATTGATCCACATAGGCTGCAATCACTGCCGCGGTCTTTAAATAACCATCACAATCTTTTTGATCCCACATCAATTGATATTTGTTTTTCAATTTATGATATTCGGGAACAACTTGTACAAAACTTCCTGCTTTACTTTCTTTTACTGAGATTAAACTCATTGGCATTTCAATGCCATTTGTACTATTAATTACTACACTACTAGATTCTACAGGAGCGACAGCCATTTGTGTAGCATTACGGACACCATAACTACGCATCATAGCACGTAGTCCTTCCCAATTTAATTCAGGATCAAAATTAGTTAATTCGTTAACACCGTTAGCACGTAGTTCCCAGGGGAATATGCCTTGTCCATAACGTGTTTTATCACTATGTTCACAACGACCACGTTCTTGTGCTAGTTCTACACTTGCTTCAGTTAAGTAGAAGGATAAGTGTTCCATCCACGTCTTGACTTCAGCCAATGCGTCTTTTTCTCCGTACTTGAAACTT
>Ga0209500_10001573_pt1 | contig 16998 bp, 24 predicted proteins | sample S_140212_EF_Meta_FD_187323 | JGI IMG/M metagenome (GOLD analysis project Ga0209500, IMG submission 187323) | Freshwater microbial communities from Lake Simoncouche, Canada to study carbon cycling - S_140212_EF_MetaG (SPAdes) (version 2) | ecosystem: Environmental > Aquatic > Freshwater > Lake ... | reverse complement strand
ATAGATAGTTGATTTTTAGTCATTTGCTTTCCTCCTATTGTTAGCAAGGTTAATGAACAGCCTATCTGTAGCACTGTTCAACTCTTATTTATATAGTGACTCGGGGATATTTTTACGACCGTTTTACCAAAAAAAAAATGTTCTAAAACAAAGGCTTATTTTTTACGTTTACTCAACCATGGATTGGTTTCTTCGATCCGTTTTTTAGTGGCTCTTCTTTTAATTAATAATGCTTCTTTACGAGCCAATCTTCTTTTGGCACTGCGTGGAGTGAAAGTTTCTCTTTCTCTCATCTCTTCAAACACTTTGTTATCTTTTAACATTTTTTTAATTTTACGATATGCTCGCACAGCATCTCCTCCTGGGGGTACGTCTACTGTGTAGCCACGATATTGTTTTTCTTTGGGCGGGAATCTTCGCTCGTCTGTGCGTTGTCCGTAACGACTATTTGGAATTTTGTTTGCTATGTTTTTCATCTGTTTTATTTTTAAATATTAGCACAGGATCAGCACCTTTGTCAATACACTCTTCTGTGATTTCAATTTTTACCACACCTTTATTACGCATTTCGTGTGCATCAAATTGATATGGTAATAATGCTTCATCCAGTGTGCTCTTTAATCCTCGAGCATTGGTGCCTAATGCTCTTGCTTTTTTAGCCACTGCTAGTTTAGCTCCTCGGGTTAGAGTTAATTCTATATCATCCAAACCAAATAGATATTGATACTGTTTAATTAGACTGTTTTTGGGTTCAGTTAGTATACTCACCAATTGTAATTCACTTAGATTGTTCACATGAGTCACCATGGAAAATCTGCCCACAAACTCTGGTATCATACCATACTTGATTAAGTCTTCAGGTTTAACAGTTGCTAAGAAACTCTTGCCTTCTTTGATGCCTACTTCAGCACCAAATCCCATACCACCTGCATGTTTTCTTTCCAATTGTTTTTCTAACTCTGTAAAAGCACCACCCACTATGAACAGTATATTACGAGTGTCAATTTCTATCATGTTGCCATCTGGATGTTTTCTTCCGCCTGCTGGTGGAACTCTGCACAGTGTGCCTTCCACTATTTTTAATAATCCCTGCTGTACACCTTCACCGGATACGTCTCGAGTGATGCTGACTCCTTCGCTCTTTTTAGAAATCTTATCAATCTCATCTATGAATATAATACCTTTTTCAGTGAGCTCTTTGTCGCCTTTGGCTGCATTGTACAGTTTGCTGATCACGTTCTCCACATCATCTCCCACATAGCCTGATTCTGTAAGACTGGTTGCATCACTGATGCTGAATGGTACGTCTAGATATTTGGCAATGGTACGAGCTAATAGAGTTTTACCTGATCCTGTGGCTCCTAATATTAACACGTTGCTCTTCTCTAACTCAAAATCGTCCGGTGGCATCATGATACGTTTGTAGTGATTGCTCACAGCCACACTCATCACAGTTTTAGCATGATCTTGCCCTATAACATACTGATCTAAAAAATCTTTAATCTTTACAGGATTTAATAACTCACCTGATTTAACTTTTTCTTTTTTAATTTTAATATTGTCTTCTTCTAGAATTTCATTACAAAGACCAATACATTCATTGCAGATGGAAACTTTGGATGATCCCACAATCATCTTGGTCACGTCTTTTCTGCTTTTACTACAGAAAGAGCATATGAGATTCTCTTCAGAGCTCATGTTACTTGTTATCTATATTGCGTTTGATTTTATCGAATAGTTGAGGTATAGCCGGAACTCTATTTCTATTCAGCACAGAAAATGCTCGAGCATCATCTTCATTGCTGTTAACAAAGTATGTTTTGGCCATGGTTAAAATATATCCACTCCATACTTTTAATTGATTGCTGCTGTAATCCATATTCATCACCACTGTGGTTGCTGTTCTACAAGCATTTAACAGCCATGTGTAATCTCTGCCTTTGGCATTAGGTTTCCAACCTTCTAGATATTTTTCATACTCAGCATCTTCTTCGTTGCCAAATGGATCTAGTGATGAGAAATTATTGTCATCCCAAAGATATATTGTGAGATCTTCATCAGGCATGTGTTTGTTCAAGGCATCAGCAAAACTGTCTTTGTCTTTCTTACTTAAATTTACAAGACAAAAACTTTTGTTTTGATTTTGAAAAAAACTAGGAGGAGTTACTAGAGTAATCTGTCCTGACTTTTTACGAAGATTTAATTTGCCCAGGGTCGGGTGCTCTGGTTCTGCCATTTGATTTGGTTTTTTATCTGTGCTACCCATCTGAATTTAAAATATCCATTATTACTTTTTTGTCTTGTTCTGGTAAATCTTCTATAGAAAGTTCACCTTGCTCTATTTTAGTTATCAGATTGTTAACACGGTCTTCGATTCTTTGGCGGTACTCGTTGTCAGACAGCATCCTCTTTTTATGTTTGGTAATTTTTTCCTGTGGTAAAATGGTTTCTGCCTGTATTGACAATGGTACATCTTGTTCAGCAATAGATTGTATTGGTGGTAAAATTATTTCATTTTTTTCTGGTTCTTTAATTTCTAATATTTTACTCCATCCGTTGCTCTCTGTTTGTTCTTCGTTTTGTACGTAGGATTTTTTAGGTACTCGTATCTTTTTACCATCTTTGATCACTATATCAAACTGTTTTAACTCTGTATTATCTTCTTCAAAACTTTCAATTAAATTGTTTAATTCTTGATCTGTAATGTCTCTGTTTTCCACTTTGGGTTCTATACCGAACACTTCTTTAAATTCTTGTGTGGTCATTGTGGTCAATGCTGTTTGTTCTACTGCTGTGTTCTTTGGTTGTGCTATTGCAGGATCCGGAAAATCACTTAATATCAATGCCACAGTTTTAGCCACCTCTGGTGGCAATTGATCTGCTGTAGTATTGCCTCTTAATACATCATCCACATAGTCTTGGAAATAGGCTCTGCGACTGGTGGTTATTGGAGGATGATTTCTACTGTCTTCCTCAGTGATAGGATACATTTCTAAAAATGCCGATTTATTAAAGTTATCTTTTTCTTTTTTTAAATCTTCTTCGGTAGCATTTGTAAATTTGCCGTGTTCACTGTGAAATATTTTTAATTTTTTATCACTTTCTATAGGATCTGGCACTGGCAATATGACTTCTTCGATTGTTTTAATTTCTTCAACTTTTTTTTCTATTTTAATAGGTTTATTTTTTTTAACAAATACTTGTCCTAATCTGCCAATGAAAGATTTATCCTCTGGTTCTATAACTTCAGTGAGATCGGGTTTGCTTCTTTCTACTATATTATCTTGGGTTATTATTTCTTCAGGTCTTTTTTTTTCCGATTCTGTCTCTTCAGCTGTGATCTCTATAGCATCTTTAATCACGTAGCTAACAGAGTCATCTGCCTTAATCTCTTCTTTGATTGGTACTATTTCTATAGGTTTAGGTTCTGGCTTTTTTACTTTTTCATTAAATTGGCTTAATTTTTCTTGCCAATCTTTTATTTTAGCAACAGCTTCTTCTCGTGCCAACTCTGCTTTGGCCTTGTCTATAAAATCATTCCATTCTTGCACTTTAGGTTCTACTTTAGGAGCGGGTGGAGGATCTAAATCCGGCTTCTCTAAATCTATAATGTCTCGCGGTTTCTCCATCAGTGTGGGGAATCTTCCTGCGAAGCTTTGGTTAGCAGCCACCAACATTAGAACTGCCAGAGGATCAAACACAAATATGATTATGATAATAACCCATCTCACAGCCGCTTCCACATCTACTACTTTTGCCAATCCCACATCCACTGCCAGTGCACCAATGTATTTGATTGGTCCAATTTCAGCATCGATCTTGATCTGTGCTGACTGTAATGGAGCTCGCTGACCTATCAACTGTTGTATACGTTGCTGGCTGCGGGCAATCTGAGATTCCGCTGCAGAGTTGTTGCCAGAGTTGGCAGTGGTCAACTGTTTAATTTCAGCATCAATTCTGTCTCTCTCAGGTTTCTGTTGATTCTTTAAATCTATACCCTTGGCCACTTTGTCATTGAATATGGTACTGGTAGCACCCTGTGAAGTGTAGGCTTCCACTTCTTTGTCCATCTGTTTAATTTTGTCTCTTAATTGAGCAATACGTTCTCCGGATCCGCCACCTGCACCTGAATTACGTTTGATAATTTCCTGCTGACGATCTATCACATCCTGCTCGGCTTTGATCTGACTGTTGATGATAGCAATTGACTGAGAGTTATTGCTGCTTTGAAAATTTGTTTCTAGATGTGCTTTGGATAGGAATCCAAAAATACCCATGCTGGTGATTAAACACAGCACTATCACAGAAGCAAATAGATAGGTTCTCAGAGCTCGGTGTGTGACATGCCAGTTCCTGTACAGCCATGAAGCACAGACCAGTTTGCCTGCTTCCAGCACTGACCCCATCAAAATCACAGGCCAATAGGCACCTGGGAATATGGTTGCTAGTCCCACTATGCTGTAGAATGCTGCCACAGCAGATATACTGAGTGCTGATATAAGTGTTAATACTGCTATAAACATATGAGTGTATTTAATATAGCATGATAACGAGTTAACTGCTACTGATTTTTTACTTTACCATTCTACATATAAATATGCTTACAATGAGCGCAAACGGTATATCAGATCTATCAACAAAAGAATTGAAGCAAGTAGCCAAACTGGACATTGCTCAAGCCAAGAGAGAGGGCAGAGTGGTGGCGGATAATGGTTCTATCAGTGGATCGATAGACTCCTCAAAGAATTACTACAGAGAGCGAAACCAATATGATCTCACACAATTACCAACACAATATGACGGCGATGACTTTATTGATAATCCAAACACAGGCGGATTAGTGGAGGGTCGACCTTGGATCGCCACAGTTGGATCATTTACATTCTATGAAGCATTTGGAACTACCACTGCTATCACCACTACAAAATATGTGAATGGTAATAAAATTTATGTGTATTCATCCACATTTGATGTGCCGGGTTATCAAAATTCGAGAGTGGTATCCAACGATGTTGAAGTGTTGAACATTGGAGACAGAGGACACAACATGGTCGTGTTAGATCCATTAGGTGATTTAGTGAGCACAGCCAATTATGACACTTGGGACACAGGTGGAGCACCGGGAGCCGCAACTGCCTTAGCAAATGCATTAAATTCGGTAGCCAGCGGCAACATTGTGGTGTTGACTGTTTGGGACGCAAGTGCGGTAAATGCCACTGTGCGATCAGCAATCAACACAGGTTATGGATCCACTAATTCTAACACCTGGACCTCAGCTAGAAACAGCCACATCTTCATTGGAATAAAAATATAAAAGATACGACGCTAGTTTTTTATTGGACTACTTAACTTAACTTAACTTTGCTTTATTGAAGAAATTTCCAATCATATAAAGAACCACCATCTCTAAATTTTAGTCCCTTACACGCATTATTTGTAAAATGTCTAGCAGTGCCGTTTAATTCAATATAAGATTGATACACTCTGCAGTGACCGTTGGATATAGGAAAACTGTGTATCACACGCACCTTGCCCTGTGCCAGTCTTTCTCGGCTGTGCCAGCTGGTGATCTGACCGTTTTCTGCATTGTTGAGTGCATGATACACAGCACTCTGATGCATCTTCTTTTCATCATCGTTTAATGTAAATCTTAGATATTGAATATGATTCCACATCATGCCTGGAGCAGACCACAGTTGATTTTCACCCAGTGATACCGGTTCAGGAAACTTTGTAAAAAGTCCTTGTGTTTCTTTTACGTAAGAGTTACTATTGGCACAATTGGCCGTTAATAGTAAACTACTTAATATAATGATAACCTTGAACAATTTCATATCCACCATCCATTCTTTTACAAGCTATTGATTTTTGCTCTACCATAGTTTGACCCATAGGCATCATCCAAGTAAAGTATTGACAAGACTCTGCTATACCCATACCGTGTAAGAAATCTTTTACTCCATCCTCACACTCCACTGTTTCTTCAGTTTTGGTATCTATAACATTGCCTGCGGCATCAACCACTCGTATTTGTACTGTTTTAATATTACAGTATTGATTGCTCCACGGGCCACCTGCTTGTACAGGTTGAGCCTGTGTTGCTGCCAACACAAGCAGAGCCGCCATGAATATTCTAATCATGGTCTAGCTCTTCTTGTCTAATATGTCTTTGGCTTTCTTATCTAGATCCTGCGGAGAGATAGATGTGTTCTTTCTAGACTCTATGTCAGAAATAACTTTGTCTATGTTCTCTTTAGAGATCTTGATCATAACATATGATCTATAACTTTTCTCACCTGTGGAGTAAACAACTTTTTTGTTCACTTCATAGTGTTGCAGTATAGTGGCAGATATTACGTTCACTATAGTATCCTGAGCACCAGCTTGGACATTGTGATTCTCGTCCTTACCGCCCTCATTTTTAGCAATGGTAGTTCTATTATTCATCTCACCATTGATTCTGTCAGCCAATTTAGCCTTGGCTAATAAGATACTCTTCTTGATTGCCAATTCCATATCTGGACTTACAGATTGTCCTGTTTCCTGATAGAACTTGCCATCGAAACCTTTGTAGTCTACATACCAATCTGGTACTGAATCGACCACTCCAGCTTTGTTGCCATCGTGTTTGATGCTGTAGGTGCTACAATTGCCTAATAGCAACAGCGCCAACAATCCGATTGCAACTTTTATTGTGTTTGTCATTGTTTTCCTTTTGTTAAGTTTAAGATTTCAGATTAGCTGAAATCCAATCCAACGCCGATACTAAAGTTACTTTTGTAGCTTCAATGCCTGCATGAACCTGTTCTGGATGCTTGAGATATATGTACATACCTACTGCACCTATTATTATTTTTATCATACTATTATTGTAACACAAATACCAAATACGTCAACCAAGTTGATCTTGTTTAAACTATTGATTTTATTGACTTTTTTAAAATATCTGTGATCACTGTAATTGAATTTCCTGTTTCCACTGTGATTTTTTACCTGTATCAACACCACAGGATCTACGGCACACATAGAATGGGCTGGTTATCAGTTTTCCTTGATATTTGCTCATCAATTCCTTGTTGGAATACTGTCTAATATCTGCGTGTTTATTCTTGCTGATTTCTGATAGATAAGATTCTGCCATGTGGCAGCAGGGCCATATTTCTCCACGATAGTCAATAAAAATACTTTTGTCTCGGTTCTTTTCACAAACGATATCCACATTATTATAGTCTTTGGTGATGTACGTTTCTGAGGGTTTTAGATCATCTGTCGCAGGATAGCTGTCCCAACGATCAGTGGTCTTGCTTCTAAACCAAGTGAACCCCATCTCTCGAGCCAATTGCTGTGCTGGCTCCACTTGGTGTTTGTTGTGATCAAACACCAACATGTCCCAATGGGCACTGGCTCCCGTGCTGATGTAGGCCTGTGCATTACGCATAAGTTTGATCCAATTGGTGTTTCTTCTATAGATATGATTGGTGTCTTCCAACCCATCGATACTAAAAACCACATAATCATGTTGTCCTTGAAATATCTCACCCAACTGCTGAAACCAATCCTCTGTTTTCAAACTGCCATTAGTATTGATGCCTAAAACTAGTTTGGGTTTGATTGATTTGAGATATCTACAAATATCCAATAGATCTGGAGTGGCACAGGGATCTCCCACATTGCCGCAAAAGAATATTTTATTAATGTTTTTTATATTGTCGGAATTAAAAAAATTAGTAAAATAGTTAATAGTTAAACTGTTTAATTGTATATTAGGATTTAATCCAGAGCCATGGATATTTCTAGCACATTGAGGACACTCTGCGTTACACAGACTGGTAGGTTCTATGTGAACCTCTTTAATATTATCTAATTGCATGAACAACTACTTTATCTCGTCTAGTTTATTATCTCTAATAATAGTCTTTAATTGTTCACTGTATTCAGGGTTAGTGGCCCAGCTATTAATAGATCCCGCCAATCGATACACGTTCTTCATGCCTATTATTCTCTCCACTGCTCGTTCTCTCTGAAACTCTCGGTGTACAGGTTTGGTATTTAGGATATGTATCATGTCTCTCACACTGGCACATTTGGTAGGATATTTCTTGATGCCCCATTTGGAATCCAGACTTCTGTAGGCTTTTAGATGAGGCACATTCATGTCCCAAGTTCTTACACCAAACAGAGCATTACCTTCTAGGGCAAAACGACTGGTCCCGTTGTCTGATTCCATCATGGCCATAGCAATAATGATTGCTTTAGGGATCTCTTGCTCGTCATCGTGTTCAAAGTTTAGATAATCCACACACTTGCTCACTGCTTCGATAAAAGTTTTTTGACTGTAGTAATGCATTAAGGGTTCTACCAAACCAAAACTGCGAGCTCGATTCTTCAGAGTATCAGTGGCAGTGATAGCTACTTTCTTTTTAACCACCCAGTTGGGCCAGAATGTGCCGGCCGCAAAGGCAATCACCATCATGGATGCTATGATGTATAATCTTGTTCTATTGGCTTTAGAGAATAACTCACGCATCAACTCTGTGCGCCTCTCTTTGGAAAATAATTCACGTAACATTCTCATTACGTTTTTTATTTTAACGTGGAGCATGGTGATATTTATATGATTTCAAGGTGCTCCTAAGAGCACCCTGATCTAATTAAGCAACTTTAGATTGTGCTTTTTCTGCCTCTGCAGAACCTTTACCAGACTCTAGAGCCTGTTTGTAACTGTATTCTGCTTTGGACATATATTCATTTAAATTAGCTTTTGATAAGCCAGTCCATCTAGTCACTGTACCATCTGTTAGAATCTTGAAAGATCCTGCTAATTTATGGCTGCCATCAGCTTGGAATTTGTGTACCACACCTGTAGCCTTACCATCGGAATTTTCTCTGCCCATAATAAACATATAGGTACCAGAATTTCCATCCCACTTGTTATTAGTTTTAGTGTCTCTCTGACATCTTGCTGTCACTTGATCTAAAACCAGTCTTGCTTGTGCTGAACATTTATAGTTCATATTTTCTCCTCTGTTACCATTATTATAACAGGTTTTGGTTTTTTGTCAATGCCTTTTTTACCAGCTAATTACTTAAAATAAACGAATGATTTAAATTAATATGATTACGTATAGAGAGCTTGCTTTGCCAAAAATACCAAAAGAATTATTAATTTTTAAAAATGAGCCTATAAGTTATGTCAAAGACATAGGATATAATCTACATCATGAAAAAAATGGTCGTATTTTAAAAAGTTGTGAATATTTTAATTATGAATTAGATTCAGTACTAAAGAATTGGATATTTGAAAATATACCAGGAACTAAAAAAATGAAAAGTTTTCCATTTAAACAAGTGTCAAAAACAATAGATGGTATTGAGGGCACTCATATAGTGCATAGTGATATCGATAGAAAATTTGCTTTAAATTATATGCTTGAGTTAGGAGGAAAAAATGTTATAACTTCTTGGTATCAAGAAACAGATAAACCTTTAAGAAGAACAAAATCTTCAGGAGGTAAACAAACAGATACGGGATCGGTAAATTATTCCGATTTAAAATTATTAGATTCGGTTGTATTAAAATTAAATACATGGTATTTAATTGCTACAGATATTTTACATGATGTTGATAATATTGAAGATGAGAGATCTTCTATTTCTATCAGTTTTAAAAGTATCGAAATATTAAAATACTTAAACATAAAAGACAATGTCGTTTGAAAAATTAAAAAATCTCGATAATCAAATTGCTGTAATTACTGGAGCAAATGGCAAAATAGGCAGAGCCATTTGTAAAAGATTAGCAGAGTTAGGAGCAACTGTTTATGGTATTGTTAGAAATCAACAAGAAGAATTACAAAATTTTTTAAATATTTTAGGACCGACTCATAGAGCTATTTTGTGTGATGTAACAGATTCAAAACGATTAAATGAAGTTGCCAAAGAGTTTACAAGATGTGATATCTTAATTAATACCGCAGGAAAATCTAAAATTATTTCTCATTCAAATTTAATTGATTTATCGGAAGAAGAATTTAACAATTTAATTAGAACTAATCTTACATCGGTATATCTAACTATACAGGCATTTTTAAATGCTTTAAAAGAAAGTAAAAATGCATTAGTTATTAATATCAGTTCAGCTAGTTCTATTAGAGGAGGAGGCAGTAATGTAGCTTATACAGCAGCCAAAGCAGGAGTAGATTCATTAACTAAAAATTTTGCCATAGCCTTTGCCCCAAACATTAGATTTATTGCATTGAATCCAGGAATGGTGAATACAGGTTTTGTATCTTTTTCTCATGATCAAATTAATCAAGCAACAAAAAATACACCGTTAAAAAGAATTACAACTGTAGATGATATAGCTAACACTGTCGAAGCATTTGCAACTGTGTTGCGTTTTACTACAGGAAATCGTTTTGTAATCGATGGTGGACAATATCAATCATGAATAAAAAAACAATCCTTACTTGTGCTATAACTGGATCAGCAACATCTATAGAACAAACACCATACCTACCAGTAACTCCCGAACAGATTGCTAATTCTGGATTAGAAGCAGCAGAAGCAGGTGCAGCCGTTTTACATATTCACGTGAGAGATCCTCAAACTGCAAAACCATCGATGAATTTAGAATATTATCGAGAAGTTGTGCAACGAATTAAAGAAAAAAATAAAGATGTTTTATTAAATCTTACCACAGGACCGGGTGCTACAGGACCATCCAATGTGGTTTTTGGCAATCAGTATAAAAATTTCTGTGAGCCATGGAAACGTGTTGAACATGTAATGAAACTTAGACCTGATATATGCACATTAGATCTTAATGTGATGAATAGAGGCAATGACAATATCACAGTAAACAGTGTTAGGGTAGCAAGAGAAATGGCGGGAATCATAAAGGCAGCAGGAGTCAAACCAGAACTAGAGATTTTTGACAGCGGAGATTTACACATTGCTAAGATGTTGATTGACCAAGGCATAATAGAAAATCCTCCTCTATGGCAAATCTGTACCGGAGTGAAATGGGGATGGCAGTCCAGTGTAGACACATTAGAATATGCAAAGAAATTATTACCTCAAGGAGCCAATTGGTATGCCTTTGGTATCGGTGCATGGCAGATGCCGTTTGTGGCACTGTCTACGATTAGTGATGGTAATGCTAGAGTTGGATTGGAAGATAATATCTATTTAGAAAAGGGTGTGTTGGCAAAAAGCAATAGGGAATTAGTAGAGAAAGCTGTGAGAATCATTAAAGATCTAGGAGGTGGGATGGCCACTCCTACAGAAGCAAGACAGATTTTAAAAATTAAACAGAGAACATAAACAAGCATATATAAAATTGCAAATGAATAAAAAAACAGCAATTACTATAACAGTTATGATACTTCTAGTTATAATGGCTTTGTTCTTCCCTAGTGAATCATATCTAGAAGCTCTTATAAATGGGGGAGGAACTCTTTGAACAAACAAACCAATCCATGGATAAAATGGTCTTTGACTGCTTTGATGTTCTGTGGAGCATTCACAACCAGCCTACAACTGCATATTCTAGCAGGATTACTTTTTCTAGTAGCAGGTAATGTTGGTTGGGCAGTTGTATTATTACGAATGAAAGAATGGGCAGCTGCCACTGTGTTTATAATCATGGGCAGTGGTTGGAGTCTAGGACTTATCAAATATTTCTTTTTCTAAAATGCGTGCCAATATTAATCTTATACCAAGAAAAGATGTACACTACGACATATGGTGTCCCATGGCATTGGGTATTAAACCATCTCCAGATCCCACAATCAATGCTGTGGAAAAAGAATGTTTGGAAAATTTCCAATCAGTGGGTAAATCAGAACACATAGAGATCTACAACAACGGAGAACCACCTGCATGGGGAGAGCGTGTAGCGGGTATACTCAAGAAGTATGGTTATGAGCATGTGACTGTGCATCCAGGACAGGATTATGCACACTTCAATAATCCTTCCAAATTGTTCCCTAATCAAAGAAAACCCTACAGAATGCAACCTATCGGTGCTTTCAAAGAGCAGATACAGAAGATATTTGATTTCTATAAAACTCACACATGGTCCATTGAAGAACCTAAATCAGGAGTGTGTGGACACTATTACAGGGGTAGGATGTTGTGGACTCAGGTACAGAAAGGTTATGACTCTAACAAGAGTGCCAATGAACCATTAATGACAGAGATGAAGAAACTGTTAGAACCCACTACTGAAATGGTTAAAAATTTTCTAAGAGAGAACGATGTAGCCATGACACAGTTAGAAGACAAAATCACTCTAAGGCTTTTAGACTATGTGAACAAAGATAATTTAAATTCCAAACTGGCCACACATCTAGATGCTAGCCTATTAACAGGATTGTTGTATCATGATGCTCCTACATTATATACTGTGGATTTTACGGACGACAGTTTAACCATTGCAAATTCTGTGCAAAGAGACATCAGCGAGCTAGTGTCAGCAGGCAATTGTTTTTGGGTGCCAGGGTATGTATATGCTGATGAAATGAAGAGTTACGTGTCGCCCAATTGGCATGGTGTACAAGTGCCAGATCATATACCTAGACGTTTAAGCATGGTTGTTCGAGTAGAATGCGAATTGGTACAAAATGGTACCAAAGTAAAAATACCAGGATACGAGTGGAATGATCAAAACAAAACATGGAGCAAACAATGAAGCCGGAAGATAAGAAAATATTTAAAATCACTGTTGCCAGCGGATTTGGCACATTTTTTGAATGGTATGATTTTTTACTGTATGCCACAGCCACAGCACTAGTTTTTAATAAATTATTTTTTCCTGCGGGTGATCCTGCAGTGGGCATGTTGCTTTCCATTGCGATATTTGCAGTGGGCTACATAGCACGTCCATTAGGCGGTATACTGTTTGGGCACTTTGGTGATAGGTATGGAAGGAAATCCATGCTGATGGCCACTACAATATTGATGGGTATCAGCACTTTTGCGATTGGTTTATTGCCCACTTATGCGTCCATAGGACTGTGGGCTCCTGCACTATTGATACTTCTAAGAATATTACAGGGATTGAGTTTTGGTGGAGAGTGGGCTGGAGGCAGTCTCATGATACTAGAGCATGCTCCTACCAAACACAGAGGTTTCTTTACCAGTTTTGTGCAGATTGGATTCCCGTTGGGTTCTTTGGCAGCCGTGGCCAGTTTTTGGGCAGTAAATAGATTTTTTGAGGCAGACTTTTTGACCTGGGGATGGCGCATACCTTTCCTGTTCAGTATCTTCTTGATTGCTTTTGGTGTCTTTATTAGATCAAGATTGCCCGAGTCTCCGGTATTTGAGAACATCAAAGACAAAAACAAGATAGTGAAATATCCCATAGTGACTGTGGTAAAAGATGAATGGAGATCACTACTATTAGGTATTGGTATCAAAACTCCAGAGATTGCTATTGCCTATCTAAGCACGGTATTCTTTCCTCTTTGGGCAGTGACCAATCTAGGAATGAAAAGAGGTGACATAATGGACGTGATCTTAGCGGCATACTTCGGTGCTTTAATCATAATACCTTTATCTGCTTATATCAGCGATCTGTTAGGTCGTAGGATTATCTATATCGTTGGATATGTGTCTATGATATTGTTGTCTTATCCCATGTGGTTAGGATTAGCTGTGGGAAATATATTTTGGCCCCTTGTGTTTGGAGTATTAATTGCTTCATTTATGTTAGGACCATTGGCTGCTTTTTTGCCCGAGATGTTTAAATCACAGACAAGATACACAGGCGCAGGAGTGGCCAATCAAGTGGCTGCAGCTCTAGGAGGGGGAGTTGTACCATTGTTAGCTACATCTATAGCAGTGAAGACCGGTAGCCTAATAGGCATTGCTTATCTAATGATTGTTTTGTCTATTATCAGTTTGATTTGTGCATTGATAGTTAAAGAAACTTACAGAAAAGATTTAACTAATTAAATCTTCGTTGACCACATCTGTGGGTTTTTTCATAGGCATACCACAGTTGTCAAACCAACGACAGTCTGCTGATTCATATGCGATTGCAAAGAAATTGTTGTTCTCAACATCTTGCACTGTAATTCTTCTGCGATATACTCTACCTTTATATAGAGTAGAATCTTTGTTAATTAATTCCACAGCATCTGTGGTACCTAATTTATATAACCTATCAATCCATCTACCACCCATGTGATTGCTCTCAATCACTGTGCGTGTGCTTACAGGTGCTGGTGTGTTAGGTGTGTTGACAGTTGCGTTCATAGAGTTATCCTAGAGCCAGTAACTGCATTCAAACACGAGGTAGATCGGCCAATTAAGGCCCCGTTGCTACGACCTAAAGGGTCTCTTGCATATAACATTTTACAATGACCTATACTCATTACTTGAACCTGTAGGTTACTCGGCCCTTGGACAAATCATAGGGGCTAACTTCAACTTCGACTTTATCTCCTACGAGTATCTTAATCTTGTTCTGCTTCATCTTACCGCTGGCATAGCCTAGTACAGTGTGACTGTTCTCTAATTTTATTCGAAACATTTGGTTGGGCAGTACTTCTTCTACTACACCTGCAAATTTTAATACTTCTTCTTTAGCCATTCTCTCGTTCTGCTCTCTGTTGAGCTTCTTTAATTATTTCGTGTAGAATTTCTATAGATACGTTATTCATTTTAATCTTTTTTTCCGCTATAATTTGATCCTGTATCTGTCTTGCTCGTTTATCCTGTTGTGCATTACGAGTAAAAAAATCTAAATCGTTATTGTTAATCATTCTCTTTTTTTGCTTTAATTTCTTTCATACTTTGTGCTAATGAGCTTAAGGTTACTTTATTTACTTCTATGCTGGCATCCAGTAGTTCTTTGTATCTGGATTCATAAAACTTAGAGCTCAACCACCAACCTATGACTCCACCCAACCACAACAGCATCACAATGCCTAATAGTACAGCCGCATCCGAGCTCATTGTTTCTCCCTTAATATCTGTTGGGGTGTTTTTGCACCTGGCGTTAATTTACTCAATCTGCAACTGAACAATTTTTTTGGTCCTTTATTTGTAATAATAACAGGTTGTCCATTTTCGTCAATTGAAATATCTTTGATCTTAGCCACAACATTGCGGAATCTACCCACTTCCACAGTATCTCCCACATTTATTTCTATTTTAAAGTTTTTCATTCTTTTCAAATCCTCGGAATCGCAGGAATCGTGGAAAACGCAGGGAATACTCATCCACAGCATCTTGATTCTGTGTGATAGCATCTGCTCTCACTTCCACAATCTGTCCTATTAGTTTTTCAGTGTCTTTCCAAAAAGTTTCACGATCCTCATCAGTTAATCCTGATCCCACATTGGTCTTAATAAATTTGCCATCGTCGGTGCCTTCAACAATAAGAGCTCCTAGTTTACCAGAATTTCTGCCTGTGCCTTCTTCTACGTCTACAACCTTAAGACTTACTTCTATAAACGGTTTTACTTTTAACCACAGTGAGGATCTCTTACACTCGTACACACCATTTTGTGGTTTAATCATTATGCCTTCATACCCTTTATCTATGCACAGTCTATTGTAGTCCATAAACTTATCGTAGTCTTCATCTAAATTAAATTGAACACTTTCAATCGTTCGAATGTTTGGGCCAAAATCAAATGATTCTAACCATTCTTTTCTTTTTGTAAGTGGCTCTGCACATTCACCCTGTTGAAACATGTGTAAAGGCATACAATCAAATAGATTTAATATTGCATCATCGGTCTGTGCATCACCTTTTCTGTGTATCTGTTTCATTAGGCTTTGAAAATCTGCACTCATTATCTCTCCATCAAACACCCAACTACGATCTAACTCGCCTAATAAATGATACAGTTGAGTATTAATATGAGGGAAGTTTACAAGCTCTTTGCCATTCCTGCTCATTAGAACCACTTCATCTTTTTTTGTATCACAGATCGCTACAACTCTCACACCATCCAGTTTAGGTTCTACAAATACCTGTCCTTTTAATTTGCTCTCATGTTTCTTGCTGTCATCTGCCAGCATACATTCAAACACTGGTACTTTAATTTTAGAAAATTTATTAATTGTTTTTTCTGTAACTCCACATCTTAAATCTTTTATTAGTATTCTTCTATACCAATAATTCCATTCATCTTGCAGACTATCATCACATAACTTTTGTACTGCTTGTCTTGCAGTGTTACCTGTGGTTTCTCTTTCTTCTAGCTGTCGAGCTATCTCTTTAAAATCTCCCCAGTCTATGCCTCGACCATCTTTGTTTGATTCTGGCACTTGTTTTAAACCAAATGTTCTCAGTTTATCCATGGCCATGCTAACACCTTCAAAGAACTGAACATTATTGGCAGAGTCTTCTCTCTCAATCACAGACTCTTTGAACTTGCGTGAGTTATTACTCTCTAATTCTTTTATAACTTCGTATGGTTTCATTTTATAATTGTTACTTTTTATTTCCGTATATTGTTCTTGCTAATTTTTTACCACAATCGCCCAATCCATTGGTATGCCATACTATCCTGTCCTGAGGTACACCCGTGAACATGGCTATTTTTCTTAGCTCGTTGTCTCTGAGATCCATGTCACTCTTTAGGCACAGTGCATAGGGCATGATGCCCATACGCATCAATTCTTTCACAGAATGCTGCACAGGTTTGGTTTTGATCTCTCCTGCGGCTTTTAGATATGGCACTGGTACATACAGCACAATTCTCACATCTTCTTTCAGTGTCATCTCTCTCACTGCTTCTATAGCCAATTGGTTTTCCAAATCACCCACGTTACCACCTATTACTGTGACAGTGTTCTTGGCTTCTGTCTTCACAATCCAATTACGAATCTCTTCCGTGATGTGTGGAGTGACCTGCACTGTGCCACCTTTGTAATCGCCCATTCGCTCTTTGTCCAATACTTCAGCAATGATGTGTCCCACAGTTTTATATTCTGCTGTGACTTTCTTGGATACATTTAGACAGGGATCTAGATATT